>Ga0209749_1002339_pt1 | contig 12843 bp, 10 predicted proteins | sample EPASupsiteSAE347_FD_187267 | JGI IMG/M metagenome (GOLD analysis project Ga0209749, IMG submission 187267) | Bioremediated contaminated groundwater from EPA Superfund site, New Mexico - Sample SAE3-47 (SPAdes) (version 2) | ecosystem: Environmental > Aquatic > Deep subsurface > Groundwater >... | reverse complement strand
TTTAGCTTTTTCATAAGCTGTTTTCAAATCTTTTTTAACTTCTTTTCCTTGGATTGTTTTTAGTTTTGTTTTGTATTCGCGTTCAATATCATTAAATGCTTTTTCTTTAGCTTTGTCATCAACCTTAGTAATAATATAAGCAGCAAAATATGCAACTTTTTCAAGTTTCTGTACTGAAACATCTAAAATCAAACCGATTCTTGAAGGAACCCCTCTTAAAAACCAAATATGTGAAACGGGCACTGCTAATTTAATATGGCCCATTCTTTCACGCCTAACGATTGATCTGGTTACCTCAACTCCGCAACGATCACAAACAATTCCTTTATATCTGATTTTTCTGTATTTTCCACAATAACATTCCCAGTCTTTTTCTGGTCCAAAAATTTTCTCACAGAATAAACCGTCCTTTTCTGCGCGTTGAGTTCGATAATTGATGGTTTCTGGCTTGGTAATTTCTCCGTGCGACCACGCCAAAATTTCCTCTGGTCCGGCTATTTTTAGCTGGAGCCCATCAAATTCTTCTGGGTTTTTTTCTTCAAAATCCATCATAAAATTTATTTACTCGCCTTTGGCAAGTTTTCATCTTTTTTTTCATTAACCATATTAATTGAAAATCCAAGTGATCTTATTTCACTTAATAAAACATTAAATGACGAAGGTAAATGAGGCGGTTGTATTGGCCTGCCTTTAATAATTGAATCATAAGCATTAGCACGGCCAATAACATCATCGGATTTTATAGTTAACATTTCCTGCAAAGTATATGCAGCTCCATATCCTTCCAATGCCCATACTTCCATTTCTCCAAATCTCTGTCCGCCAAACTGTGCCTTTCCTCCTAATGGCTGTTGGGTAATTAATGAATATGGTCCAATTGAACGCATGTGAATTTTATCTTCTACTAAGTGATTTAATTTCATCATGTAAATCTGTCCAACTGTAACTTGATTTATAAATGGTTCTCCGGTTCTTCCATCGCACAAAGTAACCTTTCCACTTTCTGGCAATCCGGCTTTTTTCAATTCTGCTTTAATTTCTTCTTCAGTTACTCCAGAAAATGGCGGGCTATAAGTTCTATAACCTAATTTTTTAGCTGCCCATCCTAAATGAGTTTCTAAAACCTGACCAAGATTCATACGAGAAGCAACTCCCAAAGGATTTAAAACAACATCCACCGGCGTTCCATCTTCCAAATAAGGCATGTCTTGTTCTGGTAAAATTTTTGAAATAACACCTTTATTGCCGTGTCTTCCAGCTAATTTATCACCGATAGAAACTTTTCTAAATTGTGCAATTTCAACTTTAATTGTCTTAATAACTCCGGTTTGTAATTTGTCTCCTTTATCTCTAGAGAAAATTTTAACTCCGACAACTCTTCCTCTTTTTCCATGCGATAATCTTAATGAAGAATCTTTAATATCTCTAGCTTTATCTCCAAAAATTGCACGAAGCAATCTTTCTTCCGCAGTTAAATCTGTTTCTCCTTTAGGAGAAATTTTTCCAACCAAAATATCATCCGGACCTACTTCTGCTCCAACTCTGACAATACCCTCTTCATCCAAATCCTTTAATCTATCCTCTCCGACATTCGGAATATCCATAGTGGTAATTTCCGGCCCAAGCCGGGTATCTCTAACATCGCAAAGAGATTCTTCAATATGAATTGAACTAAATCTATCGTCTTTAACTAATCTTTCCGAAAGTACAATAGCATCTTCAAAGTTTGAACCTGACCAAGACATAAATGCAACTAAAAGATTTTGTCCTAAAGCCAATTCTCCTTCTTGAGTCGAAGTACTATCTGCAATAACATCGCCTTTTTTAACTCTTTGTCCATGCTGAACTATCGGCCTCTGATGAATACAAGTATATTCATTAGATCTCAAGTAATTATTTAAAGGATAATTCTTTAAAGTTCCTTTTGAAGAAAGCACGATATGTGAAGCATCTACTTCTTTAATTATTCCATCATCTGGTGAAAGCATTACTTGTCCTGAATCCATAGCTGCTTTTTTCTCAATACCAGTTCCAACAAGCGGAGCCTGAGGATTGACCAATGGCACTGCCTGCCTCTGCATGTTTGAACCCATAAGTGCACGATTAGAATCATCATGTTCCACAAAAGGAATTAATGCAGTAGCTATAGAAATACATTGATAAGGAGAAACATCCATGTAATCAACATCTTTTTTATTAACAATTCCTGGATCTCCATGAATTCTTGCTTCAACTCTTTTTTCTTCTATGTGTCCGCTATTGTCTAATTTAACTCCGGCATGGGCAATATTATATTTTTCTTCTTCAGAAGCATCCATGTAAACAATTTCATTTGTCACCCTGCCATCAGTAACTTTTCTGTATGGAGTTTCAATAAATCCATAATCATTAATTTTTGCATAACTTGCTAAATGGCCGACCAAACCAATGTTTGGACCTTCTGGAGTTTCAATAGGACAAATTCTTCCATAATGGGAAGGATGCACATCACGAACTTCAAATCCTGCTCTTTCTCTGGTCAAACCTCCCGGACCCATGGCTGACAACCTTCTTTTGTGCTCCAATTCTGACAAAGGATTTACCTGGTTCATAAACTGGGACAATTGAGATGATGTAAAGAATTCTTTAACTGATGCCATTAATGGCCTTGAATTAACAAGCTGGGCAGGAGCTAGATTATAAACATCCATAGTACTCATTCTATCTCTGATAATTCTAATTACTCTTGCCATTCCTACTCTGAACTTATTTTGCAAAAGCTCTCCAAGCGATCTTACGCGCCTATTTCCCAAGTGGTCAATATCATCTCCAACTAAATCCGGATTATTATTCAATCTAATAATTTCTTTTAAAGTCGCAACCACATCTTCTTTTCTCAAAATTCTATGTTCTGGATCCAATGGAGTTTTAATTCCCATTCTGTGGTTTAATTTATAACGGCCGACTTCTGATAAATCATATCGATCGAAATTTTTAAACATATTTTCAATCAACTGCCTGGCATTATCAACTGCTGCCAAATCACCCGGCCTAATTCTTTTATAAATATCAATCCAAGCATCATCAGCTGTTTTGGAGGTATCTCTAGTTAAAGTTTCTTTTATGTATTGAACCTCTGCATCGTTATCAATATCTTTAAATTCTTTTAAAATTTGTTCATTGGTTTCTAAACCAAAAATCCTAAGCAATGCTGTTGCTGGGATTTTTCTTTTTCTATCAATTCTAACTACGATTGAATTATTTGCTTCTGTATCAAATTCCAACCAAGCACCTCTATTTGGAATAATTTTTGCGCCATGAACTTTTCTTCCTTTAATATAGCTTGTCTTAAAAAAAACACCCGCGGACCTTATCAACTGGGAAATAACCACTCTTTCCACTCCGTTGACTATAAATGTTCCGCGGGGAGTAATCAAAGGCAAATCAGTAAGAAAAATCTCCTGTTCCTTTGTCTCGTTCGCTTTTTTATTAACTAATTTTAATTTAACTTTTAAGGGTGCTTCATATGAAAGCCCATTCTTTTTTGCCTTCATTTCATCGCATTTAGGTTCATCCAAATAATAATCTACAAAATATAAAGAAATATCCTTACCGCCGTAATCGACGATAGGGGAAATTTCATCAAAAAGTTCCTTTAATCCTTTTTCTAAAAACAATTTATAACTGTTAAGTTGAATTTCAACTAAGTTTGGAAGAGGATGTAATTTTTTTGGATAGTTTGAAAAATATTTGATCATAACGAGAGGGGTGCGTTAAGATATATAATATAAACTGACCCTAAAATAGGGCTTTCGTACTAGCTCACTTCAACAATAATCTATTTAAATTTACGAGTCAAACTTTAGGGCTTTAATTATTGATTTTATTATCCTCGTAGAGGTAAGCCCAGCTTCTTTATGTGTTTCCATCACAATGCTTTTTAATGACTCTAAGTTAAGCTTAGCAGATTTTAAAAGAATGTCAAGTGTGGATAAGATTTCATCGGTATTTTCAATAGTTTTTTTATAAATCTTTTGATTATGTTGTAAAACTATCTCGATAGGAGATCTTCCGCGCCCCCCTGCCTTCCTGCCCGCCGATGAGGCGGATTCAATTTTAAAAATAAGCTTAGCCATAATTAAAATCTTAACAGAAAAAATTTAAAAAATAAAGGGGGCCGATAAAATCGGCCCCTGAATGTTCAAAATACTTTAATCTTTTCTCGTTCTTCTCGGCGTTTTCTTTTACGTTCTTGAAGAATATGAACGACTACCAAGTATGCAAGAAATAACAAAGAACAAACCCAAAGAATTTGAAACGAACGAAATAAAAATCTTCCTATCATTCTCCCCTCCTTTTTTAAAATACGAATTTTTGTCCTTTAGGCCATCTCAAAGAATAATATTCAAAAAAAGTATATTTTTGAGATGACTCACCACTCTTGATATAGAAAATGATTTGAATGTCTGCATCCACCATGACCCTCTTCATAGTCTTGGTGACCTCCTCAACCAACTCAGTAACTTCTTTGATAGCAAGCTCTTGAGTTACTTCCAGTTCAACAATAAAAGGCACTCTTCTCATCATTCTTCCCATTTTCCCCTCCTCGTTTTTTAATGTCTTAAAAGAAAACGGCAGTTAATTTGCTGGTAGCTATCCTAAATGCATAATGCAACTTTCTTGCATCTGCTGCTATGAGTAGATCTAAAAGCGTGTTCATCATATTTATCGAATCTCCACTCAGAGTTTCAAAAAAATCACATACTTGACCCCTGGGCGTATTCACGTAGAGTATTTTTCTTCCCCGAAAAAATTTCAAAGGCTGACCCTTTTCCCATACAGCTTTGTCGCCTCTTTTCAAATTTGTCGGTTTGCCCTCATGTAAAAATCCGCATCTGAATTTATCATCTTTCATAACATCCTCCTTCTTTAAATTTGTTGAATGTTCAAAGTAATGTCATCCTACCAAAAATCCCTGCTTTTGGCAAGAGTAAATAAAAAAAGCGGGGTATGCCGCTTTTTTATCTGTCGAAGTAGTCTCGACCTCATCTCTTTTAGAAATGTCTTGGTGGAGACTTTCACCTCATGCATCCTCACACAGAGGTTGTTCCTCTGATTTAAGAGGCTAAGGCACGATCCCGGGTAGGGATCGCTTTTTGTTTCGACGGAGAAAATTTCTAAAGAGCCTTGGATGTTATCTGTTTTTTGCCTAGCATTACCCCGCAACTATAATCATATCATATCTGCAAATTTTGTCAAGAAAAAATCGGAGGCTCTACATAGAACCTCCGATGAGTTTTATTTACTAAAATAACGATCCGATAAGACGAAAAAGTCCGCCATGAAAAACAATCTTGAAAAGCCAAACAATAAACCATACAACCCAACTCGCCAATGGTACCAAAAGTATCAATGGCCAAAGAAGAACAAAAACGATTTGGTACTTAAACGAATATCCTTGTTTAAGTAGATCTTCTTTGCAATATTTTGCAAGAAAACGATCCGCACCTATAATGGCTTTTTCAAAATTATTTATGCCATATCCGTAGTAAGATTTTGTCTGAGCATCGTTTGTAGCCTTTCCATACCACCATCCGATGTTGCAGTAGATCGTACAAAGAAAGAAAAAAAACAAAACCTTAACGATTTTTGACTTCAAAATATTTTTCATCACAACTCTCCTTTTTAAAGATCAAATATTAGTAAGCCATCAGCTTACAATATATAGTATATCACATCTACGTAATTTGTCAATCTCTATTTTTCGCGGATGATAATACTTTGTACGATTCCCAACATCACAAAATTCATTAAAAGATTACTTCCTCCATAACTTACAAACGGAAGCGGGATTCCAGAAATCGGCAAAAGCCCCACATTCATCCCAATATTTACAAAAACCTGAAATATTAAAACTATCGCCACTCCAACACAAAACAATCTGGCAAAATTATTTTCTGCATTCAAGGCAGTTTTGACAATTCTGTAAAATAAAAGAAAATACAAAATAAAAACAATTACTAGTCCTACAAATCCCCATTCTTCTCCGATTGATGCAAAAATAAAATCAGTATGTTGTTCGGGCAAAAAATTTAACTGGCTTTGCGGTCCATGCCCTAATCCTCTTCCTAATAATTGGCCTGAACCAATTGCAATCATTGATTGAATCTGGTGATAACCGCTCCCCTGCGGGTCTAAATATGGATTTACAAAACTAGTAATTCTATCTTTTTGATAGGGCTTTAAAACCCCAAACCAAGCAACGCCCACCAAAATAGCGCCGATTAAAAATAAAAATAAAATTTGCCTTAATTTAATTCCTGCAATAACCATTACCCCAAACCACAAAAACACCAAAACCATTGCCGAACCAAAATCAGGCTGAAGAAAAACTAATCCGGCAACTAAAAAAGTATAAGCGCCAGAAATTAAAATATGAATTTTTCTATAAAGTTCAATATGGCGCAAGGAAAAATATTGGGCAAAAATTAAAACCATTACTAGCTTTGCAAATTCAACTGGTTCAAAACCGAATATACCAAATCTAAACCAACTGCTAGCGCCATGGATTACTCTTCCCAAAAGCAAAACAACAACTAAAAGAAAAACGCTTAAAAAATACAACAGTAATAAAAATACTGCATGATTTCTAAAAAGACGATAATCAATAAAGGCAAAAAGCATCATTAAAAAAAGACCAAAAACTATAAATCCGGCCTGTTTATAAAAATAACTTTTTACGTGATAAAAAGAAGTGCTGTAAATTGACATTAAGCCAATCAAAGTTAACAGCAATACGCTAATAATTAATATCCAATCAAGTTTTTTAAGAAAAAAACGGAACATGGTTATTTACCAAGTAAAAAAACGTTAGTATATGCCCTAGCATCAAAAGATTTAACTTGTTCTGTAATAGGATATGGCCAGAAAATTTCAAATCCCCTAGTTTCAGTTCTTAAAACCGTATTCATCGAAGTTTTACCAATGCCAATTATATTATTATTTTTATCTAATAAAATTCCTGCCACTTCTATTGTATCTAAATTATAACTGCTTTTATTTTCTATTGCTCCAACCAATACATTACTGCCATCTTCTAAAATTTGATACTCGGTGTTTTTTACTCGTAATTCTAAATCGCTTATCTGTCCTAGTTTTTTCCAAGAAATATTATTAATTTTAAATTCTATTTTTGTTGCTGGTTTTTCAGAATAAAATTTTGGCTCAACAACATATTTCGTTTCTTGCGGAAGGATATATGTTTTTCCAATTTTACTACTGACAATCTGATTAGTATCATCATATAAATTAAATTGGTAATCTATTATTTCGGCGCCAACATCACCATTGGGATTTTTAATTTTCGCAACTAAATCGTAATTATTATTCATTGTCGGAATAATACCCTGAATTAAAACTTCTAACGTTTGTTCAGGAACACAAGATTCGCAAACTCCTCCGCAATCTACATTTTCTTCATTTTGATTTTTCTTATTATCAAAACAAGTTTCATTTGAAGATTTTATAAATAAAAAATAAATTCCAGCAACAATAATTGCCAGAACAACCACCCACCCCAACACAATTTTAAATTGTTTTTTAGTATATGGATTCATTTGATTACATTATAACAAATTCTGAAACAAAACAAAAACGCCTCGACTTATGCCGAGACGTTTTAAAAATTATTTCCTCCTCTTAAAATACAAAATTAATGTACCAAGAATTAAAATTACCCCAGACAGCAACCAAGCAAAAGAAATGGAAATGTTTTTAGTAATAAATCCCATAGCTAAAAGCCCAAAAACACTTCCAACTTTAAAACACATAGCATCAAAAGAAATAATTGTAGCTCTTTGCTTTGATGGTATATGCTCATTCAAGTATTTAGATTTAATCGGCCCATACACTCCACGCCCACCTTCATGAATCAAAAACGGTATAAGCACCAAATAAAAATTAGAAAAACTTGAAGCCACTATTAATCCAACACCAGCTATTAAATGAGAAACAACTAATCCAAGATTTTCATTTTTGAAAATCTTCATAATCCATATGGCAATTTTGTTTCCGATAATTGTTGCTATAGAAAAAAATACAAACAACAATCCCATGGCTGACGCGCTAACAGAAAGTTTAACGAACTTAGGTTGCCAATACATATTTGGCGATTGAATGCAAAACGCTTGAACTACGTCAAAACAAATAATGGTAAAAACTATTTTGTTTTTCAAGCCATAAGCAAAACTATCCGTGGCAACATTTTTCATTTTTAGAATAATCTTCTTAATACCAATTTTCTTTCTGTTAAAATAGTTTTCTTTAATCACGAAATAAGCCATAATACCCGTAATCAACATTGTGATAGCACTTATTAACCATGGTAAGGCTAAATTATGTCTACCAACAAAACTACCAATTAACGGTCCGAAAATTCTTGCAATAGCAGCTATTTGATCTCCTTTGCTGTATACTTTTTCCATCGGGCTTTGATAATTATAATATTTTAAACTATCCGTAACCCATGCCTGAAATGCACCAGAATGAAAGGCCAGCCCCAAAGCAGCAAGCGATTCAGCTAATATAAATTGGCAAAATGAATGGGATAAAAAATACACAAAACAACCAATAGAAACCATAATACAAGAGGCTACAAAAGAAAATTTTCTTCCTAAAGTATCTGCGAATGCACCAGTTGGAATTTCTAATAGAACAGAAGCCAACATAAAAACCATATTAACCAAACCAATTTGAAGTAAATTCATTTTCTGACTTAAAAGAAATAAAACATAAACAGAAAACGTGAAAGACATCGCCAATTCAAACAGAAAAACAAAACAAAAATAAGTTCTCAACACTTTTCGCGTCATTTTAATTCTCCTTTTTAAAGAACAAATTTAAATCACCCTATAAAGGGTGATTTAGTGTTGAGATTTAAAATAAACTAATCTTTATTTTATATAAATAGAATTAAATGCCAACATCAAATCACCCTGCTTCTTAACATAAGAAGGGGTAAAAAACCAAATTCTATTAATTTGATGTTGCATTTTTTGCATAAATTTATTTTTTAATTGTGATTATTATAGGAGGGTCACCTACTCTTGCGCAAAGCGCTACCATTGGCCTTGAAGGATTTCACTTCTGAGTTCGAAATGGGATCAGGTGGAGCACCCCAAGTATAACCCCCTTACAATAATCACAATTTTCCGACATCTTTAAATACGAAATAGAAATAACATACACAAATTGCCAGCCTAATTAAACAGGCAAATGATTTATTAGTACTTCTCGGCTTAATGCCTCTCGGCACTTACACCTGAAGCCTATCAACCTCGTAGTCTTCGAGGAATCTATGATATCTAATCTTGAGAAAAGTTTCGCGCTTATATGCTTTCAGCGCTTATCTTCGCCAAACGTAGCTACCCAGCAGTGCCCTTGGCAGGACAGCTGGTACACCAGAGGTTTGTTCATCCCGGTCCTCTCGTCACGTTATCACATATCACTATGTGCGCAGACTATATCTTCACCCATCTAAAATTTAGACTAGGGTGGTGGCATGTTAGCTTAGTATTTCTACTAAACTCCGGCCGACCGAAGTCGAGCCAAGTCGTTACGGGGTTATTGTGTGTATACACAAAACTTCCCACGGTATTAACTTTAATTTATTTTTATTAGAATTTTTTGGACCGCAAAATTTTCTATAAACCAAAGTCTTCACCGTTATAAGCCACATTGTCATCACAAATTACTTTGTGAAGTAGCAATATTCTTACTAGGGACAAAGTCTCTCAAATATCTACGCCCACGACAGATAGGAGTCCAACCTGTCTCACGACGGTTTAAACCCAGCTCACGTACCTCTTTAAATGGCGAACAGCCATACCCTTGGAAGCTTCTCCACCTCCAGGATGAGATGAGCCGACATCGAGGTGCCGAACAGACGCGTCGATATGGACTCTCTGCGTCTACCAGCCTGTTATCCCCAGGGTAGCTTTTATCCGATGATCTCCCCCGATTCTATTAACCAGGGTCGGTTCACTAAGTTCTGCTTTCGCAACTGCGCGACCTGTCAGTCTTGCAGTAAAGCCGACTTTTGCCTTTACACTATCGTCCCGATTTCCATCCGGAACTAGTCGACCTTTAAACGCCTCCGTTACTCTTTAGGAGGCTAGCGCCCCACCAAAACTACCCACCTGGCACTGTTCCTCTTCAATTAAGAAGGGGTTAGTTGTAACATTTCTAAAGAACGGTGTTTCATCGTCGGATCCATTCCGCCCGAAAGCGAAACTTCAAATCCTACCGTCTACGCTACGCATCAGAAAAATTAAAACAATACCAAGATATAGTAAAGCTCCTGGGGTCTTTTCGTCTTGTCGCGGGTAGTCAGCATCTTCACTGACATTGCATTTTCACCGGGCTCTTCGTTGAGACAGTTCTCCAGTCGTTACACTTTTCCTGCAGGACATAACTTGCATGCCAAGGAATTTCGGTACCTTAGGACGATTATAGTTATCGCCGACGTTCACTGGGGCTTCAAGCAGTGAGCATACACCTTGCGGCATACACCCCCACTATTAACCTTCCAGCACTGGTCAAGTGTCAGCCCCTATACATCCTCTTACGAGTTAGCAGGGACCTGTGTTTTTAGTAAACAGTCGCTAGAGATCTTTAGCTGCGTCCCGACCTAAGTCGGGAAGGCCTTATTGCGAACTTACGGCCGTTGTTTTGCCGAGTTCCTTAACGAAGGTTAACCCGTTCACCTTGGGCTTCTCGCCCCGCCCACCTGTGTCGGTTTTTGGTACGGATTCTATATTTTTATTCTTAGAAGCTTTTCTTGGAAGCTTGCTCATTAGAGTCAATCCAGCCGAAGCTGAACCTTCCCACATATCTCGGAGTATTCCAAATCGGATTTACCTAACTTGGCTCCCTAATATGCAGACAGAAATCCAATAATCTGCTCTAACTACTAAACTTCGTTCCTCCATAGAAAAATATAGAAGGGGACGAATATTAACGTCCTGTCCATCGGCTACCCCTTTCGGGATGGTCTTAGGTCCGCCTAACCCTTGGCTGATTTACATTGCCAAGGAACCCTTAGGCTTTCGGTGGTCTGATTTCGCATCAGACTTGCGGTTACTCATACCAACATTCTCTCTTCCTTGCGCTCCACCGTTCCTCACGAAACGACTTCACAGCAGCAAGAAATGCTCCTCTACCACTTTGATAAAATTAATTATCAAAATCCGCACCTTCGGTACCAAGTTTGAGCCCCGTTACATTTTCAGCGCGTCTCGTCGTAAATAGAATGGTGAGTTGTTACACACTCTTTAAATGATAGCTACTTCTAAGCCAACATCCCATCTGTATAAGACAAGACACTTCTTTTACCACTTAACTTGGTTTAGGGACCTTAGATGGCGGTCTGGGCTATTTCCCTTTTGACCATGGAGCTTAGCCCCCACAGTCTTACTCCCTTATTATCTATCTTAGTATTCGGAGTTTAATTGGGTGAGTAGGCTTGCGCCACCTCAACCCATTTAGTGCTCTACCCCTAAGAAGAAACATAAGAGGCTATGCCTAAACATATTTCGAGGAGAACCAGCTATTACCAGATTCGATTAGCTTTTCACTCCAACCCACAGCTCATCCCCCAGTATTGCACGGCTGGTGGGTCCGGACCTCCCTCTGACTTTCGTCAAAGTTCATCCTGGCCATGGGTAGCTCATCTGGCTTCGGGTCTTACGCATACTGTTTTTATTTCGCGCTATTAACACTCGGTTTCCCTATGCCTCCGTCCTTTTCGGACTTAGACAACAGTCTACGGTAAACTCGTTGGTTCGTTCTGCAAAAAGCACGCCGTCACCCACAACTTGCGTTGAGGCTCCGACTCTTTGTAAGTGTATGATTTCAGGTACTATTTCATCGCCCTCATCGGGCTACTTTTCACCTTTCCCTCACGGTACTAGTTCACTATCGATCACTAGAAGTATTTAGCCTTTCCTAGATAGTTCAGGATGATTCCCGCGAGATTATATGTTCTCGCGGTACTCAAGATTAATAACTAAAAGTATAAAGTTCTTTTCATTTACAGGACTATTACCTTCTGTGGTGGGGCTTTCCAGCCACCTTCAATTAAAAACTTTAATTTTGTGTCTACTCTCCGAGATTTCTCTCGACGTTACTATCTTACTACCCCTAATAAAAATTTCTTGCGAAACTCTTACTAAGTTTGGGCTATTCCCTTTTCGCTCGCCACTACTTGGGGAATAAATATTTTTCTCTTTTCCTCCGGCTACTGAGATGTTTCACTTCGCCGAGTTCGCTCTCTGACGCTAGGCCAGAGTAATATAGTTTATCACTATATTGAGTTTCCTCATTCGGAAATTCCCGGATCTAAGGTTGCTACACACCTCCCCGAGACTTATCGCAGTTACGCCACGTCCTTCGTCGCCTTCTAGTGTCAAGGCATCCACCATACACCCTTAATAAACCTGCTTAATAAAGCTGGCAATTTGTAAACATTATTTCTAACTAACTAAATTTCTTTTTTATTTTTGCTCGATTAAATGCATTAATTTACTTTTATATTTGATGTCGAACATATTCAATTGTCAAAGTTCAGGAGTTTCAAGATTTAAAAAAACCGCTTTTCGCGGTCTGAATAACTTAAGGTATGAAAATACCTGGTTTCATCAACCGCTTTTTTTCATAAATTGTTTTAGGTTTTTTATCATATTTCTTATGATGTTAATAGTTTAATCGTAAAAAAATATTGTGTCAAGCGGTTTAACTAAAAAGCTCGAAACAAAGTTTCGAGCTTTTAAATATCTATTATAAATCAATTATTTTTCGCTTACATCT
>Ga0209749_1002338_pt1 | contig 12850 bp, 11 predicted proteins | sample EPASupsiteSAE347_FD_187267 | JGI IMG/M metagenome (GOLD analysis project Ga0209749, IMG submission 187267) | Bioremediated contaminated groundwater from EPA Superfund site, New Mexico - Sample SAE3-47 (SPAdes) (version 2) | ecosystem: Environmental > Aquatic > Deep subsurface > Groundwater >... | reverse complement strand
AACCCAGCCACTAGCCACCAGCCACCAGTCCCTTCTTTAATTTCTTTCTATTGTTATATATTTCCCGTCTATGCCGGTTATTTTTCCGTCTATAGACGCGTGGATATTTACGCCGAGTTTATTTTCCGGGCAAACCGCTATTATGCCGCCCTTTTTAACAACTTCCCCTATTTTAACAACAGGAATCGACGACGCGCCTATATGAGCGGTTAAAGACATTTTGACCATTGAAGGGGAATATTTTAAATCTTTGAGCTTTGCTTCATGATCATAGCCGTTAAGGCCTATTCTTGATATTAATCTTTTCGACGGCACTCTTCTGTAATTTCTAAAAATCCGCGCGCTGTATTCATTGTCTTTTTTATTTGAAATCCGCCTGATATTATTCTTAGCCAATTCTTTTTTTAAATTAGCGGCAATAATCCCGGGAGAAAGAAAAAGCGGGCAGGCAAAATAAACACATAAATTGCATTCACAGCAAAGATACGACGAAGTTACTACTTCCGATGAAATATTTTTATACGGCAGCGTGCGCATTATCATGTGCGGCTCTAAATCGTGCCCCAGAAGATAACGCGGGCATATATCCGTGCACATCCTGCATTGATCGCACGCGGACCTTCCTATTCTTACTTCCGTTGTTTGCGCGCGCGCCTTACGGTTTATTAAAACATGATCTGACGGCAGAACAATAATGCCGCTTGTGGTTTGAGTAATCGGCTGGCTTAGGTCATCAATAATCTTACCCATCATCGGCCCGCCGAGCATCACTTTATAATCTTCGCCCTTGGCGCCGCCGGCAAGTTTTACCGCTTCATTAATTGACACACCCAGAGGCAAAAACGCGGTGTACGGCTCTTTCACCCATCCGTTCACGGTTACAATTCTTTCGGTAACGGGTATTCCTTTTAGGGCATTTGAAATATTCACGTAGGTAAAAACATTGTTTACAATGACGCCGCGCTTTATTGGTATTGCGCCTTCGGGCACAATCCTTCCGAGGACTTCATAAGTTATTACAAATTCATCGCCCGCCGGATAGAAATCGCCCAAAGCAAAGACCTTCACGCGCATTTCGCGCCTTTTATTTAATTCATTCTGCAGCGCCGTTATGGCTTTTTCTTTTTTACTTTTTACCGCTATGAAGCCGCCTTTAGCTTTTAAAACTCTTATTGATTCTTCAAGCGCGTCAATAATTTGCGCGGCTTTTTCTTCCATCAGATATTTATCAACGTGAAGAAGAGGCTCGCATTCGGCGCCGTTTACTATGACATAGTCCACGCCCTCTGCCGCGTATTTAACATGCGTGGGAAAGCCCGCGCCGCCGCCGCCGATAACTCCGGCTTCTTTTATTTTTTCAATAAAATTTTTCATAAGTATTATTACCTTTTAAATTAAGGAATTTTTTGCCACAATTTAATTAATGCAAAAAATTTTACCTTGAACCAGTCCCCAGCCCCCAGTCCCTAGTTCCTTTTAAACTATTCTAAAATAATCTACCAATGTACATCTTCTTAATCTTGAAAATGTTTTTGCCGATGTTATGCCTTCGCCGGTTGGAGAGGCTATCGTGAGCGTTGTGTGTCCTTCACCTTCAAACCCAAGCCCCGCGTATGACGGCGCGTTTTTAACAAATATGCTTGTATTTACCATGCGCGCCATCCGGCTTAAATTTTCTATGTTTTTCGAATGCATCATAGCGGTGTGGCCAAAATAATGCTCGGCTTCCACCGCCCAATCTATCGCTTTATTAACATCCGTTACTCTTACAACCGGGAGAACCGGCATAAGTTGTTCAGCAACAACAAGCGGATGGTCTTTTTCTACCACGCAGAATAAAAGGCGGCAGTCCGCCGGCACTTCAATCCCGGCGGATTTTGCTATAAACGCCGCGTCCTTGCCTACAAAGTTTTTATTCATGACCGGATGCGCGCACCCGGCACCGCTTGAAGAAAATATTATATCCATTACTTTATCAAGTTCACGGCCGGTAAGCTCATACGCGCCGAGGTTTCTCATATTTCTTGTAAGGTCTTCCGCGACTTTTTCAACAACAAAAACTTCTTTCTCCGCTATACACAAAACATTATTATCAAAAGAAGCGCCGTCTATTATGTCTTTAGCGGCTTTTGGAATGTCGGCGGATTCGTCAACAACGACGGGGGGATTACCCGGCCCCGCGGCGATTACTTTTTTGCCGCTCGTCATCGCGAGTTTGACTACGGCCGGCCCGCCGGTTACGACAAGAATGCGGATCTTGGGGTGTTTCATTAAGGCCTGACTGCTTTCAATCGTAGGATTAAAAATGCAGGTCAATAAATTTTCCGGACCGCCGGCGCTCATTATCGCTTCGTTTAAAATTTGCACTGTTTTTATCGAGACCTTTTTCGCGCTTGGATGGTGATTAAAAACGGCCGCGTTTCCCGCGGCAACCATGCTTATCGAATTATTTATCACCGTTGACGAAGGGTTTGTTGTTGGAGTTATCGTGCCTATAACCCCGTATGGCGCGGGTTCGGTAAGCGTAAGCCCTTTGTCTCCGGAAGAAGCTTTTGATTCCATGTCTTCAACGCCGGGGGTTTTATTTATAGCGAGGAGGTTCTTTTTTATTTTGTCTTCAACTCTTCCGAGGCCGGTTTCTTTAACTGCCATTTCTGAAAGAAGAACAACATTTTCCCTTGCCGCGCGCCTCATGGCCTCAATAATGGCGTATCTTGTTTTAATGGGTATCTTCTGAAATTTAGCAAAAGCCAACGCGGCATTTTCCACAGCCTGATCTATTGTTTCAAACGCGCCTTTTTCCATCGCAACTTCCGGCATCATTTTATTGCCGGAGAAGCTTACATTTTGTTTTTTTTCCGATTCTTTATTAAGCGCTTTGGAAAGCACATCTTCAACTATCTGAGACACGCGTCTTTCGTTTATCTGCATAAAAACCTCCGGTATTGGGGACTAGGGACTTGGGACTGGGGGCTGGTGAATGGAAGAATTTTTTGTCCCCTGGACAAAAAATTCCTCATAGCACTAGTCCCTAGCTACCAGCCACTAGCCACTATTCCCTGCTTTTGTTGTATGTGGTTTTATCGCCCATCTCTATTGTGTCAATTATCGCTATAATTGAAGAATCGGTGGGTGTATTTGTTGTTCTTTCCGTCTGCCTCGCGGATGAACCCGACACAAGCATTACAATCTCGCCAACGCCGGCGCCGACAGTGTCTATCGCGACTAAACTTTTTCCCTCTAATTTTAAGGTGTTTAGGTCTATCGGCTGGACTATCAGAAACTTAACTCCGTCTAAGCGGCTGCTTTTTTGCGTACATACTAAATTCCCCAAAACTTTAGCTATAATCATAAATTCACACTCCTGCCTTTAATTCAAGCCTTACCCTAAGGCAAAACTTGAGGGCGAGCTAAAGCTCGCCTATGGGGTCAGGCACGCGCACTTCGACCCGCCATCGGCGGACTCAGTGCGGTGCCAGACCCCTGATTTTATTCTTTAATTATTTCAATATTATACTTCTGCGCTTCGTCGCGCGCGAGCGCGGTTATTATGTCGCCGGGATACATTGTTATTTTTCTTAAGCCCCTTGAGAAAGAATCATTTATGTCTTCCCGCGTAATTACTTTTTTCTTGAAGGGCATGTCACTCTTGCGAGCGGATAATTTTTTAAGAATTCCGGATATCTCTTTCAGCTGAACAAGTTTTACATTGTACCCGGCAAGGTTTCTTAAATTTTGATTTATGGCGTCTCTTACGGGATACGGAAGATTAACCGAGGATCCTATAAGATCAAAGTTTTCCGTCCCCGCGTAAAGAGGTATATCATTAAAAACGCACATTGAAACCGCGTTTGTCACTTCATCGTTTATTATAAGATTTGAGGCGCTTGAAAGCTGGCTTACGGTAAGATCGGTTATTAAAACGGCGTCAAAATCATTTATTACATTTTTGATATCGGATTTGTTGTTAAGTATGTTTATGTACTTTTCAAATCCGGACGGCACATGGCTATATCCAGTGGAATTAAACCTGTCGCTAAGAAAAGAAAAATGAAAATCAAAATTATCGGATTCATCAAAAGAAAACAGATTTTCAATAAATTGTTTTATGCCTTTAAACTCATTTACTAAAATCAAAACTTTTATTTTTTTGTTTTTGCTTTCTTCTTTGAATCTGTCAACAATTTCTCTCGCAACTACATTTACGATTTCTTTTTGATTCATAAAGAAATCCTCGGTAAATCAAAAAATTACCGTAGGGGCACGACATGTCGTGCCCCTACAATTAATTTACAGAATCAATTTAATAGATCCTTCGCTAACGCTCAGGATAATATTTTTGCTTCGCAAAAATATTACTTTATAACTTTTTCTTTCGGCGGGGCGATAGGAAGAACTTCGTCAAGGTCTTTATGCGGCCTTGGTATTACGTGTACCGATACAAGTTCTCCTACTTTTCTGGCGGCTGACGCGCCCGCGTCTACAGCCGCTCTTACGGCAGCCACATCGCCTCTTACCAGCACCGTAACAAGGCCCGAGCCGATTTTTTCGTAGTTTACCAGTTTTACATTCGCGGCTTTTACCATCGCGTCTGCTGCTTCTATTGAAGCGGTAAGCCCTCTCGTTTCAACCATTCCCAATGCTTCGTAGTTTGTTGTCATTTTTTTGTCTCCTTTTCCTTTATTTTATTAGTTTTGCAAATGTGCCGTTTGCCGCGGCGGCAGCGTTTGCTTCATCAGTATCAATATGAAAATCAAGTTTAAAGTCCTCCGAAACCCTAACTACCACATTATCAAATATAAGTTTTCTTGGACCGTCTATTTCAGCAGCAACCGTTTGTTTGTCGGAAACACCATATTTTTGCGCATCAGCGAGCTTCATGTGTATATGCCTTTTGGCAACTATCGCGCCTTTATCTAATTTTACGACCCCTTTGGGCCCCGAGATAACTATGCCCGGCGTGGATTCTATATCGCCCGATTCTTTTACGACTCCCGGCACGCCGAGCGCGAAAGAATCCGTAAGGGAAACTTCAACCTGCGTTACTTTTCTTACCGGCCCCAATATTCTTACTTTTTCTTTTGTGCCTTTTGGGCCTATTAATGTCACAACTTCATTCGCGGCATATTGGCCGGGCTGAGACAGGTCTTTCATGACGGTAAGTTCATAGCCCTTGCCGAAAAGTGTTTCTAAATCCTCCATGCTTACGTGAAGATGGCGGTTTGATACGCCTATTGGTATGTCATATCCGCTATTCATTATCTTGTTTTTCCCTTCTTTTGTTATTTTACCAACAACTTCGCTAATTACTGTTTTTATTATTTCTTTATCCATAACTTATTCCTTCTTTATATATTTGGGGTCAGGTCACTTTATTTATCTGAACCGCGAGCCTTTCACGAATTTATTCGCGACAGTTGACAATCGCTGAAATATAAAATAATCAAGCCCTGCCTGAATAAATTTGATTCTTCTTTCCCAGCTTAAGTGCTTTAACATATTAAATAAACTTGCCAGGTATGACGCGCGCAGATAAAATCTGCCGAAGGCAAGACGCGCGAATTTTTCTATTTTTTCTCTCGTGAGCCCGTCGGGCACCCACACTTCATCCTGGTCAAGAAGAAGGCGGTTTTTATATTTACTCTTTATCCATTTTCCGGACGCTTTGCAGTCCGTGTAAATCGGGGTGCCTTCATACGGCTCAAATATGCCGAATATGCCTATGTCCAGGCCGCTTTTTACGGCTATATCTATTGTATTTATTATGTCTTTTTCGTCTTCTCCGGGAAGCCCTATCATGAAACTCGCGGAAGCTACCATGCCGGCATTTTTTGTTGTTTTAACGCTTTCAAGACAATCTTTAGCGGTAAAACCCTTTTTAAGCCGAAGGAGCGTTTTTTCATTAAACGATTCAAAGCCGTACATTATAAGGTAACATCCGGCTTTTTTCATGACGGCGAGCGTTTCAGGGTCAACGCAGTCGGCCCTGCTCCAGCAGTTCCAGACAATTTTTAAATTTCGGCGTATAATTTCTTCTGATATCGCGACGGCTCTTTTTTTATCGACGGTAAAGGTATCGTCGTAAATCATGAACGAATCAAAGCCCTTCTTCACCATTTTTTCAAGATAATCCACAAAGCGTGTAACGCTAATCTTGCGGAGCTTCCTCCCCGTTATAGTGCCGGCCGCGCAGAATGTGCAAAGAAAGGGGCAACCTCTTACGCTAACCACATTGATAGCTTTTTTGCCGCGCACCTGAACCGGCTGATGAAATTTATCAAGGTCATAAAATTCTTCAACCTCAAGTAACGGAAGCGCGTCAATATCCTCAACCAAACTTAAATTTCTGTTCCCTTTCAAAATCCCGTTCTCGTTTTTCAGGCATCCGCAGATATTATCTATCGTTTTTTTATTATCAAGTTTATCTATAAAATCGGCAAATGTTAAATCAGCCTCGCCTCTAAAAACATAATCAATACTTGGTTTCGCAAAAAAATCGGGGTCAAGCGTTGCCTGCGGACCGCCCACGCAAATTGTAATATGCGGGAATTTATTTTTTATCCTGCCGGCGAGTATAATCGTATTTTTTACGGTTGTCACATAAACGGAGAAACCCACTACTTCATAGCCGCCTGAAGATATTTCTGAAAGTATATCGTTTACGGACATTGCCTCAACATGCATGTCGATGATTTTTACTTTGTGTCCGTTTACCTTTAAAACCGTGGCAAGGCTTGCCAGGCCAAGCTGGGGAAGCTCGGGGGTCGCTTTGGCGAGGGCTCCGTATTCTTCAACAGGCCCTCCGGTAGGATTAATTAATAAAACATTCATATAGTAAGTATTTTATTAAAAAGGGAAACTCGCGTCAAGGAAAAAATATAAATAAATAAATTTGAAAACCATAAAATCCGGTGAAGTTTTGATGGAAGTTGAGTTAAAATAGCCAGCATAAAAAGACAAAAAAAAGGGACATTAAGCGACACAAATAAGGGACATTTGAATTAAAAATGTAGATTTTTGCACCTAAATAGGTATGCTTTACACCTATATTTTACCTATTTGAATATCTCTACCACCTTGTCCGTGGCATAATAATAAATATTTCTGCCCTGTTTTTTATAAGCTAAAAATCCGAGTTCAACCAGTTTCTTCAGATCTTTTATTGCGGTCATTTTAGAAATTTTATTAATGTTTTTATGGACTTTCAATGTCGTGCTTTCGTCTTTATTTTTGTGATAACGCTGCAAAAGTCGTATTTGCCTATCGTTTAAGTCATATTTTGTTTTAGACTGTTTATTCATTTCCCTATTTATCTTTGCTTGATTTCTTACATATTCTTCAAAATTCTTCATCGCCAATCCTATTTTGCGCAAATTATAATCAACAAAGTAAGTCAAGTCTAAATCATCTTGTTCAGAGCAAACATATGCCATAGCGTATTGAATAGGCGACTTTTTTATCATTAATGAAATGGGTAAATACGCAAACGCCCAATAATTTTTTCTTAACAAATACCAATAAAAGAGTAAACGAGCGAGCCGTCCATTCCCGTCTATAAACGGATGAAGATACCCTATCCAAAAGTGAATCATAACGGCTTTTATTATTGGATGAATAAATACTTCCCCAAGATCATCATTTGCAAAGGCAATAAGGCGCTCCGTCTCTTCTTCAACAAATTTCATATTTGGCGGCTTATAATAAATAATATCCTCTTGATTTGCGACGACAATATCTTCTTCATCAGTTCTATAGCGCCCAACCTCGTCTTTTAAAATAGTATTTTTTGTAATCATAGCGTGAAGTTCAAAGAGAATATCTTTATCTAATTTTTTGTTTTTATAATTTTCTTCTATCGCCTGCATTGTTAGGTAGCCATTTAAAATCATATGCTCTGATTTATTTTTTGGTTTTCGCCCTTCTTGCAAAAACTGTTTCGCAACTTTTCTGGTAGTATTTGCCCCTTCCAACTGCGAAGATGCAATTGCTTCCTCCATAATGCCGCGCGAAATAAATTGATATTTATCGTTTTCCGTAAAATCTTTATCAAAACCCAAAAGCGTGCCGCCTGCGCTTAAATCCATTTGGTGTAAAAATTCTTCTGCATAAGGAAGATCAATCCACGAGAAATATTTTCCATCTTCACTTTTTACAATACTGTCCTTTCTGTTTGTACCAAAGACAGATCCTCTAATAAATTTTACCAAAAACCAAAATTCTTCGCTTGAAATATAATTTGGAATTTTTTTATATTTGATTTCATCCCAATAGATATAAGGTGAAAAAGTTTTGTTTAAATAAATAGAAATATCTTCTTTATTATTAAAAAGGGTTTCCAATGTCTTTAAGCTATCAATTTTTGACAAATCTGGTTTCTCTAGCTTATAAATCATTACTCAACACCCCCCCATAAACAGGTAAACTCTATACCTATATTATACCTATTTTTTACCTTTTGTAAATAGGTATAATCAAATAGAAACTATACCTATTTAATGCCTATTTTTGCTTTATTTTGATGACTGGCATGTAATATTGCTTTTCAAATTTGCCGTCGGAAGATATTCCGCTATTAGGTTCCGGGCCGGAAGGTTTATCAGATTATATTCTTGTAAATAATTTTTTATTGATATGCTCGTTTTGCCAAAGCTCTTTTTGTGATTTCATATATTATTACTGCTTATTGATTATTGGCGGAGAGGGAGGGATTTGAACCCCCGAGGAGGTGTTTAACGCCCCCTACCCGCTTTCGAGGCGGGCGCATTCAACCACTCTGCCACCTCTCCGTCTTGAGGCGAGCTAAAGCTCGCTTGAGGGTCAGGCACCAAGTTGCAAAATTTGTTGAACGCAATTTTGCAACTTGAAGCCAGACCCTTATTTTGTATTTTAACCCTTTGAAGGTTTTTTTGCAATCTAGGAGAAAAATTGCTTTATTGATTAATCTGCGCGGGCTAAAGCCCCGCGGCTACCGTTGTTTTGTTATTATAATAATATTAAATTTTGGAGTTCACAATGAACATACTGGTAACGGGCGGGGCGGGGTTTATTGCTTCAAACATAACTGACGCTTACATAAAAGCGGGACATGATGTTGTCGTTGTTGATAATTTATCTTCCGGCAAGCGTGAAAATTTAAATTCGAAAGCCGTGTTTTATGAAATGGATATCGCGGATGGCCGGATGGAAGAAGTTTTCGCGAAACATAATTTTGATGTCGTAAACCATCACGCGGCGCAGATTGATGTAAGAAAATCAGTCGCAGACCCGGTAGCTGACGCGAATACAAATATCTTAAGCGGAATTAAAATATTAAACCTCTGCAAAAAACATAATGTAAAAAAAATAATTTACGCCTCAACGGGCGGCGCGATTTACGGAGAGCCGGAATACATGCCGTGCGACGAAAAACACAGAGTGCGGCCGATGGCGCCGTACGGGATAAGCAAGCACTGCCTTGAACATTACATTGAATATTTTTATGATTTATTCCACCTTGATTACACAATACTGCGCTACGCCAATGTTTATGGGCCAAGGCAAGACCCTCACGGCGAAGCGGGCGTTGTCTCAATTTTCATAGGCATACTTTTAGACGGCAAAAACCCGTCAATCTTCGGCGACGGAGAACAGACAAGGGACTATGTTTATATTGATGACATAGTTAATGCCAATATTAAAGCCATAACAAACGGCTCCAAGAAAATAATAAATATCGGCACCGGAATGGAAACATCGGTCAATGAATTATACAAAAGATTAACAAACGCGATGGGCTTAGACATAAAGCCGGTTTATAAAGAGGCGCGGACGGGCGAAGTTTATAAAATATATCTTGATAATAAATACGCAAAAGACGCGCTCGGCTGGCAGCCAAAAGTTGGCCTTGATGAGGGATTAAAGAAAACCTCGGATTATTTTCTACAATTACGACTACATGGAACGAAGAAGTACTTTGTTTTAAAAACAGAATTAGAATGATTTTTTATTATTAGGGGCAGCATATATGCTGCCCCTACATATCCCTAGCCACTAGTCCCCAGTCCCTACTTCCATATTGTGATGTTTCTTTTTAGCGTCAAAGAACGCGAGAGTAAATGACGCGGTCACGATTCTGCCGTTATCTCTGCTGTCAAAGTTAAAATAACCGCCCATATCTTCAACTAATTTTTTAGATTTCTCAAGCCCCAGGCCGTCAGTTTTTTCACCTGTTTTAAAGAGCTCGCTAAAACGCTCAAACAAAACATCATCGTGTTCTTCCGTGGCGTATTCACTTTCAATTTTTGTTATGACGATATTTTCGGAACTATTAGGGATTATCTTTACGAGTATTTTGCCCTCTTTTATATTGGCAATAATGGTATTTATGATGTTTATCATGATGAGCTTAAGCTTGGCCCTGTCCGCGACAACTTCCGGCAGGGGCTCATACGGAAAAACAAATTCAAGTTCTATCTTTTTATTAAACTCCAGAATATTCTGATATATGTTTTTTAAGCCGCTGTAAACGATAAATAAATCGGTCTTCTGCATTTTAAGACCTATCTTGTTTTTTTCAACCTTTAATAAATCATCCAGGCCAACGAGTGTTTCAAGAAGATATGAAGAATAATTTTTTATGTCTTTTAAAAATGTTTTTTCATTTTCAGGGCTTTTGCTCGCTTTTTCTTTTAATATTTCCGTAAAGCCGAGAATTGACAAAATAGGGTTATAAAATTCCTCGCTTAAACCCGAAAGATAAATGGATTTTAAGCGCTGTGTTTCTTTTATTTGCTTAAAAAGCGTTTTAAGCGTTTCTTCCGACAATTTGAGGCGTTTATTTGTTTCAGAAAGTTTATGGTTAAGGTCAACGAGATCTTGTTTTTTCTTAAATATTTTATCTTTCAAAAGATTTTTAGAATCCTTAATCACCTCAACGCTCTTTTTTAATTTTCTTAAGTCCTTAATTATGACCATCACGGCGTAGGGTTTTTCTCTTGAATCTTTCATGAGAAAGGCGTTGAAAACAACGGGTATCTCTTTATTTTTTTTGCTCACCAAAGCGCCTATTTCGTTTTCAAGCCGGCCATGTTTTTTCGCGTAATCTATGCCTTCTTTTATCTGGTTAAGTTTGTCTTTGCGCCAGAAATTAACGGCGTATTCGCCTACGAGTTGTTTTTGCTTAACGCCGAGAAGCTTGGCCAAAGGGGCGTTAGCGTCAATTATTCTGCCGTTAAAATCAATAAGCGCGAGACATTCGTTTAATGATTTTATTATGTTATCAACAGTTATGGTTTGCATGAACTACCTCGTCGCTAGTTGCTCGTTGCTCGTCGCTGGTTAAATGATGAAAAAATTGCATAGCAATTTTTTCTACAATTCACTAGTCCCAAGCCCCTAGTCCCTAGTCCCTAGATTTTTCGCTAATTTGTTCGCTTTTACTATTATTTCCTGTTCATCAAGTTTTGTCAATCTGCCGTTTTTAACCACAACTACGCCGTTAACAATTGTCGTATCAACAATTTGCGTTGATCCCGTAAGGATAGGAAGCCCTAACGGGTCGGGATACGCGCCGGCATAGCCGATTTTATTGGTGTCAATCATAAATAAATCCGCGGCTTTACCCTCTTCTAACGAGCCAAGGTCTTGTCTTCCAAGGACTTTTGCCCCGCCTTTTACCGCTATGTCCCAAACTTCTTGCGGCGTCATCCTGCCGGCGCCTTTAATCCTATGGCATAAAAGCGCCTGCCTTGCCTCGGCAAGCATGTTTGATGAATCGTTGCTGGCGCTGCCGTCAACGGCTAAGCTTACATTTACACCCGCTTTGAGCATTTCCGGTATCGGCGCGACGCCCGAGCCCAAACGCATGTTAGATGACGGACAATGCGCGACGCCTGTCTGTGTTTTCGCCATTTTTTTAATTTCACTTTCATTTAAATGCACGCAATGCGCGAAAAACACATCAGGTCCTGTCCAACCGATGTCTTCCATGAGCTCATACGGACGCATTTTGTAAATTTCCTTGCAAAAATCATTTTCATCTTCGGTTTCGGCAAGGTGTGTATGAAGATAAACTTTATTGTGTTTGCGCGCGAAAATTGCCGTCTCTTTCATAAGCTCTTTTGTAACGGAAAAAGGCGAACACGGCCCTAAAATTATCTGGCACATTGAAAATTTATCCGCGCTGTGATATTTTTTTATGACTCTTTCACTGTCAGCGAGAATCTCGTCAACGGACTGCACAACACTGTCCGGCGGAAGCCCGCCGTCTTTTTTACTTCTAGACATACTGCCCCTGCACGGCGCGAGGCGGATGCCTAAATCCTGCCCTGCTTTTACTAAAGTGTCAAAAAGTTCATTTCCGGCCGTTTTAGGAAACACATAAAACATGTCAACGCAAGTTGTGCATCCGGTTAAAAGAAGTTCACCTAAACCAACAAGCGCGCTGTAGTAAAAGTCTTCAGGAGTAAACTTTTTCCAGACCTCATAAAGATAAATAAGCCAGTCAAATAATTTTACTGACTGAACATCGGGGATATTTCTGGTAAATGTCTGGTAAAGGTGATGATGGGTGTTTATCATCCCGGGATAAACATTTTTGCCCGCCGCGTTTATGACAACATCCGCCTTTATGTCGCCAAGCCGGCCTATTTTCTTAATCTCCGGCCCTTCAATATATATGTCGGCATTCTGCAGTATCTCGTTTTTGCCGTTTAATGTAACAACATAATCCGCATTTTTAATGAGTATTGATTTCATGACTGCTCCTTAAGTTTTTTTTAGCCACAGACACCGTCCCCGTGAAAGCGGGGAGCACACAGAGAAAGATATTCATTTGTAGGGGCGAAGGGCCCTTCGCCCCTACCTTATAAAT
>Ga0209749_1002337_pt1 | contig 12852 bp, 13 predicted proteins | sample EPASupsiteSAE347_FD_187267 | JGI IMG/M metagenome (GOLD analysis project Ga0209749, IMG submission 187267) | Bioremediated contaminated groundwater from EPA Superfund site, New Mexico - Sample SAE3-47 (SPAdes) (version 2) | ecosystem: Environmental > Aquatic > Deep subsurface > Groundwater >... | reverse complement strand
ATGCCGAAGAATTGCTGCGGCATGCGGGCAATGGCGGAAATAATGGCGAGATCAAGTTTCTGCAGAGCAGGCTGAATCGCGCCAAACAACTGCGCCATCGCGCCACGCGGATATTCAATAATCCCATTATGAAGATGCTGGGATTATAGGCTGCTATGGGACGGATATTTGCGTGGTAAAAGCTCGACGTCCGCCTGCAACACTGGGGGGGGGCAGGCATAATTGACGGGGACGGAGTGTAGTTTGGCGGATTGGAAACTGCTTTAACGGGGAAACCGCGTGCGCTGAAATATAGATTATAGAAACCTGCCGGAAAATTAAATATACTTATGTTAAAACAAAAATGCGTGGTCATGGGAACCGGATCAATCGGCCAACGTCATTTAGCGGTGCTTAAATCAAGCGGCGTTGTTCTCCCGGTTGCGTTTCCGGTCCGTGCGCGGCGCCGTACAGCGTTGGCGGCGGCCGGTTACAAGGTGATCGGAACTTGGGAAGAAGCGGTTGACGAAGGGGCAGATTGCGCTATCATTGCAACCGCTACGAGACGGCATAAGAGAGATATTGCGCGCGCGTTAAAAGCAGGTTTGATTGTGCTTACGGAAAAACCAATGACGGTTAACGCGGTTTCTGCCTGTTCCTGCCTTGAAATGGCAAAGGTGATCAAAAAAGGACTCTGGGTCGGCTGTTATTACCGGTTCCATAAAGCCTTGAATAATTTCCGGGAGAACCTGCAAAAGCTTGGGAAAATTCATTCCGTCAGGGTTGAGTGTCAATCTTATCTGCCGGCTTGGCGCCCTGATCGTCCGTATCGCACGTCATATTCGGCCAGTCCCACGCAGGGCGGAGTGTTGCGCGATTTGATTCATGACATTGATTATGCCGCCTGGCTGTTTGGCTGGCCGACTACGGTGCAGGCCAGAGTGCAGTCAACGCGCCGACTTGGCATCAATTCTGAAGAGAGCGCCGATCTTTTATGGGAAACGGCAGATAAAACGGTTGTTTCTATCAGGCTCGATTACCTCTCCCGGCCGGACCGTCGTTTTATGCGGGCTTGTGGCGAGCACGGGACCATGGAGTGGGATGGGTTTGTCGGAACGGTCAAACTGGCGTTGGTCGGACAACCGGTCAGGGTATGGAGGTTCGCTCAACCACGCAACGCCGTAATTTTGGCTCAGGACATGGCGTTCATCAAGGCCACGCGAGGAAAATGCGACCCGCGCCTGGCGACGGCCGAAGACGGCGCACGTGCGCTGGCTATCTGTGATGCCGCCCGCCGCGCCTCAAAATCGCGACATGTGGAAAAGGTGAAATATTTATGAAAGAAAAAAATCGTATGCTGGCTGTTATTCCGGCCCGCGGCGGTTCCAAAGGGCTACCGGGGAAAAACATCCGGTCTTTGGCTGGTTTACCTTTAATCGCGCATTCAATCGCACTGGCAAAAATCTGTCCGCAGATTACGCGCTTAATTGTCTCAACCGATAATAAGAAAATCGCAAAGGTTGCCGGACGATACGGGGCGGAAATTCCGTTTCTTCGTCCCGCCGAGCTGGCAAGGGATGGTACGCCCACCTGGCCGGTTTTGCGGCATGCTTTACGTTTGGTAGAAGAAGAGGAAAAGAATCAATACGATTATTTGTTATTGCTCGACGCCACATCGCCGGGCCGCCTGCCGGAAGATATTGAAGGCGCGCTGAAAAAATTGCGTTCACGGCCGGAGGCGGTTGGCATCATCGGAGTTTCCCGGCCTGAATTTAACCCGATCTGGCATTGTGTGATGGAAGAGAACGGCTGGATGAAGGATTTAATTGATGTCGCCGGAAAATACAACCGGCGCCAAGTTGTTCCTGTTGTTTACAGAATAAACGCTTCCTTGTATATCTGGCGGGCGGATTTTGTTCGTTATGCGCGCGCTTGGCGACAGGCGCCGCAGCTCATATATGAAATTCCGGAAGCGCGCGCGCTACATATTGACGACTTGTACGGTTTCCGCGTGGCGGACATGTTGATTCGCCATGGACTTATTAAACTGCCATGGCTGAAGGGAAAAGTAAAATGAAGACTATTGCCGAATTGATGAATTTGTCAGGACGGAAAGCATTGATTACCGGCGGGGCCGGCCATATCGGCCGCGCTGCGGCGGAGACGCTTGCAGAATTGGGTGCGCAGGTGGTATTGATGGACCTTGAGATAGCTGCTTGCAAAGCAGAGGCCGAGAAAATCGGACACGGTGCGATGGCTTTTGCATGTGATCTGGCGCAAGAGCATGATTCTCGCCGGACGATCAGGACGGCGATCGAACAGATGGATGGTCTGGATATATTGATTCACAGTGCGGGTTATCACGGTATGAGCAAAACGGACGGATGGGCGGTTCCGTTTGAACAACAGACTCTCCCTGCATGGGAGCAGGCCATGCGCGTGAATCTGAATTCCGCATTTGTTATGTCCCAGGAAGCGCAAGCCGCAATATCATCTTCCGGACACGGCTCAATTATTTTTATATCATCAATCTACGGGGTTGTTGCTCCTGACATGAGTCTTTATCAGGGGACGAAAATGGCGAATCCGGCGGCCTACAACGCTTCCAAGGGCGGCTTGCTTCAGTTGATGCGTTTCCTGGCGAGCATCATGGCTCCGCGTGTTCGCGTAAATGCCATTTCCCCGGGCGGCGTCTGGCGCAACCAGCCAGAGATTTTCAGGGAGAGATATGAAAAACGCACACCGCTTGCCCGCATGGCAATAGAGGAGGATATTAAGGGTGCCGTAGCTTATCTTGCGGGAGATCTCTCTACCTATGTAACCGGACATAATCTCGTCGTTGACGGAGGGTGGACAGCATGGTAACCATAATCAGACTGGCAACCCGTAAAATCGGCGCCGGCCAACCCTGTTTCATTATCGCCGAAGCCGGCGTAAATCATAACGGTTCCTTGCGTCTTGCGCGGCAACTCGTGAATGTGGCCGCGGATGCTGGCGCAGATGCGATCAAGTTCCAATCATTCAAAGCCGAAAATCTTGTAACCAGATCGGCGCCGCAAGCCGAATATCAGGCTCGTAATACAGGAAAAGTTGAATCGCAATACGCCATGTTGAAGCGTCTGGAGTTGAGCGCGGAAGCCCATCGCGAACTTTCGTCATATTGCCGGGAAAAAAAAATTATTTTTTTATCAACTCCCTTTGACGAGGAGAGCACCGATTTGCTGGAAAAACTCAACGTGCCGGCTTTTAAGGTCGGATCGGGCGAACTCACCAACCTGCCGTTTCTTAGTTATATGGCGCGCCAAAAAAAGCCGATGATAATTTCAACCGGCATGGCAAACGGCACGGAAGTGGCCAAGGCCGTTAACGCTGTTCGCAGGACGGGTAACAAAAAGATTATTCTGCTGCATTGCGTTTCGGCTTACCCGGCTGATCCGGGAGGGGTAAATTTGCGTGCGATCCAAAGCATGCGAACCCGATTCGGCCTGCCGGTGGGATACTCGGACCATGTCATTGGATGCGAAACTGCTTACGCGGCCGTGGCATTGGGCGCGTGTGTCATTGAAAAGCATTTTACAATAGATCGTAATCTGCCGGGGCCGGACCAGAAACTGTCGCTTGAACCGGGTGAACTCGGAAAACTTGTGAACGGCATCCGCATTGTTGAAGCCGCTCTAGGCAACGGCATCAAGCATCCGATGCCTGAAGAAAAAAAAGTGGCTGAGCTGGTACGGCGCAGCTTGGTGGCCGCCCGCTATATTCCGGAAGGAATTCTGCTTGCGAAAAAACATATTGCCGTCAAAAGACCCGGAACCGGCCTTCTGCCCGCGATGATTTCAAAACTGCTTGGACGAAAAACAAAAACGCCCATCAGGGCAGGGACGCTGTTGAAGATGGAGATGATTCAATGAGAACCATCGGGGTGGTCACGGTCGGCCGGTCAGATTATGGAATTTATCGGCCGATCCTCAAAAGGATTGTGTCTGACACGAGCCTCAGGCTCCGTCTTTTCGTCGGGGGGATGCATTTGTCGCCACAGTTCGGGCTTACCGTAAGAGCCATAGAATCCGATGGTTATAAAATATGCCAGAGGATTGATATGCATTTGTCGTCCGATACTCCTGAAGCAATAGCCAAATCAATGGGGTGGGGATTGATGGGGTTTGCGCAGGCTTATCGCCGATCATGTCCGGATATCCTGGTGGTTCTGGGTGATCGGTTTGAAATGCATGCGGCGGCCTTGGCGGCTCTGCCGTTTAACATTCCGGTGGCGCATATTCACGGTGGAGAATTGACGCAAGGAGCGATTGATGATGCCCTGCGTCATTCCTTGACAAAGTTGAGTCATTTGCATTTTGTCTCAACGAAGGAATATGCGCGGCGCGTGGCACAGTTGGGCGAGGAAAAATGGCGGATAACTGTTTCCGGCGCACCGTCCTTGGACAATCTTAAGTTCATAACGCTTTTGGCCAAGCCGGCTTTGGAGAAGAAGCAAAAAATCATGCTCACTCCTCCGCCCTTGCTGGTAACATTTCATCCGGTGACGCTTGAATATACCAAGGCGGCTTGGCAGACCGGCGAAATTCTGACGGCCATAAAATCCATCGGGCTACCTGTCATTTTTACCCTGCCTAATGCCGATACCGGCGGACGGGTTATCCGAACAATGATTGAGGAATATGTCAGGAAAAATGACTCAGCTTCAATCTGCGACAATCTAGGAATACAAAATTATTTCAGCCTGATGAACCTGGCTGCGGCCATGATTGGGAATTCGTCCAGCGGTATTATAGAAGCGCCGTCTTTTAAACTCCCGGTTGTCAATATCGGGACGCGCCAGGAAGGGAGGATCAGGGCCAAAAACGTCATTGACGTCGGATATCATAGGGATGAAATTTTGGCCGGCATCCGCCGCGCTATTTCGGATAAGTTTCGGCGCGGATTACGCGCTCTGGTCAATCCATATGGCAATGGTCGTGCCGCTGAGCGCATTGTCAGGCTGCTGACCAATGTTGAATTAAATGATAGGCTTATCCGCAAGGCTTTCCAGGATAGGTAGTATGAAAAAAGTGGTCATAATCGGCGCGGGCGGTCATGCCAGGGTGATTGCCGAGATACTGCGTCTTTCCGGCAAGTGTGAAATCATAGGCTTGCTGGATTCCGCTTTAGTTGGCAAAAAGATTGGCGAATTTTCGGTATTGGGCGGTGATAAATTATTGCCTCGTCTCCGTGCCGATGGAGTTACGTTAGCATTTATTGGCGTGGGCGGAACAGGCGATAATTTGCCGCGAATGAAAATATTTGAAAGAACTTCGGCATTGGGCTTTAATTTTGCGAATGCAATTCATCCTTCAGCCATCATTTCCACTTCGGTTAAGTTTACTCAGGGGATTGCGGTAATGGCATGTGCCGTGATAAATCCTGACGCCGTGATCGGCGATAATGTGATAATTAATACCGGCGCTATTGTGGAACACGACTGTCAAATTAGGGCGCACGTTCATATTTCCCCCGGAGCGGTTTTATGCGGCGGGGTGCGTATTGGAATAGGCGCGCATGTTGGCGCAGGAGCTACTATACGTCAAAATATCAGTATAGGCGAATATGCTGTTGTCGGCGCGGGGGCAGTGGTTGTAAAAGATGTACCGGCACACAGCATAGTTGCCGGCGTTCCAGCGCGGATTATTCGCGAGGCAAGCAAATGAATATTCGTATCATTCCGCGTCTGGACATTAAAGGTCCGAATCTGGTCAAGGGTATCCATTTTGAAGGCTTGCGGGTGTTGGGCAAACCGGAATATTTTGCGCGTTATTATTACGAAAACGGCGCCGATGAACTGATTTACATGGACGCTGTCGCCAGTTTGTATGGCCGCAATAGTCTACTGGAGATTGTGTCCAAAACAGCGCGCGAGATTTTCATTCCGTTGACTGTCGGCGGTGGATTGCGGAGCGTGGATGATATCCGCCAGGTTTTGCGCGCCGGCGCGGATAAGGTATCACTCAATACGGCTGTGATTGCGCGTCCGGAACTCATCCACGAAGCATCGCGTGCGTTTGGCTCTTCCACAATAGTTGTATCCATTGAAGCTATTCGCAAAACTGATGGCACCTATGAAGCCTATGCCAATTATGGTCGTGAGCGAACCGAGGTTGACGTATTTGAGTGGGCAAAACAGGCGGTAGAACTTGGGGCAGGAGAGCTAATGGTTACTTCGATCAACAATGAAGGCGCTGGGAAGGGATTTGATCTTGAATTGACACGCCGTATCGCCGAATCAGTCCCTGTGCCGGTGATCGCCGGCGGAGGCGCAGGTAAAATCAGTGATGTGTGCAATGTTATTACTCAGGGCAAGGCTGAAGCGGTGGCTTTGGCATCAATCCTTCATTACAACTATATTCGCCATCATCGCGCGACAGGGGATGATTACTCGCGGGAAGGTAACATTGAATTCTTAAAACGCGGTGCTAGTTTTTCAAAGATTCAAGACGCAGCCATTTCCGACATCAAAAAATATCTGTTGGCAAATAATATAGACTGTCGTTCGTCTTTCCCCTCCGTTCAGCCGGTCTCTTCCGATTTATCGCGGGAGTTGGCAAATGTCTGAACATTTGCCGAAAGTGGCGATTGTGGACTACATGCTGGGAAATCTCTTCAGCGTCAAGCAGGCTTGTGCGCATGTTGGATTAGAAGCGATCATAACCTCCGACAAAAAAATCATCCAGGATTCTGATGCGGTTATTCTGCCCGGCGTTGGCGCTTATGGAGATGCGATGGCGGCGTTATGCCGCTTGGATTTGGTGAGCATCCTGTGTGAAATAGCGGATTCGCCGAAGCCGTTGGTCGGAATCTGTCTAGGAGTGCAATTGCTGATGACCGAGAGTTTTGAGTTTGGTCGGCACAAGGGGCTTGGCATCATTGAGGGCCAAGTGTTGCGCTTTGATAATCCGCGCGAGGGGGAACGCATCCTCAAAGTGCCGCAAATCGGCTGGAATCGCATCCGCCCTGCCGTCAACACCTGTTGGGGTAACACACTCTTGCGTGGGGTTGCCGAAGGCGAGTATATGTATTTTGTGCATTCATATTTTGTTCAGCCGAAAGACCACGGCGTAATCCTTTCTGTGTCGCGTTATGGCAACATTGATTTTTGTTCGAGCATACAGCGGAAAAATGTGTTTGCGTGTCAGTTTCATCCCGAACGCAGCGGAGCCGCTGGAATCCGTTTGTATCAAAATCTCGCCGCGCAACTTAAAACAATGATATCAGGAACAAAATAATGACAAATAAAACAAGGTATGGATTACCGGAAAAAGTGATTTTTTGCAAACGTTGCGTAATGTCCAATCAGAGGCCGGCCTCCGTGCCGGAGTTCAAGCATACGCCGGACAGAGCCGGCGCAAAATATATGCGCATTGATAATGAGGGGGTTTGCGATGCTTGCCGGCAGGCGGAGAAAAAGGAAAAGATTGATTGGAAAAAGCGCGAGGAGGAATTATTGCGGCTGTTGGATAAATACCGCCGAAAAGATGGTCATTATGATTGTCTTGTGCCCGGCAGCGGGGGCAAGGACAGCGCTTTTCAGGCGCATGTTTTGAAATACAAATATGGGATGCATCCGCTTACGGTGACTTGGCCGCCGATTCTTTACACCGACTATGGCTACCAGAATTTCCGCAACTGGATTGAGGTGGGCGGTTTTGACAACATTACGTTTAAGCCTAACGGGCGAACGCATAAACTGTTGACGAAACTCGCAATTCAGAATTTATTACATCCCTTCCAGACATTTATCCTAGGGCAGAAAAATCTTGCGCCGAAAGTCGCAGCAAAGTATGGCATCCCGCTGGTTTTCTACGGCGAAAACGAAGCGGAGTACGGTAATCCGCTCGCTGATAACGAGACGTCTCTGCGTGATAGGTCATATTTTGTCATGCGTGACATGACGGAAGTCTATCTGGCGGGTTTATCCATTCCTGCTTTGATTGAGAAACACGGACTGATGCTTAATGATTTGATGGCTTATCTGCCGCCGCCCGCGGAAGATATGGAGAAGGCAAAAATTGACGTTCATTACCTTGGATATTACCTCAAGTGGACGCCGCAGGAAGTCTATTACTACGCCGTGGAAAACACCGGTTTCCAAGCGCGCCCCTTCCGCACGGAAGGAACCTATAGTAAATATAACAGTATAGACGATAAGATAGATGATCTGCATTATTATACCACTTGGATAAAGTTTGGTTTGGGACGTGCTTCCTATGATGCCTCTCAGGAAATCCGCAACAAACATCTAACGCGTGAAGACGGCATCGCGCTGGTGCGTCAATTTGACGGAGAAATGCCATCACATTATATCCATGATGTAATGGACTACATCGGGATGGATATTGACGAATTTGTTAGGTTGTGTGACGAATTCCGTTCTCCGCACCTGTGGGAGAAGCAATCCGATGGAAAATGGAAACTGCGACATACGCTGTGGATGGATGGAAATTGTTCATAACCGGCTGCTAAGGGGACAAAAATGAAGTATTGCAAACGTTGTGTAATGCCTGATACGCGGCCGGGAATTTATTTTGATCAACATGGAATTTGCGCGGCCTGCCTCGCTTACGAAAAAAGGCAAAAGGTTGATTACAAGAGGCGATATTTGGAGTTGAAAGCATTGTGCGGCAAGTATCGCGGCATGAACGGCAAGAGCGGTTATGACTGCATGATCGCTGTCAGCGGCGGGAAAGATAGCCATTATCAAACCCATGTCATGAAGGAAGAAATGGGAATGAATCCGTTGTTGGTCACGGTGGGAGATAACTTTCCCATGACTGCGGCCGGGGTGCACAACCTTAAGAACATATCTGAGGAATTTGGATGTGACATCATCAGCATGAAGCCCAATATCAAGGCGCAGAAAATCATATCAAGAAAAACATTTGAGCAATATGGCAAGCCGACTTACTTTATTGACCGTTATATTTATACTTATCCATTAAACATGGCGGTTAAGTTCAATACCCCTTTGCTGGTCTATGGTGAAAACGTCAATTACGAATATGGCGGCTCGCAATGTAAAGAGACTTATTCGGCCAAAGAACAAATTGACAATGGGGTTGCGTCGGGTATTTCCTTGTCGTCCATTCTCGGTGATGGAGTGACCGCAAAAGACCTCAATTTTTTTAACCCGCCCGCCAAACATGATCTGGACAAATTAAATCCTATCTATCTCAGTTATTTTGTTCCCTGGAACAGTTATGCGAATTATGTTTTTGCCAAAAGCAGGGGATTTCATGACCTGACTCACGAATGGCAGAGAACGCATCATGTGGAGCAGTTTGACCAGGTGGATAGCCGGGCCTACCTGGTTCATGCCTGGATGAAATATCCAAAGTTCGGGCATGCCTCGGCTACGGATTATGCCGCTCGATTTGTGCGCTATGGACTTATCACAAGGAAAGAAGCCCAATTGCTTGTCAAGGAACACGATCACAAACTGGACGTCCAATCCGTTCGGGATTTTTGCATGTTTTTTGGATATAAGGAGTCTGAATTTTGGGCAATCGTTGATAAATTTTATAATCCTAAACTATTTGGAAAAAACCAATTAGGTGAATGGGGCTTGAAAAATCCGGTATGGAAAAACTAACACAACCTGATTCAAAAATTCAGTCTTTGTGTATTCCGCCTGCCAGTTCCATCCGTCAGGCTATAACCTGTATTACCTTGAACGGGAAAGGCATTGCTTTGGTTACGGACAACGAGCGGCGTCTGATCGGCACAATTACTGATGGCGATGTGCGCCAGGCGATCTTGGCGACTATAGACATGGAAACGCCGGTTAGCGTTCTCCTGGAGCGCAAGATCAGTACGCAATATTCCAAGCCGGTGACGGCGGCGTTTGGAGCAGGACGCGAAGATTTGCTCGCATTAATGCATCGGCATGTATTGCGTCATATTCCTGTTCTGGATGGCGAAGGGCGGGTCGTGGACTTGGTGATGCTGGATGACTTGTTGCCCTCCGATGAATTGTCTCTCCAGGCAGTGATTATGGCGGGCGGTTTTGGGACCCGCCTGCGTCCCCTCACGGAAGATTTACCCAAACCCATGCTGAAAGTCGGTGACCGCCCGGTTATGGAACATATCATCGTCCAGCTTCAGCAGGCCGGTATCCGCCGTGTGAACGTGACAACGCATTATAAGTATAAAAAAATCACTGACCACTTCGGCAATGGAGCGGCATTTGGTGTTGAATTAAATTATGTCAATGAAGACCGTCCTTTGGGCACCGGCGGAGCGCTCGGCTTGATTCCGAAGCCAACTGAGCCAATGCTGGTCATTAACGGCGACATTCTCACCCATGTTGATTTCAAGGCCATGCTCAATTATCACCGGGAACATCGCGCCGAGATGACCGTTGCTGTGCGTGTTTACGATATGCAGGTGCCTTATGGCGTGATTGAAATGAAAGGCCATCATGTTGCCGGGGTGCAGGAAAAGCCGCAACTGCGCTTTTTTGTCAATGCCGGCATATATTTACTTCAGCCCTCCGTGTTTAAGTTTATTCCCCATCGGCAGCATTTTAACATGACCGATTTGATTCAAAGGCTTGTTAAGGGAAAAAAGACGGTGGTAAGTTTTCCGGTGCATGAATACTGGCTTGATATCGGCCAACACGCGGATTATCTGCAAGCACAGGAGGATTCTAAAACAGGGAGGTTGAAAAAATGAATTGGAAAAACAAGAAAGTATTGGTTACAGGCGCGGGCGGATTTATCGGCAGTCACCTGACCGAAAGGTTGGTTGAGCTGGGCGCCAATGCGCGCGCGCTTGTCCATTACAACGCGCTCGGCAGGTGGGGATGGCTGGATCAATCGCCGGTAAAAAACAGGATAGAAGTTGTGGCCGGCGATATCTGTGACCGAGACAGCGTCCACCGCGCAGTGGAAGGACGCGAAATCGTGTTCCATCTGGCCGCATTGATCGCGATTCCGTATTCGTATCATGCCCCTGCTTCGTATATCCGCACAAATGTTGAGGGAACGCTCAATGTTCTTCAAGCGGCCCGCGATGCAAAAGTTAAGCGCCTTGTTCACACTTCAACCAGCGAAACTTACGGAACGGCGCAATATGTTCCGATTGATGAAAAACATCCTTTACAGGGGCAGTCACCCTATTCGGCTAGCAAGATCGGTGCGGATAAAATTGCGGAAGCGTTTAATTTATCCTTCGGTTTTCCGGTTGTTACGGTGCGTCCTTTCAACACTTTCGGTCCGCGCCAGTCGGCCCGGGCGGTTATTCCCGCTATTATCACCCAGTTGCTTGCCGGCACAAAAATAAAACTGGGCAATGTAACCCCGACACGCGATTTGAATTATGTGGCCAATACCGTGGAAGGCTTTGTCTTGGCCGCGTGCGCGCCGAAGGCTGTGGGCAAGACAATCAATATCGGTTCGGGGCGCGAAATCAGCATTCTTGCTCTCGCGCAAATGATCGCGAAATTAATGCAAAAACTTTTGAAGATAGAAACTGAAAATCAGCGCGTTCGCCCGAATGGTAGCGAAGTTGAACGGCTTCTGGCCGATAACCGCCTTGCGCATGAAATCCTAGGCTGGGAGCCGCGGATGGGTTTGGAAGATGGCTTAAAACGCACGATAGAATGGGTCAAACAGCATCCTGAAATGTATCGTCCCAATGTCTATGTTGTCTGAACTCTTTGTTGGGCGCTAGAATCTGCTGATCTGAAGGCCGCTTTTATCGGGAGCCCATATCCGTATTAAAAGACGAACATCAGAATTAGCCGGTTTTTAACAGCCACTCAAGGGCTATCCTCGATGCTCCCGAGGTATCAAATGGAAGGATGTGATATGCAACAACAGGCCGTATCTATTATCATTCCGGTTTATAACGAGAAAGATGTAGTTGCCGATACCGTACGCGGTATTCAGCACGCTTGCACGGCAGCTATGCTGCCTTGTGAAATCATCGTTGTTGATGATGGGTCTGATGACCCGACGAGACAAGCATTGAGCGCTATCCATGATAGCGCTCATATTATCCGGCATCAGAAAAACCGTGGTTATGGCGCCGCGCTCAAAACGGGAATTGCGGCAGCCCGCCACGAATGGATCGTAATTATTGATGCCGATGGCACATATCCTCAGGACCGCATACCGGAATTGGCGCATGCGATGGCGGAAAACGACATGGTTGTCGCGGCACGCTGTGGATCGGAGGTTCATATACCGTTCATCCGCCGTCCGGCCAAGTGGTTCATTACCAAGCTTGCCGAATATCTGTGTGGTCAACCGATCCCGGATTTAAATTCCGGCCTGCGCGTGATGCGAAAAAATGTGGTGATACGCTTTATCGGCCTATTGCCCGACGGCTTTTCGTTCACAACGACAATTACCCTGGCCATGATTACCAATGGATACCGGGTCCATTATGTGCCGGTCAATTACCATGTCCGCACGGGACGATCAAAAATTCGCCCGATCCGGGATACATTGAATTTTATCCAGCTGATTATCCGCACCGTAATGTACTTTGAGCCGCTCAAGGTATTCCTGCCAATCAGCCTATTATTGTTTATCGGCGCAATGGCCGCCCTGATTCACAGGGTAATCGTTGGCCGGGGACTACTGGTGATCAGCGTGATGCTTTTTGTAGCTGCCATTCAGATTTTGGCGGTCGGCATGCTGGCCGATTTGATAGATAAAAAGGCTTCAATAAAATGAAATCGCAAGGAATACCCAACGATTATTAAAGATGAAAGAAGATATTATCACTCTTGGCCAAAATAATTTTTAATAACTGATAGGAAAAAGCTCCGGTTTGGGTTAAAAGATCGTGAAACAAAAACAGATCGTACGGCTTAAG
>Ga0209749_1002333_pt1 | contig 12886 bp, 13 predicted proteins | sample EPASupsiteSAE347_FD_187267 | JGI IMG/M metagenome (GOLD analysis project Ga0209749, IMG submission 187267) | Bioremediated contaminated groundwater from EPA Superfund site, New Mexico - Sample SAE3-47 (SPAdes) (version 2) | ecosystem: Environmental > Aquatic > Deep subsurface > Groundwater >... | reverse complement strand
ACTTGTTTGTGCCATTAATTTTTCGACTCAAGAAAGATAAACTCTTCGGAGAAAATCTTTCTGTGAATAATAGGGAGGTGAAAAGATTGATAATTAAGATGATGGATTTGGCTATTATGGATATTAAGAATAGCGACTTTGAAGAGTGATTTAGGTCACTCTTTTTTGACGCAATTTTACCACATGCTATAATATGTGTATAAGTATAAATTAAATTAGATTTATGTTAAAACTAAATATGAAAAAAGTTGCCAAAATTTTTGGCTATGTTGTGTTAGCAGTCATTGTACTGCTTTTTTTATTGTTAATCTGGACTAAGAGGAAGATTGATAATGGGGAGATGGTGAAGTGGGACGGGAAATGGATGACACAAGAGGAATTCCACAAAATCGTCCCGCCGCAGGTTTATAAGGTGGAGTCGAAGAACAAACCAGAAGAGGTTTATGCGACTTTTCGACAGGCATTGTTGGATGATGATGTGGAGAAGGCTTTGGGGTTGGTGAGAGTGGAGAAGAGGGAGACATATCGAAAGGCGTTTGGGGATAAGGGGAAATTGGCTAAATATAAGACTTTGCCGGAGGTTGGAAAAATAATTAAATCTGAAACACTTGATAACCATTCGTCTTATATTTATTACGGCATTGGGGCAAATATCGAGAAAGATGTTCCATACACAATATCTTTTATAAAAAACAAAGACGGCTACTGGGAAATAGATCAAATTTAAATTAACTGCAAATTATGCTAAAGAAATTTTTTATATTTACCATAACAATATTTATTCTGGGTGTTAGTGTTGTTTTTGGTTATGATAATGCTAATACTCATCCGCAATTAAGTCGTGCCGCTGAAAATGTCTATAACAATAGCACCAATCCTAATAAGATAACTTCTGAACAGATGAAATTGATTGAAAAAGGATCTATTAATGAGGATGCCGAACCGCGCTATGTTAACCATTTTTACAATCCTAAAACTGGCAAAGGTTTAATTGATAATGTCTTGCCAGTTTATCCTGCCAAAGAATGGGCGCAGAAACAGACTAGTGCGACCGGGGATTATAGTTATCAGACGATTCTAAATAACTATAAACAAGGCGATAAAGAAAGAGCCTGGCAGGGGGTTGGTCATATATTACACTTGATTCAAGACATGAGCGTGCCGGCGCATGTACGGATCGATTCGCACCCAGATGGTGATCCGTATGAGGTGTGGGCGCAACATTTTGGCAAAATTGATCCTAGTAAGTCAATAAAAAATAATGTTAATAATTTGAATCAGGTTTTTCATGTGTTGGCCACCTATACTTATGATAATTTTTTTAGTCAAGACACGGTCGTGGATTTAAAATATGATGAGATAAAAACAGAAAAAGATTATAGTGGTGTAAATACATATTATGCCTATCGTAATGGCTATAAAATTGCTAAAGTTGTAAAAAACCAACTTGGCAATGAATACTCCTTTGATTACAACGTCAACCAATCCTACTGGAACCTCCTCTCCCCAAAAGCCATCGGCTATAGCGCTGGTGTGATCGAACTCTTCGCCAACGAATTCAAAAAAATCGACGACCAAAAAGCTGCTGAGCAGGCTAATATGAGTTGGTTGCAAAAAGTTAGCAGCAATTTAAATGATGCCATCGTTTCGAAGGTTGATTTGCATAATATTGCCTATGTCTGGGGTGATGCCTATATGGCAATGCGTCCTTCGGTTGTAAGTAGCTATGAGACTACTGTCGCAAAAATTAAATCAACTGGCTCTACGGTAAAAACTGGCGGTGAATTAGTAGTCGACACCACCAAAACAGCCAGTGACAAATTAGCCGTAGCCACTGGCGAAGTGAAGGGTGTTTTTGTTGCAGCGACAGAGGCGAAAAAGCCCGTTGAGATTATTGATAATAAAATTGTTACACCAAAAGTTGCCAACGTTGATGAAGTAAAAGTCGCGCGCGTAATCGATGGCGATACGATTGAATTGAAAACAGGCGAGAAGGTTCGTTATATCGGCGTTGATTCGCCTGAGCTTAATGATGCTGGCTCAGCTGATGATGAATGCTTGGCCTGGGCAGCGAAGGTGCGCAATGAGCAGTTGATCCAATCAGGGCAAGTTCGTCTAGTGAGTGATAACGGTGCGAATAAAGACGCTTATGGTCGTCTCTTGCGCTATGCTTATGTGGGCAATACATTTGTAAATGGACAATTGGCAAACGAAGGACTTGCAAAAGTATTTTTTTGCCAAACTGGTTGGAATAATTGCCCAGTTATGACTGACGCAACTCGAAAGAAAATAATTCAAGACGCGGCCAATGCGGCACTGGCAAACAAGCGCGGTCTTTATTCTGCCGTGTGTGCCAAAGAGATAAAAATAATCAAAGAGCCGGATCTGATATTAGTCGAAGAAAAAAAGACGCAACCAGTCGTTCAAGAGCTTGCCAAAAGTGTGCAAGTTTTTTTTAGCAATGGCGCGACAGATGATGTAGTTGAAGCAGAAGAGTTGACTATTGTCTTGGATGATGGCGTAAGTAATAACGCAGAAGAAGTTGCAACGGCTACTGATGAGGTAGCAACCAGCACAGATGACGTTGCGACTACCACCGAGGAGCTTGCCACAAGCACGCTCGAATTGGCGACAACGACAGAAGAAGTTGCCACTTCGACGGAGCTCAGCACTGGCACCACGACTGATCCTGACATTAATTTCGACGACGTGGATTTTATTATTTTTGGCCTTGATACGGGCAACGAGGATTTTACAGGTAGCACGACCGTAGGCGTGAGAATTGATGGCATATCAGTCAGGGCGGAATATTTTTTGTCAGAATATGAAGACGGCTTGACCGAGGATTCGATTTGGCTGACCGAGAAGCCGGAAAATTTTATTATTGATGATAATGATTATAATGAAGTTGAGGTTTTTTTATGGATTAAACAAAATGACAATATTTTATCCACTAATATCCATGACAGCATCATATTGGATATGGTAGCGCCGGAAATGTATTTTGATGAAATGCCTGATGTAATTACCGAATCAAATAGTGCTTACTTTGAAATAGACTACGAAGACAACTCCGAAGATTATATGCAAGAAAATTATCCCGATGAGGAGATTGTTACTTGGAATTACAAGTTGGATGACGGTGATTGGATGTTGGGCGATAACGATGAATTTACTTTTGATAATCTGGCAAGCGGTGAGCATATATTTAGTATTGAGATGATTGACCGTTCTTTGAATGTCAACACAATTACTTATTCATGGGTAGTTAGTGTGCCGGTTATGACAGCTGTCGATGCTCGCGCCAATCATTTGGTTATCAGTGAAATCCAGATTGGATCAAATTCTTCAACCACGGAAGAATTTATCGAATTGCATAATCCGAATTCATATAATATTAATATGTCTAATTATCGTTTAACGAGAAAGACTAAAGGCGGGACAGAGTATAATCTAATTTCCTCTTTTGGCAGCATGACTATTTATGGCTATGGTTATTTATTGATATCAAATACAAGAAATCTGACGCAAGACGGGATGTTCAAGATTGATGTTGACGCCGTCTACACAGTTGCAAGTCAATCGATTGCCGCTGATAACACTATTATCCTTTATGATAACAATGGCAATGTCGTTGATAAGGTTGGTTACGGCGATGTCGGCGATTATGAAAGTCAGCCGTTGCTAGATATTGTACCAGGCACTTCTGTTGAGCGTAAAAATGTTTGGGATTCAACAGCGGCAAGTATGACTAGCGGTGGTGACAGCTGGCTTGGTAATAGTTTTGATACTAATAATAATTTTAATGATTTTATAATCCGCAGCAATCCGGAACCGCAAAATCGGTCTGACTACGGGGAGCCGTTGATTATACACATGTGGTAAAAAAAATGAATAACAATGTTAAAATTGTATTTTTTGTCGTCCTGTTTTTAATATTAATTGCATTTGGCAGTTTTTGGTTATTTGATAGAAAACATAATAAAATAACGTCATCAACTATTGGCAGAATTGATGTAGCGACTTCGACTGAGTCAGCGCTTGATGAGAGTGTTGAAGTTCCAGTTGTTAGGGCTAGTCAAGTGCGTCGCAACATCGACGGCGTTTACGTCGCTAAGGGACAAGAAAATCCTTATCCCGTCGCAGTAATGATTGACAATCACAAAGACGCGCGCCCAGCCTCAGGAATCGCGAAAGCGAATCTAGTCATCGAGGCAGAAGCAGAGGGTGGCGTGACGCGCTACTTCGCTGTCTTTGCAAGCGGCGAAAAGATCGATGAGATCGGACCGATTCGTAGCGCGCGACCTTACTTCGTTGATTGGGCGGAGGGCTTATCGGCGCTTTACGTGCACGTCGGCGGCAGTCCGGATGCCTTGAACAAGATTATCAATGACCGCGTCTATGATATGAACGAATTTTACAAAGGCAAATATTTCTGGCGCGATACCACACGCAAGAAGCCGCATAATGTTTATATTTCGAGTAATAATTTGAATGAATATTTAGAAACGAAAAAATTGAGTGTTGGCGATTTCATACCTTGGCAATTCAAGGATGACGAATTGAAAGAAAATCTGCCGGCGACGTCGAGCGCGATCAAAATTAACTATCGTGGCAAAGACTTCATTGTCGAATGGAAATTTGATCGAGAAAATAATAACTATGTCCGTCATCTCGGCGGAGAAATATACAAAGACCGTACTGATGCTATCGTCACTGCCAAGAATGTCGTGGTACAATATGCCAAGGCAATCGTGTATGACGACAAGAGTCGACTCGACATGACAGTGATTGGCACAGGCAAGGCGCTTATCTGTCGTGATGGAATCTGCGAGCAGGGGACTTGGCAGAAGAAAACAAAAAAAGACCGCACGCGGTTCTTTATTTATGACATGGAAGTAGCCTTCAATGCTGGTTTGACTTGGGTGAATGTGGTGAGACCTTATTATAAGGTGGAAGTTAATTAATTTCAAAAATATTGGCGGAATATTGAGGAAATAATAATGGTATTATAAAAAAGTGAGATTAAAATCTCACTTTTTTATATTGAATTTGACCAAATCAGTTAGTGCAGGGTATAATATAAGCATAAGAATTAACAATTTTGTTATGCTCAAAAAATTAAAGCCATTAAAATTCGGAGCCATCCTAATCATCTCCATAATTTTGACTCTCGGCTTCTCCATCTCGCTCCAATCTCTTCTCGCTACCTGGACGGCGCCTGCCTCTGTTCCACCTACAAATAATATTGCCGATTTTATCGTTGGCGGAAATCTTGGCGTAGTGAATAATTCTCTAGTGATGGGTAATTTAGCTGCATCTGGAACAAAGATGGCGCTGTTTGCTGATACCACAGTTGGCAATGTCGGTATTGGGACAACGACATTAAACGCAAGATTGTCAATTGATGGTAGTGCAACTTTTAGCAATGGCTTGATTAGATTTGATGGTCAAGAAATCATGCACACACCAGCCAATCCTTTCTATATAAATTCAAACAATACTATTCAATTCAGATTCAATACCAATGGCGGCGCTGGTGAATTTGGTATTAATCAAGGCATCGCTAATTCTAGATTATTTACCATAAGAGATTCAGGTAATATAGGAATTGGAACGATAAATCCGACAGAAAAATTGGAAGTAAATGGAAATATTAAGGCCGCCGATGTTTGTACGACTGCTGGGAAATGTTTAAGTGCGATTAGTAACAGCGGTCTTGCTGCAGTGTGGAAACCGTACGCTGGAAGAAGTTGGTCGTCCAGTTATGCGATTTCTTCCTGGACTTTTTCTCAAAACCTTGTGGTTGATGTGAATGGTGTTCCTGTAGCAACTATTACATCTTCTGGTCCGGCTGGTGTAATGACTTGTTCTCGAAATTTAACTAATCCAGTATCTTCTTCATGGTGTGGCATTTCATCAACTGGTTATTCTTTCCGATGTTTTTCAGTAGGCTCAGCAAGTCTTTCGGGAATGTTTTCATTAGCGGCAGCAGCGGACGTAAATTGTCCAGGCACTTTTGTTTTTACAGTTTATCCGAAAGAATTTGGTTTTGGTTTGGCTGGCGATATAAAGTATTATTATTATGATGGTTCTGCATGGTCATATAAAACTACTGCGCTATACTAACCGTCTTTTAATTTTTAATCACAACCAACCGCTCAAGTCCCGCCAAATCTTTATTAATTTCTATCTTAAAATTTCCCAGTTTTTCTTTGATTAATTGTGTAATACTCTCAGCCTGACTAGCGTCAATCTCGCACAAAATCACATACTTCACATCGGTCTTTATTGACCGTATTTGCTCGAACAGTTCGCGATAGTATTGTAGGCCGTCCTTGCCCGCTACCAGTGCCAAAACCGGCTCTTGGCGTATTGTAGGCGAATTTTCGACCTGTTCAGGGGTGAGATAGGGGAGATTGGCGGTAATTATGTATTTTTTGCCGTTTTCTTGGTCAAAAATAGGCAAAATCGGCTCCAAAAGATTGCCTTCGAAGAATTTTATTTTGTCGTCCAACTTATATAAGTTGGCATTTTTTTTGGCAATAAATAATGCTTTTTTTGAAATATCGATCGCAAAGATTTGTAAGTTATTGGTTGGCTTATTCTCCTTCGTGAGTTCATTGGCAATTGTAATCGGAATGCACCCAGACCCAGTCCCAACATCAATCAATATTATTCCATTTGTCTGGTTGTCTAGCTGTCTGGTTGTCTTGCTGTCTTGCAATTCAGCTACCTCGCGCAAAACTTCTTCGACTATGAGTTCCGTCTCCGGTCTCGGCACCAACACATTTTCATTCACACAAAAATCATAACCATAAAATTCCTTATGCCCAACGATGTGAGCAATCGGCACGCCCTTGATTCGGAGCTTGATCGCCTTATTAAGTCGTCCGCTCTGTGAGAGATTCAATTTTGTCTTCGGATAAGTAAAAAGAAATTCTTTTTCTTTGTCCAAAACAAAACAAAGCAACGCTTCGGTGTCAAGTCGAGGCGTTGCGGAAAAAGATTTTAGTTTTTCGGTATTTAATTTTAGAGATTCTAGGATGGTCATATAATTATTGTCATTCTGGAACGCAGTGAAACGAAGTGATAGAATCTTCCGATTTTTTAAAAAAGGATTATTGATACAATTTTCTTTGTTAATTAGAAATTCGGAAGATTCTATCAGTCGCCCCGGCTCCTTCCAGAATGACAGGATTTTAGAATGACGAATGTGATTACACCGCCTTTTTTATTGCCTCAAAAATATCATCAAGCTTTCCTTCCATGATGATGTTTATATTATGCCAGGACTCGTTGATGCGGTGATCAGTGATGCGGTCTTGGGGGAAGTTATAGGTGCGGATTTTTTCACTGCGTTCACCAGAGCCGATCATTGAGGTGCGTTCGGCATTTTCTTTTTCGCGCTTTTCATCGGCGTATTTGGCTAGAATTCTCGAGCGCAAAATTTGCATCGCCTTATCTTTATTTTGATGTTGTGATTTTTCATCTTGGCAGGATACTACCAGATTGGTTGGAAGGTGGGTAATGCGCACAGCGGAGTCAGTGGTGTTGACGCATTGTCCGCCTGGTCCGGATGATGAGAAGGTGTCGATACGTAAATCGTTGGCATTGATAACCAAATCAATTTCTTCCGCCTCGGGCAAGACTGCCACAGTCACTGTCGAAGTATGTACACGACCTTGTTTCTCGGTCTCGGGAACGCGTTGGACGCGGTGAGTACCGCCCTCGTATTTGTAAATGCCATAAGCATTAGCACCAGTAATTTCGAGAATAACTTCTTTGAAGCCACCAATATCGTTCTGGCTTGAGCTAATCATTTTTATTTTTAGTTTGTGTGTCTCGGCATAGCGTGAATACATTTTGAAAAGTTGCGCTGCGAACAAAGCTGATTCATCACCGCCAGTGCCAGCTCTGATTTCCATGATGGCATTCTTCTTGTCATTCGGATCTTTCGGCTTCAATTCGATTTTGATTGCTTCTTGTAACTGCGCCAATGTGCTTTCCAATTCTTCCATTTCCATCTTCGCCATTTCCAAAAGCTCCGGATCTGTGCTCGAATCAGACATCATTTCCTTATTTTGAATGATAGCATCCTCAGTTCGATGTAATTTCTTCACCATCTCCGCCAACTCCCGCATTTCCGAATGAGCCATCGAAACTTCCTTCAATTTTTTGCCATCATTAATAACCTCCGGGTCAGAGAGTTCTTTTTCAAGGTTATTAAATTTTTCGATTATTTCTTCGTACATACTTCGTTAAATTACGAATTAAAAATTAAAAATTACTGATTGTGGTTTTGTCATCCTGAATGTAGCCGCGCGAAATGAAGGATCTATAATACTTGGTCTTATTGAAAACAAAGCTATTTGGTATTTATGATATTACAGATTCTTCACTGCACTTCGTTTCGTTCAGAATGACAAAAAAAATGATGTTTGTTTTTTTCTTGCTCTAATAAAAAACGGCTATTTTCCGTCCCAATAAATCAATATAATTTACCACGACAAAAAATAACCGTTTCAAATAAGCTATTTCTCTGTTTCGATTTTCAATTTAGGCTCTTTCTTTACTGCCTCTTTTTTTACTTTTACAACAGTTTCTTTAGCCGCTTTAACCTCAGCCTTCTTGGCTCTTTTTGCAGTTTTACCAGTTTTGATGGTAATTGCGTCAGAAGCCTTCAATTTGTCGCCAAATTTCTCAACTCTTCTTGCAGTATCGACTAATTTTTGTTTACCGGTAAAGAATGGATGACAAGCAGAACACAAATCTGTCTTAATTTCATTCATTGTTGAACCAATTTCAAAAGTATTGCCACAAGCGCAAGTAACTTTCGCCTTTTCATTATACTTTGGGTGAATATCCTTTTTCATGAGATTTCTTAATTTTATAAAAAAATAGCTAAAATTAAATCAATTTAGCCAATATTTTTATCAATTGCTCTTATTTTTAATTCAATAGAATTATATTAACACAATAGTAAAAATTAATCAATAGTTGGACAATAAAAAAAGCCCTTACTAATGCAAGGGCTGATGGTGATGTCTTGAAAAAACGAGGTTTACATCGGAATTTCAGTAAATCCGTATTTCTTCTTGAGAATTTCTGCCATTGGAGCAGTGTGAGCCTTTCCAGTTATCACCAGGACGCTTTCAATTGCAGTTTCTTTGTTTAAGGTGTCAATAAGTGTCTTGGTCATGTAATTGTTTCTTTCCGATGCGCTGGTAAGAAAATCGGTAAATCTGTTCATTGTTGAATTTATCGCCTTATTTAACGCTGGTATATTGTAAATAAGTATAACGAATAATAGTGTAAATATGACGGTAGCCAAGTTATATGAGGAGAAAATATGCTCATTTTTAGCTTGAATTGAGGAGTGACTAAACATCGACCAGGAAAAACCCGCTATAAATAAAGCTGCGCCTAGCAGGAGTAGAAAGTTCATTATCGGAAGAAGTATTAGCAAAATTCTTGTTCTAATATTTGGTTTCCATCCCTCCTCTAAGTGAAGAGTTTTCTTGCTTGATGAATGTTTCTCAACTTGATCAATCGGGCTTTTATGTTTATTTGATCGATCCCACTCAACTGTTGCGGTGACGGCATGGTTCACGCCAAGTCTGCTAATCCATGAAAAAAATCTTCCCTCGGCGTATGTGCTGACATCTACGCCTTCATATGCAAGACAGTTAAAATATGGCATAATTTTGGCAACAGCCATCGACTCTTGTTTTGTTGCGATGTGCACCTCTCCTAAAAGCACAACATCACGCTTTTTGTTATCTATTAATGCCTCTAAGTGAATAGCTGGCATTGAAGTTCCTTCTAAAATGTGCGGTATTTCTTCGAGGTTATTAATGCTGTCGTTTATTGTTGTCATTCTAGTTATCTCCTCTGATTGTGCCAATAAAGCACTTGTAGTGTTGGTTATTATTAAAAAACATGCAAAAAACAGGGATATTTTTCTCATTATTTCTCTCCATGTGTCGTTTATTGGTTTAAATTTCAAGGAACTGCCAATATGTAAGCATGTTCATGTGGTTTTGTAAATAGTTGCCCTTGACTTTTAACGTCTGTTAAGAGATAATATGAATGTAATCTTAAAAAGAACAAGACTTCTTGTCCTTTTTTTCTTTTATTAAAAAATATGGCCATTCAGAGGGATGATAAAAATTGGTGGCAGCCGGCGGTGATGCTGTTTGTGCGGTGGTCGGTTTGGATTACAGTCCCGATTTTATTGGGGGCTTTTTTGGGCAAAAAAATAGATGCGCATTATGGCACAGAGCCGATTTTTTTTCTGGCGAGCACAGGGATTGCGTTTATTTTTTCTATCAGTTATTTGGTATATAATGTATCGAAGGAGTATAAGAAGTTAGATAAATAGACAGCTCGACAACTAGACAACTAGAAAAGGTATTAATAAAATTTACCATAATTCGTAATTTTCAATTTTTAATTAGTAATTATAACAATGTCAAATCCAGTTGAACAACATAATGAAGTCCAGGGAGTGTCTGAAGAAACAGGGGCGATAGGGGTGCACGAGACGCAAACAAAATCTGAACATGGACATACTCTTTATGCGGAAGAGGTTGCCAACGTAGGCGGTTTTCCGATTACTAATTCCATGATTAATACTTGGATGGTGGTGGTGATTGTTTTGATTTTTGGTTTATTTATTCGCAAAAGAATCAAGGAAGTGCCGACTGGCTTGCAAAATGTATTGGAAATGATAGTGGAAGGGTTTTTGGGGATTTTTGATTCTGTGACTGGCTCACGACACAAATCTTTGCAATTTTTTCCGTTTGTATTTAGCTTTTTTATTTTAATATTATTGAACAACTGGATGGGTTTGTTGCCTGGCATTGGTTCAATCGGTAAAATGGTTACCGAGAATGGGCACGAGGTATTCGCGCCTTTTTTTAGAGGCGGAACAGCTGATTTGAACACGACTTTGGCTTTGGCGATTATTGGCGTAGTGGCGAGCCATATTTTTGGCGTGGTGGCTCTGGGTTGGTGGAAGTATTTCAATAAGTTTGTTAACATTAAAGCGCTTTTGGATATTCCGAAGAAGGTGATGAAGGATCCGACTGTATTGATTGTGAATCCGATTCATGTGTTTGTTGGCCTGATTGAAATAGTTGGTGAAATCGCCAAAGTGGCTAGTCTCTCTTTCCGTTTGTTTGGAAATGTCTTTGCCGGTGAAGTTTTGTTGGCATCGATGGCAGCAATCCTCGCTTTTGGTTTGCCGATTCCGTTTATGTTTATGGAGGTAATCGTCGGCGTGATTCAAGCATTAATTTTCGCGATGTTGATTTTAGCATATTTAACTATGAGCACATCGGCAGAGGATCATTAAAATATAATAAATAATTAGAATTGGGCTAACAAAGAGGAGGTGTTTATGACAATGTCAATGGGAATGCCGGAAATGACCGGCGTCTTAAACGAACTTGGTCTTAAGGACGAAAAAAGGCGCATCGGATCACATGGAGAATTAGTGTTGGGGTACAATATGTATACTTCGACAATAAATCTTCGAGATAAAACGCCAACAGATGAGGAGATGATGCAACGTTTAGCGAATAAGCCAGGATGGTCTGAATTTTGATCATAAACAAAATAACCTTTTCACAATCGCGGAAGCTGCCCAACTTCCGCTCAATTCTAATTTTTTATTATAATTAAATATATAAATCAAAATTTCAAAATTACTTTGACACTAGTTAAGCTAATTTGAAATTTAACAAGTAATATGGAAAATGTTATGTTTGCCAAGGCTATGGCCATTGGTATTGGTTCAATCGGACCCGGTTTGGCTATTGGTTTTATCGGCGCAAAAGCTATGGAAGCGATTGGTCGTAATCCAGAAGCAGCTGGAAAAATCTTAGTGCCTATGCTTTTGGCGGCAGCCTTTGCTGAAGCTATTGCTATTTACGCTTTGGTTATCGCGTTCGGTATCAAATAAGCTAGTAATTTTACTCATTGTTCTGGCCTGTAATGGGCAAGAACAATCGCAAGATTATTAATATTTATTTTTATGGAAAATTTAATTTCAACATTTCACATCGACGCCAGAATCTTAATCGCGCAAGCAGTGAATTTTGGTATCGTTTTTAGTATTTTGTATTTCTTTGCTTTGAAACCATTGATAGCGACTATGAAAGACCGAACCGAAAAGATTGAGAAGAGTATTAATGATGCGAAGCATATTGATATTAAATTGGCGGAGACGCAGGAGAATTACCAGAAGACAATTATAGAGGCGAAGAAAGAGGCGAGTGAGTTATTGGAAAAAGCGCGCCAAGATGCCGAGTTGAGAAAGACCGAGATTGTAAACAAGGCGAAGGAGGAGATTGGCGTGATCATTAATCAAGAAAAAGAAACCGTGCGTGAAGAAAAAACGCGCGTGATTAAGGAAATCAAAAAAGAAGTAGCTGATTTGGTAGCGTTGTCGATTGAGAAGATTTTGGGTGAGAAGATGGATGCGGGTAAGGATAAGGAAGTTATTAAAAAAATTATTGGTTAATATGAAAATATCATTGAAAAAATACGCGCAGGCGTTATATGAGGCGACGAAGGACAAGAGTGAGGCGGAGGTGAAGACTTACGTCAAGAACTTTGTGAAGATTTTGGCGGAGAACAAGGACTTGAAGCGTGGCGAGCTGATTGGTAAGTATTTTCAAAAGACCTGGAATCGAGAGCATGGCATCACCGTGGTGGATGTGACGACGGCGCAAGAGGCTAGTAAAGAAACTGTTGAATTGTTAAACGATCACATTATTAAATTGTTTAAAGCTGACAAGGTTATGATGCGCCAGAAAGTTGATAAGAATATTTTGGGCGGCGTGATCATTCGGAATGGCGATACGGTTTATGATGGAAG
>Ga0209749_1002330_pt1 | contig 12899 bp, 8 predicted proteins | sample EPASupsiteSAE347_FD_187267 | JGI IMG/M metagenome (GOLD analysis project Ga0209749, IMG submission 187267) | Bioremediated contaminated groundwater from EPA Superfund site, New Mexico - Sample SAE3-47 (SPAdes) (version 2) | ecosystem: Environmental > Aquatic > Deep subsurface > Groundwater >... | reverse complement strand
CCCCGCCTCTCCATCGGGACGGCGGCGGCTCTCGATCTTATCAAACTCAAAACCGATGTACTTCCGACTACGGCCTACCTCATGCTGGGGGAACGCTGCGGCGCAAATTGTCTTTTCTGCTCGCAGGCCAGGGAATCCGCCGCCCCGGCCTCCCGCCTCTCCCGCGTGATCTGGCCCCGTTTCAAACCCGCCGAAGCCCTGGGGGGACTTAAGCGGGCTGTAAGATCCGGTCTCATCCGCCGGATCTGCCTCCAGGTGGTGAACAACCCGGGCATTTTGGAAGATGCCGTTGCCTGGCTGTTAAGTCTGGGGCGGGAGTTTCCAGTTCCCGTCTGCGTCTCCACCAGTCCGCTGACCCCGGTTAACACGGAACGTCTTTTTGCATCCGGAGCGGAGAGGGTCTCGTTTCCTCTGGATGCGGCCACCCCGAAGCTGTTCAAGCAGATTAAAGGGGGAGATTTCAAGAGCCATCTTGGCCGACTGCTCCGCGAATCGCAGAGTCACCCCGGCCGGATCATGACCCACCTCATCGCCGGGGTCGGAGAGAGCGAGGAGGATATAATCACCCTCATAAGAGACCTGTCGGAAAAAAATACCGGGAGCGGACTCTTTGCCTTCACCCCCGTAAGGGGTACCCCCATGCAGAACTATCATCCGCCGGATCTTTCTTCCTACCGAAGGATCCAGATTGCGCACTTTCTGATCAGAAATGATATGTTCAATGCCTTCAGCTTTTCCGGAGGCAACCTGTGCCTTGAATCCATCCCGGGCGGATTCCTCAAGCCGGAGATCATCGGAGAGGCTTTCCGCACCTCCGGCTGTCCCGACTGCAACCGCCCGTACTATAACGAACGTCCCGGCGGCGCTCTCTATAATTTCCCCCGTCCTTTGAGCCGGGAGGAGACGCGCCAGGCCCTGGCCCGGGCGGCTGAGGAACCAAAAGGCTCTCTTGTTTGAAATATGAGCAGAATGTTAAGTTTTTTAAAAAAGGCGGGGAGGTAGGAATTCAGGCAGGCTGTATGGTATATGTAATTGGAAAAGAATAAGGAGGATTTTGCGTTGCTCCTGACCCAGGCGGCCGATTATCTGGAAAACCATAGCGACAGGCTGATCGAGTCGGCTATGGATAAGATTTATGCTGAAGTCAAGTCTTTCAGATGCAATGTCGTGCCCATAGAGGAGACCAAGCATATTCTCAGGACCGGACTTGTTGCCATTATCGCCCAGCTTCGGCAGGGGCAACATGATCCGCCTACGCAGGAGGCAATGTTAAATCATCTCTACCAGACCGAGGAATCCTACACCAGGATCCAAAGTTACTGGTATCAGTTGGAAGTTCTGGATTTTTTCAAGGGATTGAAAATATTCAAAGATACCTTATGGAAGGCCCTGAAAGACGGGTTTGCTCAGGAGCAGCTTTCGGGCGCCCGTTTTTTCGAGCTGGAAAAGCGCATCAACTCCATGATTCACCTTTACTCTCTTCTGGGCACCGCCTCCTCTCTTCGCTCCAAGGAGGAGATCATACGCTCCCACAAACGCGAGATCAAGAACTGGGAAGAAGTAATCAAGAGCGCCTCGAACATCGAGCTTAAGATTCCGTGCCGGGAGGAATTTGCCGTCATAGGCCGGATGCAGGCCGAGGCCATCGCCCAGAGGCTTAAGTACGACGAGGAAGAGATCCAGGACATCAAGTCTGCGGTCGGCGAGGCGGTTGACAACGCGATCGAACATGGTGTTTCAGAAAAAGGGATTGATTTGCATTACCACCTCTCGCCGACGGATCTCATCATGGAGATTATTGATTATGGATGCGGATTTAATCCCGAAGGAACGGGAGACGTTCCCCCGGAACCCATGGCGGAGCGGGGGAGGGGCATCTTCATGATGCGCCACCTCCTGGACAACATCAGCATCAACAGCCGTCCCGGAGAGGGTACTCAGGTCATCATGAGGAAAAAGAGGATTTATCGCTGAATCAGGGAGCGGTAAGTTCCCTGAGAGCCTCCCGGGCCGCTTTGAAATCAGGATTGAGCCGGATCTCCAACTCGAATTCCCGCCGGGCCTGTCTTTTCCGCCCATCTTTCCTGTATATTTGCCCCAGGTTGTAATGGGCCGAGGCGGCCCCCGGGTCGAGTTTCAGCGCTCTTTTGAAAGACAGGGCGGCCTCCCGTTTCCTGCCCCCTGCCGCCTGGACATATCCCAGGGCCACCCAGGCCGGCGCATAGCGGCCATCCCGCCTTATGGCCTCCGCAAATAGTTCCCCGGCCTCGTTGAGGCGGCCGGCCTTTATCCTGGCCATGCCTTCCCGGAAGATTAACCTCGGCGAGGGAGGATAAATAAGGCGTCCCTCCCGGAAGTCCCTGAGAAATTTTCCGTTTTCAGGGGAAACCCTGGCAAAGAGCATGGCGATGTCATCCGAGTGCACCAACCGCCATTCTGCTGGATCGTTGGCGAGACGCCACGGCAGGAGCATTCCCCGGTTCACCTGCCACTTGTTGCAGAGGACAAAGCCGATCCGGTATTCATTTAAGATCCGCATCCAGCCGGGATTCCCCCACATGACGGAGAGGGCGTCCCGGTAAATTTTTTCCGAATAGAGCGAACTGGCCCGCCCGTCGATAAAAACTTTCTGCTTCGGATAGAGTTTCCAGATCAGGTAGCCGCCCCACTCATAGGGGGTGAACAGGCGTCCCGGAAGCGGGTTGGCGCTGAGGAATGCGGCCGCTTCCACCGGGAAGAGCTGCCTCTCCATGAGCGCCCCTTCCCAATCGGTGTCCCTGATGATAAACGCTCCGCCGGCGACGGCCAGGAGGATGACCGCCACCCGGAAGGGAGCGCCTGATTCACGAAGGGGAAATCTCTCCCGGGCGCGGTGCCAGAGCGGCCCCAGAAGACCGGCCAGAATCGGGGCCGAAAGGAGGCAGGTAAGGAAGATGTGGCGGACGGCGCTCAGGCCCAGGAGGCCCATCATCCCAAGGAGCAGCACGGATTCGGATTTAAGAGACTTAAGGGAGGCGAAAACGACCAGGAGCTCTATGAGGAGAAAAATTCCGAAGGCGGATTCTCCACCCATGAGATTGGGGGGCGTCCAATCGCTGAGGGCCGCCCTGAAAGCATCGGCTTTAAGGAAGCTCAATGGGTAGAGAAGGGGCTGAAAACCATAGGGAGTCAGCCCGGAAGCAACAGTGGCCCCCAGAAGCACCACGGAAAGAACCCGCACTTTTGCCCACTCTCCCCGGAGGAGGGCCGCCACCAGGTAGATGCCCGCCATGGCCAGTCCCAGGGGGAACGCCGCGTGCAGGTTGGCCCAGAGTACGATCAGCGGAATGAGGAGGAAGGCCCAGAAGGCTTTTTTCTCCCTGGAAAAGCGCTCCAGGCAGGCAAGAAAGACGGCCGAAAAAAAGTAGGAGAAAATGTACGGTCTGACATCGAAAAAAAAAGTGGTCCTGGCGCACAGGAAGCAGAGAAAGGTGATCAGGGCGGCCAGGAAGGGAGAACCGCATGATCTCCATCCCAGGCGGAAAACGATCCAGGCTGTAAGCGTGATAAGGAATGATTTGAATATGACCAGGAGCGGAAATCCCCCCGCCTTCCAGAGAAGGAAGAAGACGATCTGGGACAACCACTCGTAGTTGAGCCAGCTTTGCCCTAAGGCCGTATAAGAGAATGGGTCCGTTTTGGGTATCAGGCCGCTTTCCAGAATATAGCGGCCGCCGGCCAGGTGCCACCAGAGGTCGGCGGCGGGAAGCTGCTGCCGGCTGAGAAGGAATACTCCGAGCAAAAAGAGGGTGGAGACGGCCCCTTCCGCCGAGAAGAGGCGGGAAAGGCATTTCACCGGGGGTTGACCTTGAAGGCCGCCATCAGACGCATGGCAAAAAGCGGGATGAAAATCGCCTGGGCCGCCGTGATTGCCTGTGGGTAGAAGCGCAGAAGGCCCACATAGAGGCAGACCAGGAGGATGAAGAACATATCGAAGAAACACTTGTAGGAAAACCAGAAATCGCGCCTCTCCGCGCTCAGATATTCCCTTAATCCGTCCGCCGAGAGGGCCAGGAGGGCCAGGGCCCAGGGGAGAAAGGATTCAAAAGCATCCCCCAGGGAAGAGTAGCCGGGCCGGGCCCATTTCAAAATATAAAAGAGAGCCGCCAGCAGAATTAGAAGAAGCAGCAGGATCTGGAAGAAATTTTTTCCTGATAATAGTTTCATGGTTGGAATGTTTCCCCGGCGCCGACAAATTTCCTTTTTTCCAGGGGCACTCAGACGGCGCAATTTGATTTAAAATATTACATGAGCAAGTCTTCCAAAAGAGTATCGCCCGGGCATTCCGTATCGGGGTTTATTTCCCGGTGACTTTTTACCATGAGGATGTGATATTTCTTTTTCAGCCCCTCTATAAGCATTTTGAGAGACTTCAACTGCGCCGGTGTCGGCTTTTTGGGACCTTTCCGTCCGTCAGGATTGTCACTTGAGGAAAAATCACCGATTAAACAGATTCCAAGAAAAAAATTATTATATAACGGCCTGTCTACATGGGCGCCTTTGCACTTTTCTGGACGCCCCCTTTGGATTCTTCCATCCGGCAGAATGACATAGTGATAGGCAATGTGATATTCCTTGTCTTGATACAAAATGCCGAATCCCTTTGTTTTATGCCATTCATCTATGCTCCTGGCATCTCCCGCCCCAGCTGAATGGTGAAGGACAATCCCCAGGGGAAAACAGCCGCACTGAAGAAAGTTCCGGGTCTTACTCAACAGAAAGAAGATAACGGCAATATCAAAGAGGATGAGGATGATGACGGTTGCGAAAAGCCAAATCCATTTCTTCATATCCGGGAATCCAGATTTTTCCCTTTCATGCGCCTGCCTCCCCGGCGGTGCTGAATAATCAATACAAATTCGTTCCGGTTCTCCTTTTCCCTTGCGCATGGCGGGCAAAGCAAAAATAGTTTATCTGCTCTCCTACTCCTTTCCAAAAAGCTAAATTGTTACGATTTCGTAATATTTTTGCTTTTGAGAGAGGCACTATGCTATACTGCAAATAAGGGGTGATTTAGTGAAGAAGTATTACATTTTACTTCTACTGGCCTTCCTACTCCTTATTTTCCCCTTCGGCTGCGGGAGTCCTCCCCAAGATATAGGCGGAGGGCAGAGTTATCAAAACACTGCAGCACAGCCTGCTCCTGAGACGCCAGTAGCTCTTGCGGATAATCCCGCCTCCCCTCATCAAGAATTAACTACCCCCGAGGGGGCATCTTCACTCCCGGAGGACGGTGCCTTAGAAGACATCTTTGCCATATATGGAGATGGGAATCTGATAGCAGCCTGGAGCACGGATGCGGAGGGAAACAGTTGCCCGATTTCAAAAGAAAGAGCTGAAAAGCTCATCCCAAATGAGATTGTGAAGAATGCGAAAAGCAAAGCCTTGGGTGTTCCCCAGCTTTACCGGATCCCTTCAACACTAACTCTCCATCCCAATGGTACAACCAATTTCATAGGAGCAGCTCCAGTTCCTATGGATCAGAACAATCCCACAGCCTACAGCACAGACTATGGGGCCAGTTCTGCCATAACGTTCAGTAATATCCCCAATCCCTGCTCTACACCATTTGTTTTTAAGCTGGGGTGGGTTTCACCGCTTTCTTCTCAGAATACTATAACGAATTATGCGCCGGAAATTCCACAATGTGCAAAAGGAGGGATGCTCAAATATACCTCCGGGTTTGAACCCTTCGCGGGTCAACAGCGCCAATGGAGCTTGTTCAGCGCTATGGATTTTATTGAGAATGGAGGTATTTCTACTTCACCATTCATTATTGGCAAGCAATTCCATTGGTTTCAGGAAATCACGCTTGTTTCAGTGTGGAAGACCTGGTTTGTAACCGCTCACTACATCCAGACACCCCTCCTCTCCAGTTACTACGCCAACTCCCAGCCTCTCGGCGAGTGGCAAATTCCCATATATGCTGGAGGCGTTGGCGTCTGTCCTAAATTTACGATGCGGCAAGTGATGATAGAAAACCCCTCAGTCCAGCCAGATCCCGATGGAGGCTATACTATCAGCGGTGATATTGTGTGTCTTCCGGAGCGCACCGAGCTTACTGCAGAATTGAAATGGACTCTCAAGATAACTGATACCCAGAATAATGTACTTTTCGCAAAAGAGGGCACGGGAACCAGAATCGAGGTTGCCTGGAATGGGCAGGTTGTCGCCTGGGATGGCAAGGCTTCCAGCCAGAAAGTGGATCCGCTTCCCTCGCTCAAATATTCCATCCTTGCTGTAATCCCGAACTATGACACTTGGCTTTGGTGGAACGGAAGATTTATGGGGAAGACCCCCACAATTGAAGTCCGGACGGACGATCCGGAGAAAAAGCTCATAGCCACCTCAGATCCTGAGGCTGACCAGAAGACTCTGTTGAACCAGGTATTCCTGCCAGCCAGTCAGGGCAACAGTGTGATGGTTGTGGTAAAAGATCCTCCCGCCAGCGGGAGCTCAAATTATATAGTGAACATAAATACCACCAAGAGCAATCCCGATCCCGAAAATCCCTTGCCATTACCCCTTGCGAAAGATTCACAGACACACTTATATACAGGCTCGCTTCCTTTGACTTCTCCGTGGATTGTCAACCATCCCCAGTCTCCCCAGAAGATCCTCACTACATTTACTTCTGTGGATACAACAGAACGTACGGATTCCAAAGCTTTTATCAACCAGATGAATTCCAACAGCACGATTCTTGCATACCCTTCCAAAAGGCTTCAGATGGGTTGTGCCTTCAAGGGAGCTAATCCTTTAAAACCAGAAAATTTCGAGGAGATAGAGCTTTCTTTATCAGCGGTTCAGGCGGCAGGCTTTGAGGAGGTAATTGTCAGCCTTCCGAAGCCTTATACTGACGTAAAGGCTCGCTTCAGGGTAAAGAACGAGACCGATGTACTTTACTATTCCGGCCATGCATCTTACTCTTGGAATTCCCTGACGATATACCCTGTTAAGGTAGTTGATAATCATTCAGTTGACAATCCTTCTAATCCTTGTCCGGGACCGGATCCGGCCGCGGCAAGTAACCGTCCCGTCAATTTGACGTCCAAACATTGGGGAGGGCATCTCAAGACTGTAATTTTTGCCTGTTGCGCCGTGCTGGACATCAACGATTACAATGGCGGTGCGCACAAAAGGTATGACGAAGAATTGCATTTGCAGTTGCAGGAATATGCTCCGGGGTTGAAGTGGGACGAGCTGAGCTCACTGAGCTCAGGAAAGAGAGTTCTACTGGGGTACAACTGGTATTCGCCTCTTGGCCGTACTACTATAGACACTCAGGTAATCAATAAATACTTTGAGTATCTCACCCTTGGGCGGAGGTACTCTCAGCCTGAAGCCTGGATCTGGGCAAATGCAAATCTCGCTGATCTTCGTCCCCCTGAGAACTTTCCCGACAATGCCTGCGCCATTGATAAGGATGGGTACTATTTTATCAAGTATGATGTTGTTAAAAAAACGGGCAAACACAAGAATAGAATCCTCTATAAGATTTCGCGTCCTTGGCCAGGCACGTGGGGAGAAGCTTCAAAGAAGGCTATCTTCTTCGGGAAGATGCCGCCTCAGGAAATGATTAACAGGAGAAAGGGGTTGTAAGAGATGAAGATAGTAGAAAAAAAAGTTTTTAGATATGGTCTTTTGATACTGATTATGGAGTGTATCATCTTAGGGTTACTCTTATCGCTCCCTTCCAAAGCTGGCCAGAAATCTTGGGACTTTGTCCCAACGCCGGAATACAATCTAGCCGGGGAGCTTGAGGCGATGGGATACTATGACGAGGCCATGGCCAAGTTTCGGGAGATTGCAAATAAGAATCCTGGGACGGCCCTGGCAGCCGAGTGCCAGTTTAAAATTGCTTCTCTTCTGTACGACAAGAACAAGGCTCTTCAGGAATACGAAGACATCGTGGCCCGCTATCCTGGGAGTGGCTATGACCTGGACGCCAGGACTGGTATTATCGATATAAAATATCCCTCTTTCGATACCTGGCTTGCCAAGACAGATGAACTAATAACCTCTGTTGGAGGAAAAAGCTGCTACGAAATTTTAGGCTTAAAACCTTCCTCTAATAGAGGTTCTCCCCAGAACATCCTTCAAGAGTATAAAAATTCAGCAGCCTCCATATATTTGGATGTAGGAGCAACCAAGTTGGAGCGCAACGAGCTGGATCAGGCTTTCAAGATGCTCACCTATGTTCGGGAAAATTTTTCGACCTCTCCATCCTGCGCGATAGCCAGCAACGAAATAAGTGGGCGTGGCGGAATTTTCGAGGAGTGGGGGTTTAGAGGAACCGAAACAGATAAAACCCCCCCGACAATTAAGACTATAACGCCGGAATATAACAATGTTTACCTTATATGGCGAAGGCCAATAATCCGGGTGTTCATGTACGACGGAGATATCAATCAGAGTCAGATAGATCTGGCCAACCTGGAATTCAAGCTTGATGGAGTGGACCTTAAGAATAAGATGAAAACAAAGATTGTGACTTTAAGGCCCCGCAATCCGCATGACGCCAAAAAGATAGTGGAAAAGATATTTATCTGGTACCGTCCCGAGAAGCCTCTGACAAGGGGCCTCCATACAATTCTTGTTAATGCCAAGGACTATGCCGGAAACTCAAGCTCAGCTATGTGCACTTTCAAAATAACAACTCCCAGAAAAGCAGGTGAAGACATTGAAGAAGATGACCCCTCATGGATAGATCGCATTCTAAAGGAGCTGAAGGATAAATAAATGAGGAGGCTGGGGACGAATAAATCTGTCCCCTTATCTGGCGTTTCGGGCGCAGCGAAAACCGATGTCGTTTTTTGCGGTTTTTGGGAGTTCATAGTTTCGGGCGGCGCAGCGCAGGTTTCCGGGGAGTAAATTCAGCCAGGAACCTCCGCGAAGCACGCGATATGTGCCTTTAAAAGGGCCCCTGGGATTTTTCCCGGGAGATCCGGCATAATAGGTTTCGTCATACCAGTCGGCGCACCACTCATAGACATTGCCGGCCATATTCATGCAGCCGTAGAAAGATATGCCGGAGAGGAAGGAATCAACCGGCCGGGTCCCTTTGTAATTCCGGGATTCGCCGGGAACCCCGGGAAAACCATACCAGTTGCACGCTGCCGGGTTCCACTTATCGCCCCAGGGATACATCTTCCCATCATCGCCGCGAGCCGCTTTTTCCCACTCGGCCTCCGTCGGCAGCCGCAATCCGGCCCAACGGCAGTAACTGTTGGCGTCATTCCAGGTTACATTGACTACAGGGTATTTGATGGTTTCAGGCGTGCAATACTGTCTCCAGTCGCCTTCTGCCACATATCCCGACTCACTCTCGAATCTTTCAAACTGGCCGTTGCTCACCTCGAAGACGCTGATTAAATAAGCGCCGAGTGTCACTTCGTGCCCGGGTCTCTCACGCGACTCGCCGAATTCCGGGGGGCTCCCCATTATAAATTTCCCGGCCGGAATCTCGACGAGCCTGGAGCCGTCCCGGCCGTTGATGATTATTTCACGTTCTCTTCCTATTGGTTTCCTGGACAAGAGTTTTCCTGTATGAGCTGAGGAAGATTGGCGATCTTGCGAGGAAAGCGCATAATTTCTGAAAAACAAAAACCAGCACGACCCGAGAATGACGAGCCCTGCCATAAATATAAGAATATATTTCCCGGCGATGTTGCCTCCGCCCCCGCCGGGAGACGGAGGGGGCGCCGTAACCGATCTTTTTTTGGGTTCCTTTCCCGCCTCGATCTCGACCGGCGTGGTAATTGAGACGGGACTTTCTTCCGGGAAGGTTTTTATCTGGAGCAGGAAATTTCTGGCTTCCGCAATCTCCTCCAGCTTCCTTCCCCACTGTTCTTTTATTCTTCCGGAAGAAATGGTAAAGGAGTGTTTCGCCTTCACCGACTCCCGGCGGCAGGCCTCCTCAATCTCCTCCCTGGAGGCGCCGGGAGAAACATTCAATAACTCGCAGGCTTCTTTGGTCGTAAACAGTATTTTCACGCACTTACTCCGAGGCCCTGGTCCTGAAATCCTTGCCCAGCCAGGGGCGCAGGAGGATGAGGAGAACGGTTGAGCACATGGCTATGCAGGCGTAGTAAAACCACATGGTGGTGGTGCTCTGGAGGCCTTTTCCCGCTTCCGGACAGTAGTGCATGAGAAACCAGCCGGCGTAGAGAGCGGTGATGATCTTGGTTAAAAACCAGGGGAATTGGGCCACGCCCATGTAGGCCCCCGTCCGGCCGGGGGGCGCTATTTCCGCGGCATACTGGAGAAAACGCGGCTGCCACATGGCCTCCCCCACCGACATTATGACCAGGTAGGCCAGGAGGAGCCAGATGGAGGGAGCGATGGCCAGAAGAAAGGTGGGAGCCGCCATGACCAGGGTGCCGAGGATCATCATCTTATAGACATTGGCCTTGCGGGTCATGGCCGCCACCATCGGGGTCAGTATGAAGATGAGGATGGGATTTAAGTTGACGAAAAATTCCATGTATTGGCTTCCGATAGGCCCCAGGGCCCGATCCACGTACTGCGGCAGGGTGAGCCAGTTATGGGCAAAGAGCGTCTGTACGGGGATGAGGACGAAGATGAAGGCGGCGAACTTCGGGTTGGCCAGCGGGTGATTCCGGATCCAGTGCCAGACTCTGTCCATCGCGTTCCCGCTCCGGAACGGCGGGTCGGACTCCCGGGAGATCTCCGGCTTTTTATCGGCAGTCGCTCCAATCCCTTTCTCCCGGTTATAACGGGCCACGGCCTCGAGCGCCGCCGCCTCGGTCTTTCGGGAGAGGATGAAGAAGACGAAGAAGAGGCCAAGTAAGGTCAGGGCGACATACACCCAGAACACGCCCTGAATTCCGTAGGCGCTTCGGACGGGCGGGGAGATGAGGCCCGGCAGGAAACCTCCGAGGTTCATGATGGCGTAAAGCATGGCGTATCCCATGGCCGAGGTGCGCTCGTCACAGAACTGTTTTACTCCCGAGTAGATCGCGGGCTGGTAGAGGCCGTAGCCCAGAATTATCCCGGAAAGTCCCGCCAGGGATGCCCAGAAGAGGGGCGACCAGGGGCCCTCTCCATGAGGGAGAAAATAGCCGCTTCCCACCAGGAGCAGGCGGCCGGCCAGCATGGAGACGAGCGCGGTCAGCATGGCCCTCCTCACACCCCACTTGTCGGAAAGCCCGCCCAGGAAGAGCTGGGAGAGGGTGATGCCTCCGGTTAGAAAGCCCACCATCCAGTCGGCCTGCTGGTCGTTCATGCCGAGAAATTTGTTAAAATAGATCGCCAGAAGCGTCAGCCACCCGAAATAGACCAGCCCCTCCAGCAGGTTGGAAAGATTGATGGCCCAGAGCGCGCGGCTGGCGTGCATGAGGTCAATGAAGGGCTGGGTCATCTCCCTTAAGGGATGGATCTCGTTTTCAGTATTTGTTTTTTCTGGCTCGGCCATTGATGTCTCCTTCAGCGGTTGTTTTTTTATCCCTTCATGACGGCCACCGGACGCATCCGGGCGACTTTTCGGGAGATTCCGGCGCCCTGGGCGGATTCCACCACCCCGGTCACGTCCTTGTAGGCCTCTGGTCCCTCCTCGGCCAGGGTACCCAGGCTGGCGGAGCGGACAATGATCCCCTGCCCCTGGAGGCGGGCCATGAGTTCGCGGGAGTCGGTCCTGCGTTTGGCCTCACCCCGCGAAAGGAGTCTCCCCGCTCCGTGACAGGTGCTCCCAAAAGTTTCCTGCATCGCCTTTTCGGTGCCGGAGAGAATATAAGAGCCCCTCCCCATGTCTCCCGGAACCAGGACCGCCTGCCCCACGGCCCGGTGGGCGGCCGGCACTTCGGGGTGCCCCGGCGGAAAAGAGCGGGTCGCGCCTTTGCGGTGGACGCACACTTGTTTTATTTTCCCATTTATTTCATATTCCTCTATTTTGGCGATGTTGTGGGCCACGTCATATACCAGGAAGAGACCCATCTTTTCGGCTGAGAGGCCGAAGACCTTTTCAAAGGCGCCCCGGGCCCAGTGGGCGATGGCCTGGCGGTTGGCCCAGGCGTAATTGGCCGCGGCCGCCATGGCGGCCAGGTACTGCTCGCCCTCCGGGGAGCGGATGGGGGCGCAGCAGAGCTGGCGATCCGGAAGATGGATGCCGTATTTATTGACGGCCCGGTTCATCCGTTCGATGTAGTCGGTGCAGACCTGGTGTCCCAATCCGCGGGAGCCCGAGTGAATCATGACCGTGATTTGCCCGGGGAAAAGGCCGAAGGCCCCGGCCGCCACGGGATCATAGATCTCCTCGACGACCTGGACTTCCAGAAAATGGTTTCCCGCGCCCAGGGTTCCAAGCTGGCCGAGTCCCCGGGTTTTGGCCCGGTCGCTCACCTCGCCGGCCCGGGCCGACGGGAGGGCGCCCTCTGCCTCCGTAAATTCCAGATCCTCGTTCCACCCGTATCCCTCGCGGATCGCCCAGCGGGAGCCCTGCTCCAGGACGCGGTTGAGGTCGCGCTCCTGAAGACGGATCCTCCCCTTCTCGCCCACCCCGCTGGGAACGGCCTGAAACAGAGCATCAATGAGGCTTTCAAGGCGACCCTCAATATCCGGCAGGGTGAGATTGCTCTTAAGAAGACGCATTCCGCAGTTTATATCGTAACCGACCCCTCCCGGCGAGACCACGCCGTCCTCCACCGCCATGGCCGCCACTCCTCCGATGGGGAACCCGTATCCCCAGTGGATATCCGGCATGGCCATGGAAGTCCCGACGATACCCGGAAGAAAAGCCACGTTGGCCACCTGTTCAACGGCCTGATCCCGGCAGATGGACTCCATGAGAGCCTCGCCGGCTATGATCTTGCCTTCGACCCGCATGCCGTCCTTGTATGACC
>Ga0209749_1002329_pt1 | contig 12905 bp, 12 predicted proteins | sample EPASupsiteSAE347_FD_187267 | JGI IMG/M metagenome (GOLD analysis project Ga0209749, IMG submission 187267) | Bioremediated contaminated groundwater from EPA Superfund site, New Mexico - Sample SAE3-47 (SPAdes) (version 2) | ecosystem: Environmental > Aquatic > Deep subsurface > Groundwater >... | reverse complement strand
AAAGGTTAAATCAACCTATGTTTAATTTAGCCAAAAAGTTACATTGCCAAGGCTATAAAATCCTACTACTATTAAAGAATACCCCTAGTCAATTTAAGGCGGTAGCCGGGAAGTTAAATTTTAAAAAATATTTTGCGGTCACTAACACTTATTATCTAAAGATTGATAAACATTCGCCGCAAATGATTAAATACATTTTAAAGAAATATCATTTAAAACCAGCAGAGATTATTATGACTGATGATCAAGAATTTAATCTTACTCATCCTAGACGGCTGGGCGTTCATACTATTTGTTATCTTAACTATGCTAAATTTAAGGAAGAATTAACAAATTTTTTAAATTATTAATCCCTAAACTATATGTTTATCAAATCGTTTTCTCAATTAACTAAGAAAAGTGTCGGTGAAGCGGGCGGTAAAGGGGCTTCGCTGGGAGAGATGACTAACGCGAAAATTCCGGTACCGCCGGGTTTTGTAGTTCTAGCTTCAGCTTTCGATCGGTTTTTAATTGAGACTGATTTGACCCAAGAATTAGAGAGTCAACTCAAAAAAGTAAATTATCAGGATATTAATTCCGTCGATGGCGCCTCGGCTATAATTCGCGCGCTAATTATGAAAGCTAAAATGCCTCAAGATTTAGCACTAGGGATTGTTAAAGAATTTAAAAAACTAAAAGCGAAATTTGTCGCGGTTCGTTCAAGTGCGACTGCCGAAGATTCCTCATCAGCTTCTTGGGCTGGAGAGCTCGAGACCTATCTAAATACAACCGAAAAATCACTCCTTTTAAATGTAAAGAAATGTTGGTCATCTTTGTTTACCCCGCGGGCTATTTTCTATCGTCATGAAAAGAAATTATTAAAAACTAAGGTCAGCGTCGCGGTGGTTATCCAGACTATGGTCGATTCCGAGATTTCTGGGATTGCCTTTACCGTTCACCCAGTTACTCAAGATAAAAATCAACTAATTATTGAAGCCGGCTATGGCCTCGGGGAAGCGATTGTTTCCGGATCAATCACTCCCGATTCTTATGTGATTAGTAAGAAAGATTATTCGCTTTTAGATATTAATATAGCCGAACAAAGCCGGCAAATTATTAAATGTTTAACAGGGGGAGTGAAATGGACTCCCGTCGCTAAAACCCAACAGAGCAAACAGAAATTAACGGGTCGACAGATAGTGGAATTAGCTAAAATTTGTGTCGGTATTGAGAAACATTATAAATTTCCTTGTGATATTGAATGGGCTTATAGTAAGCAACACTTCTACATCACTCAAAGTCGTCCAATTACGACTTTATAGTTTCCTATTCTGAGGAAAATATGCTAAAATAAAATCAGAATAACTGTTTATAGATCCTCGCTTCGGCGAGGATAATTGATGTGATGTTCGATTATTTACAACAGTTCAATAGTTTGCCAAAAGGCCTGAGAGATCAGGTCTCTTCCTCGTCAGTCATGAGCATTATCGCGGAATTAGAAAGTAAATATAAAGTTGATTTAGCGATGGTAGTCATGAAGGTAATGATTAAAAATGTGGCGGTAAAAAATTTACCCGCCTATTTTATTAGTGAGTTTGGTTTAACCTCCACCGGAGCTGAAAATCTTACCCGGGAATTGAAGGAAAAGATCTTTGTATTAGTCGCCCAACACTTGGGTTTGGAAAATGAGATGCGAGCGTTAGATTTGGAAAAAGATATTGATATTTTAATTAAAGAAGCAGGTTTAACTTTGTCAAGCGTTGGTTTAGTCAGTCGATTCAAAAATATAGTCGCCACCTATCTCAAAGGAGTAAGAAATAAGATTGACACCCGGGCTTCCCTAATGAAAGATGTTAAGATTGGTGGATTGAATTTAAGCCAGATCGAGACGGATCGAGTTTTTAAAGTGTGTGAAACTCAAAAGTTCGCTAGTTTAGCCGTTACTTCTTCTTTAACTTCTCGACCCCTAACTACCCCTAATCGGCTGAACGAAATTATGGGTCAGGCTCAATCAAAGGAAACCCCAATAGCCGAGTATGATTTAAAAAAAGCTTTAGCTACAGGAGAAACAAAATCAGTGGTTAGGCCGATTGAGTTTGCTAGTCGTCAATTAGATACTAAACATGAATTACCTGTTCCGCCCAAACAACTAGATTTGCCAACTCCAGAAGCTCAAGCTGTTAGCCCCTCAGGAACGGCTGTGACTAAACCCAAGCCTTCAATTTCATCAGTTACACCAACTCCGATTATTCGACCAGCCTCAGTTCATCCGGCCGTACCGATTGAACCAATTAAAGCCTCTTCAATTGTTCGACCAGCATCAATTCGTCCAGGAGCGCCGATTTCGCCTATTAATCGCCCAGCGCCTACTCCAGCCACCAATCGTCCGCAAATTCATGATATTAAACCCATGCCTCGGGTGATGGGTCCAATTGAAGAATTACAGTTCTTGGATTTAGTTAATTTCCGTCGTTTAGGTAAAACAGCTGTCGAAGCAACAGCGAAAATCTTTTCCAAAATTAAATTGTTGGAAAAAGATGGCTATGATAAGATGGTATTAGGTGTCCGTGCCTGGCGACAAAGCCCGGTCAACCGTCTTTATCTAAAATTGGGGCAAGAGGCGATTTCCAAGGGAACAACGATTAAAGAGACGGTCGCGGTTCGGCAACAAAGCGGTCAGGAGAATCTAAGCATGGAAGAGTTAGAAGCAGTAGTTTCTTTAAATAGTAAGTTAGTCTTTTAATATGCAACAGTTTACCGTGCCGCAATTTATTGATGTGGAAAATAAGATTATTGGTCCCATTACGACCCGTCAATTTACGATTCTACTTGCGGGCGCTATTATTATTGCTATCAGTTATAAATTATTTGATTTTTCGTTATTCTTGTTTATTGGGGTAATTATTTTGGCTTTAGCGGCCACACTGGCTTTTGTTAAGATTAATGGACGCCCTTTTCATTTTTTTATTTTAAACGCGATCCAAACTTTACGGCGGCCGCGATTACGGGTTTGGAATAATCGGCTAACCGTTTTAACAAAAGAAGAGAAAATTCCCACGATTGATTTTGAAACTGCCCCCCCGACTAAAAAATTCTATAAAGAATCACGTCTCGCTGAGTTGTCTCTCATTGTTGATACTAAGGGGCGTTATAAAGGAGACTAATTTATTCAATTAACTATGTCTAACCGTAGTTTGGCCAAAAAGAAGATCACCATTTCTACTCAGCAGTATTTAAATATTGCGGAGATTAAAGACGATACAGTAGTTCTAAAAGATGGAACCTTGCGAGCCATTCTTCTGGTTTCTAGTATTAATTTTGCTCTAAAAAGTGAAGATGAACAAAATGCGGTGATCGACTCTTATATTCGCTTTTTAAATAACATCAGCTTTACTCTCCAAATTGTGATTCAATCACGAGAATTAGACATTGATAATTATTTAGAATATTTAAAAGGGAAGGAGAAGGAGCAAACCAATAAGTTATTAAAAGTTCAAACGGCTGATTATATTGAATATATTAAAGAACTGACTTCACTGGGGAAAATCATGAATAAACGATTCTATGTAATTATTCCTTATGATCCCCTCACCGATAAGCATAAAGGTTTCGGGAGCTCTTTAAGGGAGGCTTTAAAACCAGCGACCATTATTAAATTAAAAGATAAGACTTTTAAAAGCTATAGTGAAATGTTGGAACGTCGGGTCGATAGTGTCGCCGGTGGATTAGAGTCTATGGGTATGGCGGCGGCACGACTAGACACCCAGAGTCTCATTGAACTTTATTACCGGACTTATAATCCCGAAACGGCCAAAAATCAAGAATTAGTAGAGATTAATAAATTGCGAGTAGAGAAATAGTTTGTTTTTATGGTTAATTTTAATAAAGACGACCAACCGAATAAAATCAACATGCGAACACCGATTAAAATCGGTGGTCAAAGTGGCGCGCCGGCGATTGAGCAGGATCCCGAGTTAACGCGAGAGATTATTGAAGAAGAAAAAGCTTTCCGTCGGGGAATTTTATCAGTGCGGGACATTATTGCTCCGGCCAGTCTTAAAATTGATGCTAACTTTCTGCGTTTAGGGGATCATTTTTTGCGAACGATTTTTGTGATTAGTTACCCACGCTATATCTCCGTCGGCTGGTTTGCCCCGATTATTAATCTGAATTTCACTTTTGATATTTCCATGTTCTTTTATCCAGTAACCAGTTCCATTGTTTTGAAACAATTAAAAAATAAGGTTGGTTCTTTGGAGGCACAAATTATTGCTGATGCTGAGAAAGGAGCGGCTCGGGATCCCCTGCGCGAAACAGCTTTACGTGATATTGAATATTTACGTGATGCCCTAACGCAAGGAACAGAAAAGTTTTTCCAGTTTGCTCTCTATGTTACTTTATATGCTGATAATTTAGAGAATCTTGATCGCATGTCTGATCAAGTAGAAGACATTTTTGGTTCTCGCTTAGTTTATTCGCGTCGCGTCTATTATCAAGCTGAACAAGGATTTAATTCTACTTTACCTTTGGGTGATGATGAATTATTCATTACCTTTAACATGAATTCTTCGCCAATTGCTTCTTCTTTCCCCTTTATTTCTAGTGAATTAACGAGCGATCAGGGAATTTTATATGGAATTAACCGTCATAATAATAGTTTAATTTTATTTGATCGTTTTACTCTCCAAAACGCTAACTCGGTAGTTTTCGCCACTTCCGGCGCAGGAAAGAGTTATGCGATTAAACTAGAAATTTTACGTTCTTTAATGCTCGGCACTGATGTCATGGTAATCGATCCGGAGTATGAATATAAACATTTAGCTGAAGCTGTGGGCGGTACTTATATTAATATTTCTTTATCTTCAGAAAACAAAATCAACCCTTTTGATTTACCTCGTTCCATTGGTGGCGAAGCTAAACCTAAAGACATTATTCGTAGCGCCGTTATTACTTTAAAGGGCTTAATCCGTTTAATGATTGGCAATTTAACCTATGAAGAAGATTCCGTGGTTGATCGAGCGCTCCTGGAAACCTATGCCAAGAAAGATATTACGCCGGAGTCTGATTTGAGTAAAATTGAACCACCGATTATGTTTGATTTGGAGCAAGTTTTAGAAGGAATGGAGGGTGGGGCTGGTCTAGCGCTCCGTTTAAAGAAATTCACGGAAGGAACTTTTGCTGGTTTGTTGAATAACTTAACCAATGTAGAAATGAATAACCAATTGGTTTGTTTCTCAGTGCGCGATCTAGAAGATGAGTTACGGCCGATTGCAATCTATACGATTGTTAACTATATTTGGAATGTTGTTCGCAGTGAGATGAAAAAGAGAATTCTAGTAATTGATGAAGCTTGGTGGATGATGCAAAACGAAGATTCAGCTAAATTCATTTTCGCCCTAGTAAAACGGTGTCGTAAATACTATTTAGGTGTGACCACTATTACTCAAGATGTTAATGATTTTTTGACTTCGCCTTACGGTCAAGCGATTGTTAATAACTCTTCGCTTCAAATTCTCCTTAAACAGTCACCGGCCGCGATTGCTTTGGTGCAAAAAACTTTCTTATTAACCGAAGGTGAGAAATATTTATTATTGGAGTGTGGCATCGGAGAGGGAATTTTTTTCGCCGGAAATAAACATGTGGCCATGAAAGTGGTTGCTTCCTATACCGAAGATCAACTTATTACTTCTGATCCTCGTCAACTCTTAGAGATTGAAGAAGCCAAAAGGGAATTCGAAGAGAGTCAAGCCGCTGGTATCGCGGCCGAAGAAGAGCCATCGACTAGCCCAACGGCAGAAGTTGTTTCTTAGTTAAAAAATGCCCAAATTTTTGGGCTTTGAACATATGCAAAATACACGTAAAAAATTAGGGTTATTATTTATTGGTTTAGGTCTTTTAGTTCTGATTTTAATTATTTATTTTGGGTTCCTGCGTCGTGCCACTCTCCCGGAAATCGAAGCTCCAATTAAAGGGGAGATCCCGCAACTACCAGTTACTGAGGAAATAGGGACAACGACTCCAGGTGATAAGCCTCGCAATCGTCAGCAATACGATATCAGTCAAGAAAAAGCTCATCAGCTTAATGCCAATGATCTAGCCAAAATGGCGATGTCATTTAGCGAACGCTTTGGTTCTTTTTCTAATCAATCTAATTATGGTAATTTTACTGATTTAAAGATTTTTATGACTGATGATTTGAAGACTTGGGTGGACACTTATGTGGAAAAACTTCGTTTGGAAACTAAAAGTGATAGCGGCTATTACGGTCTAGTGACTAAGGCATTAACTACGGAAATAAAGAGTTTTGATGATAGTGCGGGAACAGCCCAGATTATTGTAACCACCGAGCGCCGTGAAAGTACGGAAAAAATTAACGGTGGCGAGCCCTATCAACAAAATATTGATTTGCGTTTTCAAAAAGTAAATGGTGAGTGGTTGGTTAATGAAGTTTATTGGGATAAATAACATGACTAACAATTTAAAAATAATTTTCGTCTGCACTAATTGCGACGCCCAATTTCCCAAGTGGAGTGGGCGTTGTTTGGAGTGCGGTTCTTGGGGAACATTAGTCGAAGAAACTAGAGATGCGAAAGATGAACGGGCGGCGGCGGTGAAAAAAATTAGTGGCGCTGAACTAGTTGATTTAAATAGTATTAAAGACACTAATCTTACCAGGCACCTGACTAAAATTGGAGAAATTGATCGAACTCTGGGCGGCGGGCTAGTACCAGGGTCACTCATTCTTTTAAGCGGTGAACCAGGTATTGGCAAGTCCACTTTGGTGGCGCAAATTGCTAGCGCCTTATCTGGCCAGGGAGAGATTGCTTATGCTAGTGGAGAGGAATCGGCCGTCCAAGTAAAAGCACGTTTGATTCGTTTAAATTGCCAATTTGCTAATTGGAAATTCTTAGCAGAAACTAATTTAGAAAAGATTATCGCCGCTGTCAGCAAACTTCAACCAGCTCTTTTAGTGATTGATTCTATTCAAACTGTTTATTCTTCTCTAATTCCCGCGGAAGCCGGTAGTATTTCGCAAATTAGAGCGGCGGCGGTAAAGTTCTTAGAACTCGCTAAAGAAAATAATATTGCGGTAATTTTAGTGGGTCATATTACTAAAGACGGACAAGTGGCTGGGCCAAAATCGCTTGAGCATATTGTCGATACGGTTTTGTATTTAGAAAGCGAACCAAATAATAACTATTGTTTGTTGCGCGCGACAAAAAACCGTTTTGGTTCGGTGAATGAATTAGGGGTTTTGGAAATGACTAGCTTCGGGTTCAAAGAAGTAGGTAACCCGAGCGCTATTTTTATTGAAGGTGGCTCGACTGCAGCTGGATCAGTTATTAGCTGCGTTATTGAAGGGACACGACCATTCTTAGCCGACTTACAAGCACTCGTGACTAAAACTGTTTTCGGTTACCCGCAGCGCAAAGCGAGCGGGTTTGATTTAAATCGTTTGCAGGTATTAAGCGCGGTAATTTCTAAGCGCACTAAAATCAATTTAATTAGCCAGGATATTATTTTAAATGTGGTTGGTGGTTTGAAGATCAGTGACCCGGCTCTAGATTTAGCGGTTTGTACGGCAGTTATCTCTTCCAGTTTAAATAAAAATTTTAGCCGTGATACTTTAGTGCTGGGTGAAGTCGGTTTGGGCGGGGAAGTGAGACCGATCTCTAAACTTGAACAGCGTTTGCAAGAAGCAGAAAGATTGGGTTTTAAAATGGCGATCATTCCCGAGGTAGCTGTTAAGGCTGGGAAGATAAAACTTATAAAAGTGAAAGATTTGGATGGTTTGGTCGAGGTTATTAAATAGTATTTTATAGTAAATCAATATTAAAGTATTAATATAAAGAAAAGAGTCGATCATTCTGACCGACTCTCTTTAATCTTTGATCCATGATTCAGCCTAACCCTTAGCGACGGTGGGCGTTACGATTGGCGCGAGTTGTTACTCCTCGTCCGCCCTTAGCTGTCGGCTTGGTTCGGTCTTTTTCAAAGGCTTGTTTCAGCCTTTTGTCAGCGATCAAACCACAGGAGAGGTCTTTATACCTTACCCTTTCAGGTAGTGTATTTCCCTCGTGTTGTGCAATGAATGAGGTATGTATTAACCCCCCTCCGCCGTTCAAATCTATAGACCCTACGTCCACAGAAATCGTTTTTCCGAAAAATTCGGAATTCGGGTGATCGCCGGCTAACCCTCTTGCCGCATAAATTACAGAGACATTCTGGTCTTTCATGGTAAATAGTTTAAGTTATACTTAGGAAAGAACAAGAATATAATAGTATGTCTTGTATTACTTGTCAACATTTTGAGAATTGTTTTAAGAGTTGTTTTATAATGTTATTTTTTGGCTAATTTCAGTCGAAGTCAGTAGGCAGATTAGAGGTAAAAGAAGAGAGTTTTTATATGTATTGACATTATTTAGTAAAAATGGTATTATTACACTAGGAAATTTTGAGTAGAAAAATAATAAAAACTAATAGCAGGAGGATTAAAAAATGAAACGTACTTTTAGTACCCTAAAAAGAATCATTTTTCGCTTTACAGCCATCGTCGGCTTGGTAAACGTGGTTTGGCTCTCTATCGGAGTGTCATACTCACTTCTGGTTGTCACCGCCGAATTGTGTGGTGCTAGAGTATTGGGTAGTGGGTCAGTTTGGGAGAACTGGTCATCAACATTAGCTCATGCCTATCTTTCCTTTCCGGTGTGGCTAATTGTTGTAGCGGGCGTCTGCACCTTTATTGGGTTTAGTTGGCTCGCAACCAATTGGTCGTCTTTCCGCGCCAAGTATTGGGACGATCCTGTCCATAAAAATCCCGCGCCGAAAGATGACTACGCACTTAAGTTTGGTGAAGTCCGCAATAAATAAATTGTTGGGTTTCTAAAAAGCTCATAGTTCCATTAACTACTAAAGTTAATTAAGAACCGTGAGCTTTTTTCTTGGTCTGAACTTTATTTATTCCGATTTTTTTTATTCCAAGTGAATACTCCTTTCCCATTCACCCAGTTTTTCTTTGAGAAGCGGATATTTTTTTAACTCTGGATCGTTGGCTACTAATGCCCCGGCCTCCGTCTGGGCTTTTTTAATATTTTCATAATCAAACAGAGAAGCGATTTGCAGTTCCGGAAAGCCGCTCTGGCTCACGCCATATAATTCACCCGCACCGCGTAGTTTTAAATCTATTTTCGCCAACGAGAAGCCATCATGATACTTAGTTAAAGCTTCTAAGCGTGTGATTGTTTTGTCGTTAGTTAATTCTTCTGAAGAAGGGAATAGTAAACAGTATGATTGATGTTCACTGCGGCCGACTCGACCCCTAAATTGATGTAGTTGAGCCAAACCAAAGCGTTCTGCCCCTTCAATGATCATTAAAGTAGCATGAGGGACATCAACTCCTACTTCAACCACTGAAGTGGAAACTAGAATTTGCGTTTGACCGGCCAAAAAGTCAGCCATCACTGCTTCTTTTTCCTTCGCCTTTAACTTCCCATGCAATAACCCAACTTTTAATTCCGGAAATATTTCTTGATCTAATTTTTCATGTTCTTTTTTGACCGACTTTACTCCCAGACGATCAGACTCGTCAATTAAAGGACAGATTACAAAAGCTTGGTGGCCAGATTTAATTTGGGTTCGAATAAAGTTATAAGCATCAGTTCGACGACTTTCTGTAATAATTTGGGTAATAACTGGTTTGCGCCCGGTTGGCATTTGGTTAATAATTGAAAGATCAAGATCACCGTAAATTGCTAAGGCTAAAGATCGAGGAATTGGTGTTGCGGTCAGCGACAAGAAATGCGGGGTTTCGGCAAGTGAACTATTGAAATCTAGAATTTTTTGACGTTGACTGACGCCGAAGCGATGTTGTTCGTCCACGATTGCTAGAGCTAAGTTTTTAAAGCGCACCTTTTCTTGAATTAAAGCTTGGGTGCCGACAATAATGTCCGCCTCTTCCCATTTCTGATCTTTTTGACTTTGAATTAATAAAGATACTTTTAAATCATAGTCTGCGAATAACTTTTTTAGAGAATTGAAGTGTTGCCGAGCCAAAATCTCGGTTGGCACCATCAAGACGGCTCGCTTCTTATTTAGGGCGACATTTAGCAGGGCTAAAGCGGCGACTAATGTCTTTCCACTCCCCACATCGCCTTCCAAGAGACGACTCATCGGAGTTGGTTTTTCCAAATCACGCAGGATTTCCCAAGCCGCTTTCCGTTGGGCATCGGTTAACTTGAAAGGCAGTGAAGCCACAAATTTTTTAGTATCTGCTTCTTTAAACTTAATTATTGGTGCCCGGCGCTGTTTTAACTGGCTTTTAATCAGTTGAGCTTTTAATTGCCGGAGGAATAATTCAGTGAAGCTTAAGCGTTTTTGTGCGGCAATAATTTCCGATTGATTTTTGGGAAAATGAATTTTGCTCAAAGCTCGACTTAAATCCAATAAGCCTAAACGTTTTTTAATTTCTAGTGGTAGCCAATCTGGTACTTGATTAGCCAGATTAATTATCTCCTTAATTAGAAAACGAATTTGTTTTTGCGTCAGGCCGGAAGTAAGATGGTAATTAGGCACTAGTCCCTTAGTGTGGATTAAATCTTCCGAGTAAATTTTTTCGTATAAAGGGGACATCATAGCGATCTGCCCTTGGCTCTCGCTTACCCGACCCGCTAAAGAGATACGGTCACCGACCTTAATTGTTCTCGTGAGGAAAGGCTGATTAAACCAGATTACTTTCAAAGAATCACTCTCATCACTAATCAACGCCTCAGTGATAAAGACTCGTCGCTTAAAACTCTTTTTATTCTGGATCAACTCTATCGTCCCAATTATATTAGCGTTAGTATTCGGTTGTAGAGCGGAAATCAGAACACTTTGAGAAAAATCATCATAGCGGAAAGGAAAATAAAAAAGCAGGTCCTGAACAGTGTCGAGACCTAGCTTTTTTAAAATTGAAGTCGTAGTTTCTCCCACGCGGTATAATTCTGCTACTTTTGAAGACAGACCGATCATAAAGTTATGGTGCCTCCGCCAGGAATCGAACCTGGATTACAAGATCCGCAATCTTGCGTCCTATCCGTTGAACGACGAAGGCTAAAACGGATCAAAAGACGATCCGAAACTGCTTCTATATTATTATAGTTTAAGCAGTTTAGTCAACTGTTCGGACAAGGGAATGTCAGTACGCTCCAGGTCTTCATCTAAATAACGTACCAAAAAGTTGCGGATTGTCAGAGCGTCTTGACTACGTAAAGGGATAGACAGACGTTGGCTAAGAGAGGCTTTATGCTCTAAGTATAAGTTTTTAACGCCTTGCTTAGGTTTATATATAACCGAAAAGTTTTTAAAATCATCATAATCGTAAAAACGTCGCCCGATTTTTACCCCTTCAGGCCCTAATTCAAAATCAATCATCAGTGGTGAGCGTTTTCCATTAATAATCATGATAATAATTGACAGGATGATAATGAGGGCAAAAAGAAAATTAGAACCTAATCCGAGAAATATCAAATGCCAGCCGCGGATGGTAAAAAAGCAGAAGAATAGGCAGATTATCACAAATATTCCCGCGATAATATACCAATTACGATTTCGTTTGGGTAAACGATATTCTGGCACCTGCCAGCGTAAATATTGAAGAGGATTATCAGGCATATGTTTGTTTGACAAGCTAAACTATATTTTATATAGTGATTATACCATAAAATTAAAAAGTTTTGGAGAGGTGGCTGAGCGGTTGAAAGCGGCAGGTTGCTAACCTGTTATACGTTTTTATTAGCGTATCAAGGGTTCGAATCCCTTCCTCTCCGCCAAGAAAAAAGAAGGAATAGAATTCCTTCTTTTTTCTTTGTTTGGAAAAGGGAGGGATGAGAACTAGCAGCGAGCGAGATATGAGGAGGAGCGGAAGCGACGACGAATAATCGAGCGACGATAAGCGCGAGCGGGCGTAGCGCTTAGCGGCTGATCTGGACAAGTGAGTCCGCCGCAATTCTGGCGGCGGACGAGCGCGATAAATCCCACCCTCTCCGCTTATTAAAAATAACTCTAATATTGGAGTTATTTTTGTTATAATATTGACTTTTTTATTTTTAATAGTATAATGATAATATCATTATGAAAGAGACCCTTATGTGGATACGTCCATATTGGGGGCTTTTTTTATTTCCCCAGAAAATTTATGATAGTGTTCATTTAGAAAAGTGATTTCTGTATTTTTATTTCTAAGCAAAATAGAGCATTTGTTTCTATCTGGCGCAATAATACAGCCTATAGACTTCTTTTCTTTTAGAAATTCTACTAAGCAGCCAAAATCTCCGTCTCCGGTTATTAAAATGCAAGAATCAAAGGACTTTGTGTAATAGTCTGTTACGCTTTTAAGAACTAGTTCTGCGTCGCAATTGCCTTTTATTTTTTCACCGACAGAAACGGTTTGCTTAAAAACTAGAATATAGCCACATTTTTGTAAGTGTTCATAGAAGTTTATTCTTTCTGGAACTAGCCCTATAAATAAATAAACAAAAGCTGGGTTATATTTTTGCCTAAGCCAGCCTCTAAATTTTTTATAATCAATCTTAAAACCTAGCTCCTTAGCTGAGCGATATAGATTATTCCCATCTATGTAGATATTAGTTTTGATCATAAGAACTATCATAACAAAATATTCATGTATTGTAAAAATGGCAAGCAAATTATTACCGATGTTTTCATTTTAAACAAACTTCGTGACTTAAAAATTTTGGTGACAATCTTAATATTACCATTCCAACTACGTCCCACCCTCTCCGCATTGATGAAAAATTGTTCTTATTTCCAATTTTAGACAGCACATCATAGAAAAGACCAGATTAATCTGGTCTTCTGTTTTATATATATTAGTGAAGAGAAATTTATTTTAAGCCGTTGGCATTAAAATAGGCGGTATATTCTTT
>Ga0209749_1002324_pt1 | contig 12935 bp, 19 predicted proteins | sample EPASupsiteSAE347_FD_187267 | JGI IMG/M metagenome (GOLD analysis project Ga0209749, IMG submission 187267) | Bioremediated contaminated groundwater from EPA Superfund site, New Mexico - Sample SAE3-47 (SPAdes) (version 2) | ecosystem: Environmental > Aquatic > Deep subsurface > Groundwater >... | reverse complement strand
ATATATTCTTCCAGGATAAGGTTCATCCTTGGGAAAAATTTCCGCGCGAGGGTTATTCTTCAAAATTTAGGAGGCAAATGTTTCATAATTATGATACCACTTCTATTGTCACGCAATCTATTCCTGCGCACTCGCGGTCGCACAAGGCTGGATAATTTATACTCTTTAGATAAAGAGTAGTTCCCATTATTTTGATTTTCCTCTTTGAACCTATTTTTCTTATGTTAAACTCTTCTCTTGTAAGATGTATCTTTGCCGATATGATGTGCATTTTTACAACCTCGCATATTCCCGGTAATACTCCGGGTGTTTCTTTCTCCACTCCTGGGCGATTCTGTTCCGGTTTTTTCTCTGACATTCCGGTTTCTTACACGTCGCCTGCCATGACCTTACGGGTGTAAACTCCGATTCACAGATGTTGCATTTAGGCATTCGCCCTCCTCATCGGCAAACAATCAAACACTATCGCTCCTTTAATTTTTCCCGCAGCGTATAAATATAACTGTCCAAGCACAAAATCCCACGCCTCGCGCTCCTCTTTGTTCTTTGGAGCATATCCTGCGCGAATCCATAAATCCCGAACTATTGATATCGGGTTGTCTCTCCGACTACTGGGCCTGCGGTGTTTGGGATGCCGCCATTCTCCGTTAATGTAGTCTTGGACACTAGCGCCGCGAACTTTTATTTTTCCGATTGCCCTTGACAAATTACTAGGATAGTCCAATTCTGAGGCCTGCTTCCATTTAATCGATAAACAATTCTTCATTGTTTCGCTAATTCCTTCGCATACAGTGCATAAAGTATGCTTATCATTAGCCCAAGAGCACGGGATACCGTAATCATCCATACAAGCGTTACCATCGGTACAACCACACGCGCGACAAACTCCATATTCCTCAACCACTCGCTTTACCATAGCGCACCTCCCGTTTTAGCCTTCTACGTTCACGCTTTTCTTTTGCTGCTTTTAAATATGCCCGCTTCTCTGCTTCTGGTTGTGGAGTATCCACGTGCATATCCTCTAGTCTCCACCTTCTATCCCTGGGTGATGGATTCGCACCTGCGGCGTAAGCCATGATTGCATATATTCCGAGATTCACTTCTTCCTCTCCTTTTAAACCTCAGCGCGGAGCGGCAGGATTTACGAGTTACCATGCGTTTGCTGCATCTATCAGAAAGGGATAGACACCGCCGCACCCCACCGACAACACACCACTTGCTCACGTACTTAATGCCACTGCTGGCCTTCAGGGATAGATCCTTGCGGTACCATTCCTTGTGTTCTTATACCCGCGTTACCGGTGACGTGAGCGCCCAGTGACTTCATTTTCGCACTCTCCTGCAAAGGTTTTAATCTTTCAGGATTCTGGCAACTCATTAACCACCCCTCGCACTGCCTTGAAACATCGATGACTTTACGCGTTGCCGTAGGAAAATTGTTCTTTTTACGAAATGCCTTAATTTCCGCGCATACCTGTACGCGTATTTTTAATTCCTGTAACTTCTCTCGGATTATCCTGATCTTCCCTTCCCTGTCGGCCTTGATATTAGCTTGAGCAATTAAAACGAGTATCGCGTGCGAAAGATTACGCAGTTCAGCGCCGATTGTATATTTATGGTACCGGGAGAAACCCTTTACAACCGTCTCAAAATATACAGTCATATCCGTGGCTGCTTTATACACCGGTAATCCTTCGTACGCGCTACTCATCTCTCATTTACCTCACTGGTAAAGGGGCAAATTGACACTGGCACGAGCGGACGGGCCGCACATAAAAGTGAAGGCCCTTATCGAGGCTGAACACGCTGCCGCCGTCGGAGGAAACGGCCCACGCCGCACTATAGCTACCATCCGGCTGCTTTGACCAGGCGCACTGGTCTCCGGACCAGTACCAGTCGTCGAACTTACCCTTAAAGATTGCGGTATCGTAGCAGGGATTGTATTTAGTCCTGTCAATTATTCCGCAGATCTCTTCAACGGTAGGTAAACGCCAGTCTTTAAACCCAGCATACCCATTCTTGTTGAGTTCGGCGATGGCCTTCTCAGACTCCATGAACGTCATCCTCTCTTGAAACTGTTCCCACGCCAATCCCGGGTCTTGAATGATCATTAACCCGGATTTCCGATCTGTTATGGTGTTATCCTTGTTAACCACAAGCCTCATTTCTGGTGTTGCTTTCTTCTCTTCCTTGACTGTCTTTTTCATCGCCCCCCCTTGTCTAAAAAGTTAAATTGTCAAACCGTCTACTGGCACGAGCGGACGGGCCGCACATAATTGTGATTGCCCTTACCGATGACGTCCACGTAGCCGAGGCCGGAGGAAACGGCCCACGCCGCACTATAGCTACCATCCGGCTGCTTTGACCAGGCGCAGGGCGTACTTGCCCAATACCAGTCATCGTGTTTGCCTGCAAAAACATTTATATCCCAGGCCGGATCGTGTCGGGTATAATCCACAATGGACCGGAGTTCTTTTACGGTGGGCAACCGCCAGCCAGCGCTATATCCGGCATAAGACAAACCCTCACAGGCTGCTTTCGCCTCATCGAATGTCATTGTTTTTTGAAAAGCGGCCCCCAGAACCGTGGGATCTTTTACCCAAACGACTTTAAGCAGATTATCTGATACCGTTCCGTCTTCGTTATTAACAAAACGCTCTTGATTTTCTAAAACGTCCGGTTTAGTAACTACCTGCGGTGTCTCTTTACCTGCGAGGCTATTGCTTATTACTTCGAGAAGGCCTCTTATTTCTTGTAACACGCTTAAAACCGTCTCCTCTTTCATATCCTTTCCTCCTTTTTATTTTGATTAACATCTGGTTTAATTTGATTGAGATCTAAAAAGGGCACTGTTGCATTTGGTATCATCTGGATAGGCAATTTCCCATCCCATTTTTCAATGGCTTTTAATTGGACGTAACTTTGCCCGCCTTGTTTGGATATACTCTCCGCTTGGATTCTGATCTTCTCAGCTTCTGCGCGAGCGGTGGTTATGGTTTGATCAGCTTCAAATTTTTTCTGTTCCAGAACATTCTTAGCCTGCAAAGCCAACTGTTCGGCTGTTACTTTAGCTTCAATAGCCTTATTAAACGATTCGGAGAAATCAAAATCAGTAATAGACACCTCGTCAACTAAAATAAACTCCCTTGCTAATCTTTCAGTGATAATTCTCTTCATATCATCTCTTACTATCTGACGTTTAGTCACCACTTCCTCGGCTGTATATTTGGCAGTCGCCGCTTTAACAGCCTCTTGTACTGCTGGATCTATAACCCTATTTTTGTAATCCATTCCTACTTTCTGATATAGCTGGTTAACTGTCCCAACGCCTAAATGATAATTCAACGCAATAGTTGTTTTCAATTCCTGCAGGTCTTTAGAAGCTGCCCCGGTAGAAACCTCTTCTTTCTGCATGCGAACATCAATTATCTGTATGTTTTGAAGTATCGGAGTTCTCAGGTGAAACCCCTCTTGGAGAACTTTGTCGGATACTGCGCCCAAGTTGACAACTACCCCCCTATGCCCTGCTGGAATAATCACGAAAGGATTAAACGTAACCAGTAAAATTGTTGTCACTATTGCTATCCAGATCAACTTTTTCATTGGTGTTCTCCTTTTCATTTGCGCTCTCCTTTGCTATGGAAAATATTCTCTACAGTATTTCCCGAAAATCTTGACTTTGCTACTTTAGCAGTTCTTTCGGCACCTTCCCCTTGGGGGCATTCTTGAAGATATACTCCACCAGTACTTTCTTAGGCGCCGTTCCCTCCTGGGCAAAGGATATTCCGAATTCCTTGATAAGCTTCACCAGCTCGTCTTTCGTGCAGGCCTCAAGATACTCTTTAGTGATCACATAATCCTTGGCCATCGAGAAACCGAGCTTAGCTGCGATGAAATCCAGATCCCGATCGTCGTACATTGTAAACTCTGGCATATTTTTGAGCGCTTTCGCGATCAAGACCTTTACTTTATCATCTCCGAGTTCGTATATTTCTTCGAGATCATCCTCAAACGGCGCATCATCTACCTGCGCCCTCTCCTGCAGCGCGCTTAAAATAAAAACATTCTTCACGCGCTGATCCATATTGTTAGCTATTTTATCGATGTAGAATTTATGCTTCTCTGCGGTAACGCGTTCCTCTTTCTTGTGTTCGCTGACCTTCTCACCCCGGGTCTTGGTATCGCTCGACTCATCCTTAACCCCGAGTTTTTTTAGGATCCTGGCTGCTTCGGGCTTAGTGATCAATTCGATAACCTTACCTTCTTCCGGATGGACCGCATAAATAATTTCCGCATCCTTTGCTTTTCTTGCCAACTCGCGATATGTGGGACGTTTCCCTTGGACACTGACGTTGTAACAGGTATCTTCCAGTTTGATATAATTACTGCCATACCGCAGGGCATTTCCCACTTGATCTGCAGGAAGGAGATTTTTTCCGGACTTCTTTAATTCAGCCATTTTGCGCTGAATAAAAGCCTGCTTCTTTGCGTTGAAGCAACCCGGATCTGTACAACGATCGGCGCCCTGGATATCCGCAAAGAGTTCTTTCTGACCGCCGGTCCGTTTCGGACATTCCAGGCAAGATCCTTTATCGGCCAAGCCTTTCTCTTTCGGATCCCAGGAGGCCTCTTTCATCTGCAGCATAAAGTTTTCCTCGATATGCTCCTTGGCTTGGGCATAGGTCATTGGGTCATCATCAGGTCCTCCGCCCCATTCGTCATTTTCTACGATCGCCTTACCGGCTTCTTTTTGTAAATGCGCCGGCACCCTGGCTACCAAGAGCGCAACCGACGGCGTAAATTTCCCGTCATAAAAGAATTTCCTGTTCTCCGGGATCAACTCGCAAAGCTTCAGCCGACCACGGATATATGATGTTGATTTGCCCACCTTTGCCGACAGGTCTTCGATTGTCATAAGTTTCTTTTCAACCTGAAGCTTAAGCAGTTTTTCGTATCCCTCAGCCTCTTCCAAAGGATGCACGTCCTCGCGTTGCAGGTTCTCGACAACCATACACTCTAAGGCCTGTTGGTCCGTAAGCGTGCGGATGACCGCCGGGATCTCTTCCATTCCGGCCGCGGTTGCCGCGCGGAACCGGCGTTCGCCGCAGACCAGTTCATAACCATCCTTACCGGCAGTACCGTTTAACGGCCTTACCAGGATCGGATTTAATATCCCTTTCTCTTCCACGGACGCGATTAACTCTTTCATCTTCCCTTCGTCAAACGTCTTGCGCGAGTTGTACGGTGACGGTTTGATTTGCTTTAGTTTCAATAATTTCATATCCACGGTAATTCCCCCTTTTAATTAACTTGCAATTTCCTATAAAACTCCACGGCTTTCATATTCGCCTTTACCATCTCCGGCCTAAAATTTACCAGTGTCAACCCCTCCTTTTTTCTTACCCGCGACAATGCGACATACACTTGTCCGGATTCAAAAATCCCCTGGCAATCAATAAATACTTTATCCAATGTCATCCCCTGGGACTTGTGGATACTGATTGCCCAGGCCAGGCGCAGGGGGATCTGTGTGCGCCGCGCGATTTCCTCTTTATTCACAACCACCCGGGAAGCGACTTCCGCGCCCAAACTTATCGTTCCCCCATCATCAAACCGGACCGTCGCTTCCCCGGGTGTTAGATTTACCACTGTCCCCATAGATCCATTAACCAGTCCAAAATCAAACTTATTAATCAACAACATCACTCGCGCGCCTACTCTCAAGTAAAGCTCCTTCGGCGCAAGAGAATGTTTATCTATTAAGGCGATCCCCTTAGCGTCTCCGGAATCGTATGCCGCGTAGAAGAAATTCGGGGTTTTCAACTCACGCAGTTTTTGGAGATTGTAAGAATCGGCCAAGCTGTTAACGGAATATAACCGGATAGTGTCATTCCCGGGCGTAGTGTTGGAAGATATCTCCACCGGATTGCCTACCCGGATATTATTCAGGACGTCCAGGAACGACGCGTCTGTCTGCCGGTAAATCTTATCCAGGAGGATGACTTTAAACTGTGCCTGTTCCCAGGCGAGGCTTTCAAAAGCGAACCGACAGTTGCCATCCTTAGACACCGGCGGCAGCTGAAGAAAATCTCCGATCACAATAACCTGTATCCCGCCGAACGGCTCTTCGCTTTTGCGTACGAGTTTAAATACCGCATCGATCAGATCCAACATCTCCGCGGACAACATCGATATTTCATCGATCGCCAGCATTTTACAGGTCTGGATAGCATCCCGCTTACCCTGGCGCATTTGGTAATAAAGCGCTTGCGCCGGCTTATCCCCGATTCCCACCCCGCTGAAACTATGGATTGTGGTTCCGGAGACGTTTACGGCCGCGGCGCCGGTTGAAGCGGTGACCGTCAAGTCGTATTTCTCCCTCAACTGGTTTAGCAGGAAAGATTTCCCCGTGCCGGCAGAGCCGGTGATAAATACGTTACGTTTGGCGGCAAGAATCGTTTCTATTTCTGGAGATATCGTTTCATTATTCACCTGATCCTCACTATCTTTGCGTTAAACGTCTTGATAAGTTCTCCCACCTCTTCCGGCAGCAGGTTACGCTGAAGTAGAGCCTGCGCCAGGGAAGACTTCTGGGAATCGGTTAATTTGGCCCACAGGGCGTCCACCTTGCTTTCAAGCTTGCGCAGCCGGGTAAGGTCATAGGCAGCCGGAGTTTTGCTGTAGGCAATAACGGTTCTCCTGAATTCCTTGAATAAGTCCAGGAAATCCAGGCATTGCTGGTCTGAGTTCGTTTCTTGGGCGATTGCGGTTTCGAACATGGGTTACTCCTTTTGGTGTACCACTTGGGTGGTACACTGTACCACTTACAACTAAAGGTGGTACACGCTGTAACTACTTAATTTTATAGATACTTAGCATTATTGTGTACCACTGTACCACCCAATTTCTCCAACATATAAGCTGCGCCAGAAAAACGCATGCACACTACTGGTATTAATTTTTCACAGAAAGACAAACTTTTACCTAAAAGGGTGGTACAGTGGTACACAACATTGATTAACTTGTTTATTTCGTAGTGGTTACAAACTGTACCACCCTTAAAAATAAGTGGTACACTGTACCACTTGGGTGGTACAGTATTAAAAATGTTTCTGCGCATCGCAAAGTTCCTTTTCTTCAACCAAACTGCTCAAATCTTCCGATAGCTTTTCATATTCCATCTTGATGCACTTGCATCGGGTTCCGTTTATAAAATGAAGAACCCGACTTTCCACAAACCCCGGCTCCTCCTTAAAATACCCCTGCAGCGAACTTGCCTTCAGGATATCCACCCCGCGCTGCTTACAGTTCTTGGCCCAGAGGTTGTATAACCCCTGGAAATATATGTATATATACTCATCTTCCACGGCCCAGAACTGCTCCCGTAGCTCTCCGCTGAACTTCATTGCCTGCAGATCGGTTATAAACGTGCTGATAATGCTTGCCGTTTTGTTTTCCCGTTCCGTTTCCACTAAATTTTCCGTGATTTCTTGGGCAAACTTAGCGTCTTCCCCAAACACCACAGCGTAGCCGGCAGTCACCACCGCGTAGTTTATGGCCGTGCGCTCCTCAATCTTGCGCCTTTGTACAAAGAAGTCTTTCGCTTCCTGCAGGACCCGCAGATAAGTGGCCGAGTCTTTGGCCTTTAGTTGCTTCAACAGATACGCGGAAAACTTCCCTTTTTCCCGGTTGAACCACTCGTAATGGTCAAGCGTTTTCTTGGCTTTGATGATCTCGATGATTATGCTGCGGTTGACCAGGGCGGCATCATTCGGCGTTTCTTCCCCGGCCACAATCACGGTCCCGCGGACCTTTGCCATGCGCAGGCCGAAGTTAGCTTTAATGCCTTTGCCGGAAGACTGCCGGTTGTAGACGTTCCGCAGGAAACTGGTTTTGTAAACGATATCCTGGGTGTTACGATACTCATCCAGGAACACCGGCAGAGAGCTGTAATACGATAAGCTACGCTGAATCCCCACTCCCGTTGATTGGGAAAGCGTTATCCCGGACCGTTCAATGCCGAGGAAATAGCACAACCATTCCGCCACGGTAGATTTCCCGGATCCGGTCTTGCCGGTCAGGAACAAGAACGGGAAACAACCGAATGCGCCGAAGGTCTCTTCCATAAACGGCACCGCAGTGATCCAACCCAGACACTTGGCGGCATCCATGGGGCCAATCGTATCCGATAAATGCCGGCGTACGAGGTTAATATCGCAGCTGTCGTTAATACTCAGATACGGCACGCCTTCGCTCAAAGTACCTTTCCCCGATGTGATCCCCAGGGGGATGGGCCGGATGCCTTTCTTATCCAGCCAGAATATCCCGTTTGCGTCCGGACGCAGTTCTTTGCCACCTTTTACCGCGGTGTTGCCGAATAACCACATCTTTTCTTCTTCCAGCCAGCCGACATGGTCAGGTTCTGAAATAGATCGGGTCTCCTCCGTGTCCAGGAATGACATTTCCCAAAGCGTGGAAAGATCCTCTTGCTTTCCCTTCCAGATATAATTCCCGATGTTAAGGCAGAACGTCCGGAACGAGTCGTTCGACATCGCGTCTGCCGGCAGGGAGTGACTCCGGCTTGTGTCGCCCTGTTTATTCACCAGCACCACTTCGCGCACCCATCCTTCCGGAGTGTCGTGGACGGCTATAATGCGGATGGTGAAATTTGAGATTTCCTCGTCATGTTCTTTCTTCCCATATCCGCGCGTGGCCACGTAGACGCCGAATTCAACCCGGATATGCGAACGGTAATATTTACGGTCCAGCTTCCTGCGGATAGCGGATTGCGCTTCCTTGGTTAGATCCTCCAGATACACTCGGTAAGTTTTTGACTGTACGATGACCTGTTGGATATCTTCTTTTGTCTTTCCCTGTGCCAGGGCGCCGTCTAAGTCAATCTTTCCGTCTACGCGCCAACTCTCCGGTAACGTGCCGATGCGGACGTCCTTGCCTTCCTTGTCCAGCATCTTGGCCATAAGATAGGCGTAATACTCGGTGTCGAAACGAAGAGCAGGTTTATCCTTGTAGTTTTTAAAACGCGGATCGTCTTTAACCTCGGAATCAAAGACAATACAGCAGCAGCGCACTTTATGTTCGTTGAGCAATTTCACAAAATCCGGAAAGTACTTATCCGAGAATGATCCTATTCCCGGGATGCCGATTGCAGAGAACCCCAGCTGCGCGGCCGCGACGGCCTTGAACTCCGATTCCGCGATGATTAAGTTCTCTCCCCAGGAGGCTTCATACACTTGTATTTGGGTATCCTTAAGCCCCAGCTTGTGCGGCCGCAGTAGAGTGACGGATGTGTTCGCCACTCCGCCGGCGTCATGCTCCGTCCGCAGATATGGGATAATTACCCTGTTCTGTAATAAAATCGGCGTCAGGGATGAAGTTTTTGTATTTTCGTTATAGAGGAACACTCCGCTTTTAAGCAGATCAGGTTCGCTGAAAGTCTTCCGCAACTCTCCTTCTATCTCGAGAAGATACTCCCCTCCGGAGAAGAACCTGTACTTTGCGATTGTCTCGTCGGTAAATCCTCGTTTGTGGTTTAACTCCTGCTTATGTTCTTCGGAAAGTTTGCCGCGGGCAGTTATAAAATCATAGATAGAATTCATATTCCATTGCTCCGGGTTATTATCTATTTATAAATCCCCGCCCGGGACGATTGGGATTCGTCTCCGGACGGGGCGGCCACTGGATCTACGCTGCGTTTTCTGAGGACACTTCAGCAGGATCAACTTCCTCCTGTTCCTTGGCTGCACTGTCGGTAACTATCTCTACCGCGCGGCTTACGGCAGACTGGAATTGGTGCTTCAGAGCGATCGCGGCTTTATGGGTTGCCTCATCCACGATCCCTGCCATGTTGACATCCGGCACGTAATAAGTGCCTTCGTCGTTTTTGACCAACTCCGTACTGATCGTATATTTGCGGCTGCACATATCGCCGCCGGCGCGCACGGCCAGGTTATAGAGTTTAACCCCGGCTTTAAGCGACGTTTTGGCGAACGATATGATCACTGGAAGCGGCTGCCCCGGGAATATGGCCAGAAAACTGACGAACTTCGTAGCTTTCGGCAACTCGCCGTTGGGCCCGAATTCTCCTTCAGACAATACCCTGGGGTCTTTTGGATCTGTTGACTTCCAGATCAACGCTCCGGCGTCATAAGCCGGATCGAAGTTCTGGTCTTCTTTCTTACGCGGGTTGAACCGGATCCAAATCGTAAACTTCAACAGCGGGATAAACTCATTAGAGAGTTGTTCCCCTGTGATGTTATCGATAAGCGTCCCCATGATGTATTTCTGGGGGGCTTTCTGAAACTCCGGTGTTGTCGACTGCACGATTTTGGCGCGGGAAAGCTTTATGCCTTCAAGGCCTTCCTCAAACCCTTCCCCCAGATTCACGCCGTTTGTCGCCAGGGCGCCGGGTTTCTGTGTTTCTGCCAACGATCCGGACTGTTCTGCCGGCGCGGCTGTCTTTACCTCTGCTTCTGTTTTTACTGCTTCCACGGTTTACCTCCTTGTTGTGAGCATTAGCCTACCGGCTGCCGCTCATCGGTTTAAAATTGCACCTTACGCTTTGTTCGAACCAATAATCGATATACTTCGGTATCGCTATCCCTTGTTCAATCACGCGCCCCACGAAACCATAAAGCGTTTGCGGATGGATCGACAGCTTAATGATTTCCGGCTCTCCGCACTCACGCACAAACTCAAACGCTTCTTCTTCCTGTGCCTTATCTATCGAGGCACGGACGAGCGGAGCAAGTAAGCTTACGGAACCGATATCGTCAAACTTGGTTGTCGTTTTGGCCTCCTGGTCAATAAGCATCCGGGCGACTAAGTTTTTATAATAGTCAAATTCAGCTTTAAGCGCCTTTTGCCGCATTTCCGTTTCTGCCAGTTCGGCTTTTACATCACGCATCCGCATGAGGATGTTTTTTTCGGTCATTTGGTATCACCTCCTTTCCCACTATATATAATGTTTAATCGAGTAATAAATTTTAAGAAAATTGCGGAGGACGGAATCGGACCGTCGGTCTCGCGGTATGAACGCGCTGTCTTGCCACTTGACTACTCCGCATAATTTCACTCTTCCGCTACAGAGAACGAGCACAACTGCCTTACAGTCAAAGCTGTAAGTTTACCTACCTTCGGGCCGCGCCGGGTAATCACCATCCCGGTGTACTTGCCGCATACATACCATGGCGTTGCACCCGAAACCTTTGTATTGATAATCCACATGCCCTTTTTTACGTCTTTAAGCTTCATTCTTCTCCCTTAATCGCTTCCACATCTTCCCCTGCTTCAATCCGCTTCTGCCTTGCCGCGGCAACCGCTTTTATCAACTCAATGCGGATCTTCCGGATAACGTAACCGGCATACGCGTCAAGTTCTGCGCGCAACTGATCAACCAGGTCTTTAATCTTATCCGGATTCCCCTGGATCGGTTCGCCCCCCCCCGCAGGTTTCTGGACTTTAACAGTTTTCTTCACGGCTCTCCCCGCTGGCGGCCGGCAATGATACGACACTTCCCAGCCTTTTACCTCAACTCTCTTGGCTTTAAACAGCTCGATAATCTCTTTTGGCTGCTTCTTCTGGTTAAGCCTCAAATCGCGTATTTCCTGGATCTGTTCCGGTGTTAAAGCCATTACTCCTCCTTTTTGGTTACAACCCCTTTTCTTCAACAAGCCACCTCGGTATCTCAATTGTCACTTCCTGCGCCGGCCGCTCTTTTATAGTCACATTTCTCCCGTAAGAGATGCTTATCACCTGGCTCTTCGGTATCCAGTACTCTTCCCCGTTATCATCAACCATGAGATAAGCTTTATTCGTGGCGTGGATAAGATAGAACGTGCCTTCTACCGGTTCCGTTTCTTCATCAGAGCGCATTGCGCACCCCCTGGATCACTTGCAACACCATATCCACGCTGTTACATACATTCGCCCTCCCACCGGCCCGGACTATCGCGTCAAGTTGATATTCCTGGATAGGTTCCCCGCGACAGGGCTTACCCGGGGCCTTCAATTCGATCGCCACCAACCGGCCCCAGGCGCAGATGATCAGGTCCGGGATCCCAGAAGTGAACCGGTCGTTGGTTTTATATACCCAGAGATCCGGGAAACGCTTTCGTATCGCTGCTTTAACTTTGGCCTTGAGATCGCATTCGGTCATGCGCCAATCTCCTGAACCCCCAGAACCTTCTCAATAATATCCAGACGGGTTTTGTAGGTATTCTTGAAGAACCCCGCGGCGATTTCTTTATCTCCATCAGCAAGATTACAGTATTTCTCAAATATATTTTTTGCATCGTTGAATTGCTGTTGCAGATCCAAGGCGTCCCTCCAGGCAGCATAAACGGCATCCCGTATCTTTCCGGTAGAACTGAGAAACTTATCATATTCATTTTTTTGTTTTTCATAGATTTTGTGTTTCTCTGCATTCCGCTGAAGAACATCTTTTATCCGCGCGACATCAGTCTGACGGTAAAAGTGCTTCTTGGTTACCGTCTTTTCTAAAACAGGATCTAACCACTTATAATCATATCCTCCGACTAAATAATCATACGTCGACGAGAACTGTTCCATTCCTGATACAGCAATGGCATCATCTTCCTTTTTAAAGAGCAATCCGCCAACTTCATAAGCCACTTCTGTTCTTGTAATGCCTTCTGACTCAAGACTGGGCACCTCCGGGCAGGCGACCGGCATAATTCCTTCGCTTGCGATTTCGATTTCGATGAATCTTTCAACATCTTCTTCTTTCAATAAAACTAATTCTTCCTGCGTTAATTCTGTGTATCTCTTCATTTTTCTCCCCTTTGCTGGTTACTGGTTAATTCACCCCTATAGGTATGACTCTGATACTGTCCGGTATCAGGTGAGAATAAAACATCGCTCCGTGATATGCCTTAAATGGTAAGGACCAATGCAAC
>Ga0209749_1002323_pt1 | contig 12938 bp, 12 predicted proteins | sample EPASupsiteSAE347_FD_187267 | JGI IMG/M metagenome (GOLD analysis project Ga0209749, IMG submission 187267) | Bioremediated contaminated groundwater from EPA Superfund site, New Mexico - Sample SAE3-47 (SPAdes) (version 2) | ecosystem: Environmental > Aquatic > Deep subsurface > Groundwater >... | reverse complement strand
GAAAACATATCCTTGAAAAGGTCAAAAGCTTGGGATGTTGAAAGCATTTTTTTAAAACGATACTGATAAAAGCAATCATCCGCATCATCGAATCGATCATGTTCTTTGAAGTTGTTAATAAATCCTAAATAAGTCTCTTGATCGTAAGTTAGAGCATCTTTTATTTCATCCCATCCAAAAAAACACCCTCTGAACGAGGCACCAATGAAGTCGGCTTTTCTGCTTAACGTAGCACTCATGAAATAGGCATCCCCACCAAACTTGGCCTCCCTGAAATTGGCATCCTCCCAGAACTTGGTTCCTTTAAAGCTAGCATACCTACTAAATGTGGCACTCCTGAAGTATGCAATGTAAAACCCGGTATACTCGAAGTTAGCATTTTTGCTAAAACTGGCCCCTTCGAAGCTGGCATTCGAGCTAAACTTGGCATAATTGAAGTTGGCATTTCCGCTGAACGTGACATCCTTGAAGTAAGCACTTCCGCCGAAATCAGTGCCTATGTGTTGGCCAAATAAGTCTGAGACGGGCATGACTCTGCCGAATCCACTGAACTCGGTTCCGTCAAAGTAAGCATCTCCGCCGAACTTGGCTTCACTGAAGTCGGCAAAACGATTCGTCAGACGCATAAATCCTGAAGCCTCCAAAAAGTCGCCGAACGTGGCATTCCTGAAGTCGGCATATTTGCGGATCTCGGTTCCTTTAAAGCTGACTCCACCAAACTTAGCCTCCCTGAAATTGGCATCCATACTGAACTTAGCTCCTTCGAAGCTGGCATACCAGAACACGGCATTCCTGAAGTCAGTAAATCCGAACTCGGCACCTTCAAAGCGGGCAGCCGAGTCAAACCAAGAATCAAAGAAGAGAGCGGCACTGAACTTGGCTCCTCCGAAGTTGGTAACACTGTCGAAAGTGGCTTCAGCGAATATTGCACCCTTAAAGTCAGCATCCTCAAAGTCGGCTTTTTCGCTGAAAGTGGTCCCGAAGAAACCGGCAGTTCCGCTAAAAGTAGCATTATTGAATTTAGCATCCTTGATAAATGTGGCTCTGGAGAAATTAACATCTTTATTGAAATTAGAGCCTGACATATCGATTGGATTATCGAAAATTGTGTGGCTGAAGTTCACAAAGCTATCAAATATAGAATCGTTTATTCTTATGAGTGAAGTGACATTCGCTTGCAATCGCCATTGGCTCAGATCCAGATCACCTCTGACTATGACATGATCATATTCCACAGGCTCGCCATTCAGGATCTTGGCCAAAATTTTGCTAGCAAGAACCTCCTGCAAAGAGTTCTTAGATGAGCCACTATCTCCATGGACTGCCAGAGGCAATATAACTAATGCTAGAAAGACCATGGTAGCTAGTTTTATCGTTTGGGATTCCCACCTACAACCCGGATATAATCTGTATTAGCATGAAAAGGTTTTGATGAATTATAATATTTGACTTGCACAATTAATACCCGTTTCTATAATTCCAATTTAATTCCAATATCTGAGAGCTAACTAATTTAGATTTTTCACATTTGACGGCTGAGAGCATCGGTGCATATAGCTCGCAATACATCCTCTCTTTTTTCAACACCTGCAAAACCACAAGATATTATTATAAGGATACATTCAGTCCCAACCTCCCTTATGGTGCGCGACGGATTGTAGAGTCTCTATTTGCTTTTAATGATGCCGATTAATCACTATCATCTGATTGTAAACCCATTTTATCTAGACTATGTGAACGGGTAGTTAAGCAGAAGAGGATTTAGGCCGGTTTGGGAAGGTTGTATTATGTGGTGCGTGTAAGTGCACTTCTTTCAGAAAAGTTCTATGGCATTTTCTTTAAATAAATGAGATAATTGGGAGCTGCAGGCCTGGCCAGCCATCAAGCCCAATCGCTCCCACTTAATTGCCTCTCTCCTCCTAATGGCTGGCGTTTTGGGAGGAATGAAGGACGATTCAGTCTATCAGTCTTTCTTTTAGAACGCGGAGGATGAAATCGGATAACGTGGAATCTCATGTAAGATAAGGAGGAGGGAGGAGAAAGTCAATTGGATGTAGGAGGGAAGATGGCCATCGACTTTCGCCAATACACTATACGTCAATTGCCGAGATATAAGGCTTTCGCTTCAAGTTAGACAAGCCCATCTCCCACCCCAAAGAGAATTCATCAAGAGAAAGAGATATCAAGTCTCAGGCGGGCCAGCGCCGATCCACAGCGCCCTTTTAGAAGGAGCCGATCACCGCGAAGTGACAGCCTGACCCTGCCCGAAGCTCGACTTTAATAGCCGGGCTAGCAAGGCGGGCAGAAGCGCTGGAATCCAGCGCAGCGTCCGAAATTACCGGAACCCTTTTTCATGGGGCCTCTTGCCTGCCCTCTCGCCTTCGACTTCTACCTGTGCCGCCTCATGCCCCGACCGTGTATTAGCGTGAGATTCGACAGATTACTGCGCCAGTTACAGCGCGCAACTTTTTCAGCCCGCCGAAATATCATCCTCACAGGCCCGTAGCCAAATGCAGGCCACGACGGCATGCATCTCCTGTACCAAGGGATTTTTTTTCAGCCAGCCCTAGGAGCCAGCGGCATACTGCTCCACGGTGGAGCATACACCCTTGTCATCAGAGCATCATTGGATACGTTAAGCCCACGGTACGCCCGCCACCCTATTCAATTGTATGAAGCGGCAAACTATCTATATAATCGTTATAGATATTTGTAGTTGGCGGTCGGAAGACTCCAGTACTGGAAAATCGACCAATAATAAAATGATCCTTTCTGTGGCCCCACACGTCGCCTTCCACCATATCAACGCCCTGCATCTCCAGGAATACCTGGATGTGTGTAATATCATTACCAACATTCTGGATTTTGCATGTATGCATAAGAGAGACATAGACCGGATTGGCTTATCCTCATTCTTGCCATCCGGCAAAGCCATAACACTTATAATTGTATCTTGCACTTATAGGAGCAAACCTCAGACCCAAGACAGCCAAGGAGGGCTCTATTCAATGGGCGATGAAGAAAAAGAGCCGATGATTCACGAGGAAGACGAACACGGCAATATCCTGATCTATCCCAACTGGTCAAAGAAGAATGCACCAAAGGAACAGCAGAACAAGTGGGAAGTTCCGATTTATATGTGAATCAGAATAGCGATTGTATTCTTGCTCGAAATACCTTAATAGTAATAGATAATAATCATAATAAACCTAAAGTCCGTTAGAAGAAATGGGGGGATTGTTATTAATCGATATATAGTTGGAATATTTTGTGCAGTCTGCATCACTCTGGCTCCTTTTTTTCCCGCATTCGGGTGCACAACTTTTGGCATAACTAAATCGGCATCATCCGATGGATCTGTCTTTGTGGCACATAGCAACGATGGCTTCGGACCGGGAGAGGTTGGAACCACCGTCCGAGAGGATGCGGTGGTGCTCTCCTATGTTCCGGCCCAGAATTTCACCCCAGGATCAAAACGTCCCATTCTCTATGATCCAAACAGCGGCGGAGAATTTCGGGGAAGCGGCGAGGCATCGGATAATGATTCAATTGTCCTTGGCTATATAGATCAGGTGAATCATACATATGGCTACCTTTCCGGATCTTATGGAATGATGAATGAACATCAGCTTATATCCGGAGAATGTACCGATTATGCCAGGGTCCACCCTGATGCTGAGAGTGGAAAACGGATCTTCTACAGTTCGGAACTATCAAACATCGCAATGGAGCGATGCAGGACCGCTCGGGGGGCGGTCGAGCTGGTGGGCTCGCTCATCGATGAGTACGGGTACTACGGAACCGGCGAGACGCTGATCTTTGGAGACCCAAATGAGGTCTGGGTTATTGAGATGTGCGGAGGGACACCTTCAGGTACAAGAGGATATTGGGTGGCACAGCGCGTTTTGGATGGGCAGGTCTTTGTTGCCGCCAACGAGTTTCGAATCAGGGAGATCGATGCCAATGAGACCGGTAATCGGACCCTGATTTTCTCCGAGAATCTCTTTGACGATGCTGAGAAGATGGGATGGTGGAATCGCAGCCAGGGCAAGCTCGACTGGACGGCAACCTTCAGTGCCGGTGAGTATTCCCATCCGTACTACTCTCTGGGCCGCGTCTGGCGCATCCTGGACCGCATTGCTCCATCGATGAACCTCTCGCCCTACGTAGACGGGCCTTTCACCACCGCTTACCCATTCTCTGTCATACCCGACAGGTCAATCAACCTCACAGAGGCGTTTAATCTCTTCCGCGATCACTATGAGGGCACCGAGTTCGACCTGACAGCACCTCCCGCAGGCGGGCCGTTTTGTGATCCGTACCGAAAATGGGGGCCCTTTGATGAGCATGACCGGCTTTATCCGGGTGAGCTCAAGCCGGGCTCCTGGCCCAGGCCGATTTCAACCGATCCATGCGGCTACTCTTACGTAGCCCAGGCAAGAGAGTGGTTGCCTGATTCCATCGGCGGAGTATGCTGGGTCGGTCTCTCTTCGCCTGCCGAGACCTGCTACGCACCATTTTATGCGGGCATAACAAAGCTTCCTGCTCCGTATCTGAATGGATCGCACTGGGATTTTGACTTTGATACTGCATTCTGGCCTTTTGAGATGGTGCAGAATTGGGCCAGGCTGATGTATGTGGAGATGATACCGGTCATCAAGGCAGAACAAGCACGGCTTGAGGGCAAAGCCATGTCCCAGCAGGCTGATATTGAGCTGCAGGCTCTGGAATTGCATAAGAAGGATGAGCTATCCGCTAGGAAATTTCTGACAGAGTATACGAATGCCACAGCCATGGAGAACCTGGAGAGCTGGAAAGCGCTCTTCGAGAGGCTGGTTGTCACCTATCGCAATGGGCAGTATAACGATGTTCAGAATAAGACGATAACCAATATTGGATATCCCGATTGGTGGCTTGAGTACGCAGAGTACCAGTATGGCCCGAGAGTATATGACGTCCAATCTCTGCGGGAGATTTCGGGGGTCAAATATACCGGCAAAACCGTAAATCTCACACCATCAGAAGACCCTATTGATTATATCCGGGAAAACCAAAGTGACTACTCCCGCCAATGAATTGGCGGGCATCTAGGCTGATGCCAAAGACTGTAATCCCAGTCTTGCAATATTCAGAGCAGCATTGAGATCTCGATCTATCGATAAGCCACAATAAGGACAATTGTGGATTCTGATGGATAGATCCTTTTTAACTATTTGACCACAGCTTGAGCACATCTGCGATGTATTAGCCGGATTGACCAATATCACTTTTCTACCAGCATCTTCCGCTTTGTATGAAGTATATTGTATCAACTTACTCCAGCTTGCGTCCAGGATGCTCTTCGCCAGGTTGTGATTGTGAACCATCTTAATTATATTCAGATCTTCAAATACTATTGTTCCATATTTGTTGATCCATTGCCTGCTCAGTTGTTGAGCAAAATCCTCTCTTCGGTTGGTCACTTTCTCGTATAGGTGACTCACGGCTTTGCTCGCTTTACGTCTCTGAGGAGATCCTTTTGGTAGCTTGTCACGTTTGCTTTGAGCCTTCTTGAGTCGTTCTTCATCAGCTAGAAGGATTCTTGGGTTAGTCACGACATCGCCATTGGAGAGAGCGGCAAAGTTCAAGATGCCCATATCTATACCGACTATCTCTTCTGAATAGGGAAGAGTGTGCTTTTCAGATTCTCCGACGAGGAAAGACACATACCATTTCTTGGTTGAAGATCTTCGAATAGTCAATCTCTTGACAACACCATCAATAGGGCGATGCAACTTGAATTTGATATCCCCAATCTTGGATAACCAAATCATATTGCCGTCTATGGAGAAGCCGCTTTGAGGATAACTGATGCTATCGTATCTGTTCTTTCCCTTGAAGCGAGGATAACCAACTTTTTCTTCACCAGATTGAACTCTTCGGAAGAATGCTCTGAATGCAAGGTTAACCCTGAGAACCACATCTTGCAGAACCTGAGAATGAACGGTCCTGAGTTCGGGCTTGGACTCTTTCCAGATGGGCAGCATCTTCTTAGATTCAAAATAGCTTATCGATTTTCCTTCTTGTTCAAAGGAGTTCTTTCGCATAGCCAGAGTTTCGTTATAGACCCATCTGCAAAGCTCTAGCTGCTCATTCAGCTTGGTTACTTGAGCCTTGGTTGGCTTGAGTCTATACTGAAACACTCTCATGGTTTACTTGACCTTCTGCATTGCCACATATACCTTTCGATAGGCACGGGCTGTATCCCGCCTTTGAAAAGGCGGGGATTAGCCCTGATTTCGTCCTAAATAAAATATTTTTACAATTTTTTTAAATCTTATCCAGTCCCTGGGCAAAGTCTGCCAGGATATCCTCTCTGTCTTCTATTCCCACTGAGACCCTTACCAAGCCGTCGGAGATTCCCATCTTCGTTCGCATATCTTTGGGCATGACTGCATGGGTCATGGAGGCAGGATGCTCAACCAGCGTGTCTACCGATCCCAGGCTGACCGCCAGGCTGCACAAATTGAGGTTGTTCATAAGATTGCGACCCGCCTGCACTCCGCCTTTTACCTCAAAGGAGAGCATTCCGCCCCAGCCGCTCATCTGCCTTGCAGCCAGGGCATGCTGCGGATGGCTGGCAAGGCCTGGGTAGTTGACCTTTTCAACAGCAGGATGAGCCTCCAAGAATTCAGCCAGATGCAGAGCATTCTCTGCGTGCCTTTGCATCCTCAGATGCAGAGTCTTGCAACCCCTCAGACAGAGCCAGGCTTCGTGCGTGCCCATGGTTCCTCCTGCTGAGACCGCTGTGCGTCTCATGGCGGAGATTGCCTTCTCAGAGCCCACGGCCACGCCACCCAGAAGATCGCCATGTCCGCCGATGTACTTGGTGCAGCTCTCCACGACAACATCCGCGCCTAACCCTAGGGGCCGCTGAAAGTAGGGCGTGGCAAAGGTGTTGTCCACCGCCAACAAGGCTCCCGCCTCATGGGCCATCTTGCCAATCTCACCAATATCGCTCACTGCCATGGTTGGATTGGCAGGAGACTCCAAAAAGACCAGGCGGGTGTTCTTTTGCAAACCACAGAGCACTCTCTCCAGATCAGTCGTGTCCACAAAGCTGACCTCGATTCCGAATTTGGGGAGAAGCGTGGAGAAGAGCCCATAGGTCCCACCGTAGATGACATCTGTAGTGAGCAGATGGTCGCCCTTCTGGAGCATTGAGAGCACAAGCGCCATCTCTGCGGCCATTCCTGAGGAGAAGGCGAGGCCCGCGGGCCCTCCTTCCAAAGAGCAGATCTTGCTGATGAATGCGGCATGGGTGGGCGTGTTTGGCGCAGAGCGGATATATTTGTAACCCGGACCGCCGGAGAAGGCGGCTTCTGCCTGCTCGGCATTTTCGAATACATATGTGGATGTCTGGTAAATGGGTGTGGCGTGAGCACCAAATGGATTGTGCCCTTCACCGGCATGAACGCACCGAGTGCCGAAGCTCAACTCTTTCTCCAAGATCTTTCACCTGAGTTGGGAGTTAAGGTCTTGAAAAGAATTATAATTTGCCATCGATTCGGTCCAGCAATTCTGCCACCTCTTCAGGATCTTCTACCTGGAAAGCGCCGCAAATTTCCCAGCTATTCAAGCTTATAACCGGCTTGTTCATCTTCATGGCCAGGGCCATCTCGGAGAGGGTGCCAAGTTCGCCAGGCAAGGCTATTACCAGATCTGCGCTCTTCACTATTATAGCATTTCTGGCGTGACCCATGCCGGTGGCAATCGTCACGTCCACACACGTATTGGCCTCCTCCCTCTCACCGGGAAGTATGCCCACACAAAGGCCTCCTGCCTCCCGGGCCCCGCAGCAAGCAGCCTCCATCACACCGCCCAGGCCCCCGCAAATGAGAACATGGCCGCGGGAAGCAATGATCTGACCAAGCCTTTTGGCCGCATCCCTGACTTCCGGGCTGCATGCACCTCCGCCCACAACTGCAATCTGCATTTTCTTTGCTTGGAAGCTAAACTGAAATAATAGTATCGCCATAAGGAAGATCCTGATGGAAAAGAGATCGGTTCTAAGAGCATTCTTCCGGTTGATCAACCGCTTCATTGTCGTTCCGGCCTTTCAGCTCGGCTGGGAGCGGATCATATCTAATCCCATAACCGGAGACGTTATGGTTCTCGGCATCACTGGCAGAAGGACGGGAAAGATGCGATATACTCCCGTAAGCTATGCCCGGATGGGATCGAATATCTACTGCTACCAGGGAAAAGAGATGAAAGGACAGTGGTATCTGAACCTTCTGGCCAATCCCAAGATTGAAGTGCTCCTGCCGGAGGGCCGCTTCTCCGGGAAAGGTGAAGAGATCCATAACGGTGCAGAGAAGCTAAAGGCAATCAGGAAAATCCTGCTGGGCAGCGGCTTGAATCGCTCCATGTACGGATTTGATCCGGAGACGGCCGCAGATGAAGAGGTGCGGGAGAAAACAAGAGGCATGCCTGTGATCCGGATCAGGCTTGATTGCACAGTAAGGAAGGAAAACGAATTGAACTTCATCAAGGGGATTTAACTGAATTAAGCCCAGATGAAGCCGTGGATCTCTTGGTAATCTCAGCCTTTCCCAATGATTACACACCTACGAATACGTCTCTAGTTGGCGCTCTTAACAGGAAAGGCCTATCGGTAGCTACGTTGGCTCAATCGAAGGAAAAAGATCTGCGAGACGATTTTTCCTGTTGGTTTTCACATAAGATTAGCCCATTTGATCCAGGCCTCCGTTTTAAAAGAATCTTGTGCTTCGAGCCAATGGCTCATGGAGAGCCACCCGAATTAGTAAGCGACATCTTTCGTGCCTTGACTCCGATCCTTGGTGAAATAAACGATATATCTTCCGTGGCAATGCCAATTGTTGCCGCCGGAAATCAGGGATATGCAATATCGACGATGCTTGCTCCGCTACTAGAGGCTGCAATAAAATGGATGGAAACAGGCTTGCCGATATACTGCATTAAGATCGTTGCATATTCAGAAAATCAAGGGAAAGAAGCGGCAAAAACCTTCTCTCAGCGGAAGGCCCTATATCAACAAACTGAACCCTCTGGCAGATCTGGACCCCTTAGCACATCTCAGATCGAATATGATGTATTTCTCAGTTATGCAAGAGAGAACCGCAAAGAAATGGAATTATTTGAGAAAGAACTTATCAGGGCTCAGCCGAACATTCGGATATTCCTTGACAGAAAAAATATAGAAATTGGATCTCCCTGGCAGCCACAAATATTTGAAAGCCTGGATAGATGCAGAAAGGTTGTTGCGTTCTTTTCGCCAGATTATTTGAAGTCAAAGGTATGCAAGGAAGAGTTCAATATTGCCTGGATCAGATGTCGAGAGACTGAACAAGAAATATTGTTTCTTCGGACTGCGACGAGCAGATTATTGGGTGCGCTTGGTTTGTGACTGCGTCAATTCGAGGATTGATTTTCATAGAGGCCAGTTGTTGACGAGCAGCCGGCTGAAGACTTGATGATAGCGAATGATGGTCTAACCTGCCACCTAGCTGGGCCATCATTGCATTTCATCTGCTTTCAAATCACCTTCAGTTGTTCATCAATACGTTTGATCTCATTGGCGCACTCTGCAAGTCGCTCCAGCAAACAGATGCGTTGCTCTAACAAGACATCTCTATGAAAAAGTGGAGTGATGGTTGGGTGTTCATTCAAGCCAAAGCCTGTCCACATCTCTTCTCTGCTTTCCATGGCTACCATCCACCCCTGACAATAGCCGCCACTAGGCATATTCCGATAGCCGCGCCCAGCCCAAGAAATCCCTCAACCAGGAATGCATTTGCATAGCCAAGCCCACTTTTAACCTGGCTCTCAATGAAGCTAATTGGGAAGGACTCAAGCGCCTCCAACCAGCCCAGGCATGTGGGAACAACTTCAATATTCAAATACTCTCTCAATGTTCTTCTTCCAATTTGTTCTATCATTTCTTTGATTCTCGATATGTTTTTTTGAAATTCGATACTGCTGCACAGCGATAAGACATATAGCGCCCAATCCAATTCATCACCGGATTGGGTTTACAGGCCGGGATGCTTCATAGATGCATCTAAGGATGCACCATTGCCGTGCTCCGGACAAAGAATAGATTTGATGAGCCTCGACATAACTGATTAGGTTTTAGCCCATCTTATTTAAATTTAACTGATGCGAAAGCTATAACTGTCATCCATCTGAAAAAGGCATTGTGGACTGGTTTTTCCTCTCTCTAGTGGGCGCGTCTGCTCTGGCCGTCACCGGGGTTATCGACAAGTTCATCCTGAGCAAGTATGTGCATAACCCTCTGGCCTACCTGGCTGCGCTGGTGGTAATGCAGCAGATGCTTATCGCCGTCATCCCGGTCTATTTGGGATGGGGGTTTGTCTACCCTCAGACCTTTTACGCCATGGCGGCAGGCGGCATTCAGGTGGTCCTCTGGGCGGCCTACCTGCTGGCTCTTCATGTGGAGGAGACGAGCCGGGTGGCAGCCATGGTATTCGTCTTTCCCGTCTTCGTCTTCCTGGGCGCGTTTCTCTTTTTAGGAGAGACTCTTGCCGCCAAGGATTATGCAGGAGGCGCTCTGCTGGTTGGAAGTGCTCTGTTGATCTCCTACCGGCCTGCAGAGCGCGGTGGTCCGGCTATCATCTCCCCTGCTCTCAGGTACATGGCAGTATTCTGGATATTTTCAGCAGTCTATGCCCTGGCTGCCAAGTACCTGCTCGCCTTCATGAATGAATGGCATTTGATTCTCTGGTCGTCTCTGGGCAGCCTGCTGGCAGTGCTCCCGCTTCTCTCTCGCCAGCCGGTGCGCAGAGAGTTTGCCGCATATTTCCGTCGCGGTCCCTTTCTTCTCTCCGCTCTCCTGGCCGACGAGATCTTCGACTTTCTGGGAAGAGGTGCCTTCATCTTCGCCTACGCCGTCGGCTCGGTAGCCCTGGTCTCCAGCGTGGCCGCTCTTCAGCCCTTTATAACTCTGATATATGTCGCTTTGCTGGGATTGTTTGTTCCGGGAATCCTGCAAGAGGAGCTGGACAGAAAGACGATGGCCCTCAAGACGGTCGCCATTCTCTTGATTATAGTAGGAGTGTATCTCGTCTCTTGATGCCATCACATTCGCTCCACGCACGGCTCGCTCTCATATCCGTTGAGTCACTTACTCACTATCATGGAAATTGAACTCCACCCGGCGGTCTCTCTGCTACCTGAAACATTCAATGTCCTGGTCGGTCCGGTTGAGATGTTAGCCCATGCCCTGAACAGCCATCTGGAATTGCAACGCTACAAGATACTCTTCGTCTGCGGCAACTACTCACGCATCCTCAGCCGATTGGATCGCAGCTTCACGGAATTGGAGGTGCGCCGGGCCTTCACATCCTTCCAGTTAATGACTATCTTGGAGGAAAACCACCACAGTTTCTTGATCATCGAGCATGATCCTACTCTCTATGAGGATGCTAAAGAGATGGTTGAATATCTGGCACAGGCACTGAGGCAAACCTCCAGAGAGGCGACCATCCTGCTCTACTCGCCAGCTCTGGACACTCATCTGGAGAAGATGGCAAAACCGGCTGATCGAGTATTCTGCTTCTACGAAATGCCGAAACCTCCTGCAAAAGGCAGCGCGAAGGCCGAGATGAAGATGCCAGGATCACAGGCCACATTAGAGGTGTTCTCATGATATTTTGGAAACGAAAAGCAAACACTATCCAGCCGCAGCGGATCAGCACAAAGCAACTGGAACTTGAAACCGCCAAAGAGATGCTGGCCGAGATATTTCATGCCAGGCCGGAAGATGTGGAAGATATGATTCATAGCAGGCTGGAGCAGCGAGGTTGCCGCCAGGAGTACGAGGAAGAAAGGCTGTGGCCTGCAAGCTTTTGTCTAGGAGAGAGTTAGCCACAGGACGTAGCTTCGAGAGCGTATGTATGGCATAAAGGAAGGCTCAGCCGGATGGCTCAAAGCCATATTTTTCAGAAACGTCTAGGCCAAAGGGAGTAAGGCGCACCAGGGAGAGGTGTTACGATTCCATTATTATGGATTTCTTTTGCATCGGTCGCGTCTTCTTCATAAGCTGACTGTATTCCCGCTTCTATCGCCCGCACCGTAGATATATTCCAATTATAGAGGCGTGCATCATAGTACAGATTCAGTAGAGCACCGTCTTTTGTGCCGGCTTCCCCAACGGTGTCCAAGAATACTTCAACATCTTCTTTGTGCACCCCATGACGTGATGCAAACCCCTCAATCTCCATAACAGACAACGAATGCAACCATGCCACCTCCCTTTGAAAGTGAGAAAACAATTATCGAGTCTCAGGCGGGTCAACACCGATCCACAGTGCCCTCCTCAGAGGAGCCAAATCACCTTCATGATTGCCTGACCCGCGTCCGAGATCTTCGACTTCGTGCCGAGCGTGAGGCGGCATTAGCACCGGACTATCACACAGCGTCCCTTTTAGGGATTCCGAAGCATCACTAGATGTCGGATCTACAATTGGCCTCTCCCTCTCAGCATGATTGTGCCACTTCATGCCCCGACCGTGTATTAGCGCGAGATCTCCAGCAGATTGCTGTGCTATTCACAGCACGCAACTTTTTCTTCCTGCCTTCATTCCCACAGGCTCGTAGCCAGAATGCATAACCACGAAGGCATGCATCTCATTGTCATCAGAGCATTATCGGATACGTTTTGGCCCACGGCACGCCCGCCAACCCTTGCATGAAGCAGCAAACTACTATTATAGTAACTATTGATACTTATAGATTGCGGTTGGACGCTAATAAAAAGAGAACGGCTTTCAACTCGTTGCCCAAGGAGTCCCCATCTCTTCAGGGTGGGGAGGAATTGGGCGGTCCCGTGCGATAGCTATATTAACCATTGACAATTATATACAATACTATGCTTCAGACCTTGTTGGTTAAGC
>Ga0209749_1002322_pt1 | contig 12941 bp, 12 predicted proteins | sample EPASupsiteSAE347_FD_187267 | JGI IMG/M metagenome (GOLD analysis project Ga0209749, IMG submission 187267) | Bioremediated contaminated groundwater from EPA Superfund site, New Mexico - Sample SAE3-47 (SPAdes) (version 2) | ecosystem: Environmental > Aquatic > Deep subsurface > Groundwater >... | reverse complement strand
TCATCGTTACATTATTTGGAAATCTGCCGGCTGATGAACCGCAGATCGTTCAATCTATGGTCTGGCAAAAAGTGACAGATAATCTGAATTTTCCCGAAGGACCGGCCTGGGATGGAGAGAATAACTTATATTTTTCCAATTGCTATGGCGGCTGGATCGGGCGCACAGACAGTGTACACACGGAGAGATTTTTATCGGCAACAACCGATTCCACAGGTTTTCTGAAAACAAATGGTTTGGCGTTTTTTCACGGAAGGCTGTATGCCTGCGACATGGAACGGAAACAAATTCTGAAAATTGCACCGGGTGGGCAGGTCGAAGTATATGCCGCCGGATTTAATGGTAATCGCTTCAATCGTCCCAACGATCTGGCATTTGACCGCCAGGGCAATCTGTACTTCACCGATCCGGTCAGTTACGATTGCGCCAAACCAGACGGGCGTGTCTACCGCGTCTCGATAAACGATAAAACCGTTACAATTGTCCAGGACAACATGGCGTTTTCAAACGGTATCGCTTTCTCACCGGATTTTAAATATTTATATGTGGCCGAGAGCGCCTGCGAACGGGTCGACCGGTTTAAGGTTTTACCCGACGGGCGACTGGCAGAGAAAGAAGTTTTCATTCATTTACCGGGCGGCGATCCGGATGGTTTGGCATTCGATGTCCATGGTAATCTGTATATTGCGCATTTTGGCGGGGGAACGGTCTATATCGTCAATCCGCAGGGTGTGATTGTCAGAAAGATTCTTGCACCGGGACTGAAACCCAGCAACCTTGAATTCGGCGGACGCGATTTAAAGACGCTTTATCTTACGGAAGACGAGACTAATGCCCTCTACTGTTTGCCGGTGGAAATTCCCGGTCTGACGCTACCGGAATAATTTGTAAGGATTTACTATGAGTCACGAACATTCACATCATCAGGATAAGAATATCGGGTTGGCCTTTGGTCTGAATCTCGGTTTTGCAATCTTTGAGATATTCGGCGGCCTGTGGATCAACAGCATCGCCGTTATTTCCGATGCCTTGCATGATTTCGGTGACAGCCTGTCCCTCGGTGTCGCCTGGTATTTTAACCGCATTTCCAGTCGTGAAGGAGATAACCGGTTTACTTACGGCTACCAGCGGTACGCTTTGCTCGGTGCGATAATCAACATGATTGTGCTGATTATCGGCTCGCTGGTAATATTTTCTCAGGCGGTGCCGCGGCTATTAAATCCGCAGCAACCGATGGCGGAAGGCATGTTTATTTTTGCATTAATCGGGATTGCGGTCAATGGATTTGCCGTATATCGCATGAAGGGCAATCATTCCCTGACGGAAAAAGCGATCACATGGCATTTGCTGGAAGATGTATTGGGCTGGATCGCGGTCCTGATCGTCAGCCTGGTACTGAAATTCACCGACTGGAATTTTCTCGATCCGCTTCTATCCATCCTGATCACCGGTTTCATTCTGTTCAAAGTCATTGCCAATTTCAGGAAAACCATGGCCGTTTTTCTGCAATCAGTACCGGAAAATATCGATAATGACGAGGTCATTCACCACCTGTCGAATCTGAAAAAAGTCAAATCCGCACACCACACGCATATCTGGTCGTTGGACGGCGAACATCATGTTCTGACGACTCATATTATCGTCGATCGGGATACAACCAAAAGCGAGGTGCAAAATATTAAAAATCGTATTAGAACATTAGCGGATACCTACGATTGCGAACACCTGACGATTGAAATCGAATATGAATGTGAAGATTGTTCGATGGGGCTGATGAACGGCAACGTATGCTGAAAAAATATTCAATGCCGTTTGAGGAAAAAATAGAAAGCGGCGGCTATTTATCCTTCGATTAAAACTTTTTCTGATTATCCGCGGTCTAAAAAGCCGATGACAGACGAACTTCTTATTGAAAAATTTCTGAAAGGGCAAACTGACGCCTTCAATACTCTGGTTTGGCGCTGGGAAAAGCCGCTCTACAATTTCATTTTACGTTATCTCGGCGATTCTGACAAAGCCAAGGATGTTCTGCAAAACACTTTTATCCGGGCCTATAAGTCGCTTCCAAAATTGAAGGATAGAAGCCGGTTTGCGACCTGGATTTATCAAATTGCGCTGAATCAATGCCACGATTGCTGGAAAGCCAGCCAATCCGGGCATCTGAACCTGTCCGAACTCGATAACGATGATCCGGATAAGAAATATGAGCGTTTAACGCTGATCGACTCGGCTCATGGTCCCGAAAAGTCGGCGCATAATAACGATCTGGCGGAATACCTGCGCCGGGCGCTGATGCTGATCCCGGAAGAACAACGGGTTGTGATTATCATGAAGGAATATCACGGTCTGAAGTTTACCGAGATCGAAGCAATCCTGCAGGTTCCGATCAATACTGTTAAGTCAAGACTTTATTATGGTCTGTCCGCCATGCAAAAGATTTTCAAGCAATGGGGATTAGACCGGGAGGATCTACGCTATGAAGTGTGAAAAATACAAAAATTTGATCATCGACGAATTGTACGATGAAATCGAACCGGCGGACCGGCTTCGACTGAGAGAACATTTGCGAACCTGTCCGGATTGCACTGAAAAACTGCGCTCTTTGCGAATAACATCGCAGATTCTGCAAAAATGGCCGGATACGGAACCGCAGATCAACCTGACGTTTATTCCGGAAAAGCGACCGGCCTTCAGCGATTGGCTGAAGAAATTGCACATCCGGAAAATTGCGTATGGAATGGCGACGGCCTGTGCCGGCTTATTGATTCTGCTGGCGATTGGCAATACCAGATTTTCCTATCGGAACGGCAATTTCGATTTTCAAGTCAGTTTGTTCCCGAACCGTCCTGCCATGCAAGCCCAGTCCACAAACGTCCTTACCAAAGCCGATCTTGAACAATTCAAGTTACAAAACGATTCCACAGTTAACCGGCTTATTGCCGAAAACAACGATCACGAGAAAATCCGGCAGGCCGTTCTAATCAGCACACTTTACAAGGAATTGGAAGCCAAACGTCAGTCGGATTTGCTGGTGGTTTCAAGGGCCTTACAGCAAGTACATTATGGGACTGAAGAGCGTATTAATCAAACCGATCGGGCGCTGGAATCCTTGATCCAGTATGTCAATTACCAGACGCCGGTCAATCCATAAATATAGGAGGTTAGCCATGAAAAAACTCAACCGATATTTTACAATCATCAGCATAACGATTTTGATGCTAAGTGGAATCGCCGTTGGCCAGACGGTACCCGATCAGGATCAACGCATTCAGAAAGACCTGGATATTTTCAATAATATTTTGACTAAACTAATTATCAACGACAGTCCGTTTTATTTTTCTTTCGATGATCGGGTCAAAGGAGTTTATTTGGATGGATTCGGTATGCTCTTTGACATGGAAAGTTACGGCTTGTTTAATCTTTCCGAATCGGTGCAAAAAGCGATAAATAATATCGACGGAATTCAGATTATCAATAATAATAATCGCGATACGATCATTACCACAGTCGGAATAAATTCTAAAAAAGCCGGCAAGAGTATTGATAAAATTCTGCCTGAACAAGAGTTGAGTGTCTCCGAGAAAGTTGGACAAACCAAGAAACTGCTTGCCCGGTTCTATGGTGATTATGCCAGCGCCGTTAAGTCATTGAAACCGGAAGACCGCATCGTTGTCAATATCCGTATCCACAGTAAAGAGGGCGATTTTCTGAGAAACAAGGAAAAGGAAAAAACTCCAACTCAATTACGTGCGGCTGTACAGGTTGCCGATCTGATCAGCTACCGACAGGGTAAACTGACCGAAGAGCAACTCGTTAAGAAGATCCAGTTCTCAGAATCCTATGATGGACAAAACGACCATGAGATCGAAATAATGGAAAATATTCTTAATTCTGCGCTCGGGAAAAGTAGCAACAAATCCGCTTTGGCTTTTAGTGGCAGTACCCGTGGGATTTACCTGGATAATTTCGGGGTACTGTTCTTTTCACCGGCGAGTATTTTCGATCGTGGTATGAAAGTATTTGTCAGAAATCTGTCTCAATGGGAACAAAAGAATCGTCAATTCGAACAACAAAGCCGCGAATTCGAACGCAAGACGAGAGAATGGGAAAAGAATCAGGATAAAGCATTAGCCGAACCGCCGGAACTCCCCGAAGCTCCCGAAGCACCCGAATTGCCGGAAATGCCAGAAGCACCCGAAATGCCGGAGAATTTCAATATTGATATCGACTGGGATGGACATGGAATGCTTAAACAAACCAAAGCTGAAATCGATTCTGTGATCAATGATATGAGCAATCAAATTATCGAGTTACTGGGACAATATGCTCACACAATCCGCAAAGTTAAGGACAACGAATGGATTATGGTGGCGGTCGATTTCAACTATAAAGTCTGGGACACCGATGAAAGCCGCCTTTATATTAAAGTAAAGAAATCAGACTTGCTCAAATACAATCGCGATGATATCGATTTGGAAACACTTAAAAAATCGGTAAGAACCTGGCGCGGTTGATTTTTTAAAAATAATGCTCGGTTTCTCCTGGCGCCCGATAACAGCAAGTCTGAGTCGGGCGCCTGACTTTTTATTGATTAATTTGTCGTTTGTAGATTTCGCGCATCCGCAGGAAGAAAGGGCAGTAGTCCGGTAGTTTGAAATCCTGAAAGGCCCAATCGTATGGATGAAATTGACCTTTTTCGTAATGCAGAGCCAGGTCGGCGTAGATTCCCTGTGCGAGGCAGACTTTGTGAATGCCGTATTTGGCGGAAGCCAGTACAACTTTGTCATAATCGATATAACCGACATCCAGGTTGACTTTACGCTGGCCGGCGACCCGTAATTTATCCTCAATGGAATTGCTCAGCAGTTTGGCAGAGACCAGCATATCCGGTCCGGCTAATTTGCTGAAAGCAAAAAACTGACGAAAAATCGGATTGTCCATTTCTGCATCGTAGTAATTCGTTATCGTGAAGTCGAACGCCGGACTGATCAGATCGGCCGAGCCGAACTCTTCTTCGACTGCCGTAATGGCATTCTTTAACAGCGCTTCATCGGAAAAGAGTGCCCCGATGAAATACTTTACTGGTCTGACGTGTGCTGGTTGCATCTCGCCGGTAATCTATTATCTATTCGGATAATTTCAAACGTCATGATGTGGAAAATTAGACCGGTAAATGATAAAGCGATTGCCTATTTGCGAAAAAATCGCAAAATTCAGTCTGGTTTTTATGAAAACTGATTTTTGAGATTCCGGAAAAATAGTCGAATCCAACTCGAGATAAAATGCCACATTATGGCTAAAAAAGCATCTGTTTTTAAAATTGTTATCTTTATCATCCTGACCGTCGCGATCCTGTTTTACGGATTTAATCAGATCAAGGATCGTCTGCCGCGCGGACTGGTGAATATCATTGCGCCGACGCGCCTGAAAGTGATGACCTACGATATCAATCACGGCGTAGGGCAGGACAATATTTATAGTCTGGCACGGATTGCAAAGATCATTCGCAGTGAGTCGCCACAGTTAGTTTGCCTGAACGAAGTCGATTACAAGACCAAACGTGGTTTTAATGACGAACAGGTAAGGCGGATCGCCGCCGACCTTGGAATGGAATTTACATTTGCCAGGAATTACACGATAGACGGCGGCTGGACCGGCACCGCCATTTTATCGAAATACCCGATCGAATTTGCCGAGAATAAGGTATACAAGCAGGATTACGGACACGAAACGAAAAGCCTTTTGCACATTATCATCAGTGCCGGTAAAAACCAGATCCATTTCTACGGAACCAAACTCAGCGCCGATTCGATCGCCAGTTCCAATCAGACCAAGGAATTACTGGATTTCATTTTCGAATGGGGAAGCGACAACCCGGTCATCATCGCCGGTAATTTTAATATGACACCGAGAGCAAAGCGTATCCACGAAATGGCGTATTATTATTATGACGTCGGTGCGTATATCGAATCGGAAGGTTTTACTTATCCGGCCGGGGAGCCGCGCAAACGCCTTGATTATCTGTTTTCCAACAAGTTTGCGACACCCCGCGAGGTATTTGTACTGGATAATGAAATGACGCGTTTGTCGTCCGATCATTTACCGGTAGTCGCAGAGTTTAAAATCGATTATTGATGCCAATTTGTCAAATTAGGAATGGCTTGGCGACAAACTTGAAAAATAGAACTACGATAACTCATCAAATTACGTAAGGAAGCAAGTAATGAAATACGATTTCTTGTCAAAATTAGGTATCAAAAGCGTCAACTATGGTGCGACTACCGGGTCGTCTGACGGGTGGCTTAAGACCAACGGAAAAGAATTGGTCAGTATTTCACCGATTGATGGCCAACCGATCGCGTCGGTAATTCAGGCCGGAGCGCAAGATTACGAAGTTGTCATCGAGAAAGCCCGAATTGCCTTTAAGGAATGGTGTATGATGCCAGCGCCGAAAAGGGGACAGATTGTACGCGAAATCGGAGACATTTTACGGTTGTACAAGGAGCCGCTCGGTGAATTGGTTACCCTGGAAATGGGTAAGATCAAAGCCGAAGGTATGGGTGAAGTGCAGGAAATGATCGACATTGCCGATTTTGCGGTCGGTCAGAGCCGGATGCTTTATGGTCTGACCATGCACAGCGAACGTCCGCGCCACCGCATGTATGAACAATGGCATCCGATGGGATTAGTCGGTGTAATTACAGCTTTCAATTTCCCGGTGGCCGTCTGGTCGTGGAATGCCATGATCGCGGCTATCTGCGGTGACGTAACGATCTGGAAACCGAGTTCGATGACGCCTTTGACCGCTGTTGCAGTGCAAAATATCATTGCGCCGGTTATCGATAAATATAATATAGACGGCGTATTTAGTTTGTTGATTGGCAAAGGCAGCGAGATCGGCGAAGCCATGATCAATGACCGTCGGATTCCACTGATCAGCATGACCGGCAGTACGGAAATGGGAATTCGCATTGGTGAAGTCGTCGGTCGCCGGCTCGGAAAGACGATTCTCGAATTGGGCGGCAATAATGCTATAATTGTCACGGAAGATGCCGACCTCGATATGGCGATCCGGGCGACCCTTTTCGGAGCAGTCGGAACCGCCGGACAGCGCTGTACTTCGACCCGTCGCATCATAATTCATAAAAGTATCAAGCAGAAATTTGTCGACAATCTGGCTAAAGCCTACAAGCAGGTGCCGATCGGTAACCCGCTGAATGATGGCGTTTTAATGGGACCGGTCGTAGAAGAAATGGCCATTACGACGATGCAGGCCGCCATCGAAAAAGCCCGGAAACATGGCGGTCGGCTGATCTGTGGCGGTGAACGTTTAACACTCAAAGGTTTGGAAAGTGGTTTTTACATCAGCCCGGCTATTATGGAAGTTTCCGGCGATTGTCCGATTGTCAAAGAAGAGACTTTCGCGCCTTTGCTTTATATCATCGAATACGAAAATTTCGATGATGCTCTCCGTATTCATAACAATGTCCCGCAGGGCTTGAGTTCGGCAATATTTACAACAAATCTACACTACGAAGAACAATTCCTGTCGCATCTCGGTTCGGATTGCGGAATTGCCAATGTCAACATTGGGACATCCGGCGCTGAGATCGGCGGAGCCTTTGGTGGTGAAAAAGAAACCGGCGGTGGCCGGGAATCCGGTTCGGACGCCTGGAAACAATATATGCGGCGTCAGACGAATACGATCAACTGGGGTAAAGATTTGCCATTGGCACAGGGCATCAAATTCGATATTGACTGATCTGGATCTTTTCCGGCAATCTGAAGACCGGAAAGAGGGTAGTTGATTTGAATGGAAACCGGACAGGGGTAAACCTGAAATGCTAAATGTCTGAAGACATGGATTCTGGAATCTTATATCTCATCGCTACGCCGATTGGCAACCTGGAGGACATTTCCCTGCGGGCAATCAATATTCTTAAAATGGTTGACATAATTGCGGCAGAAGACACCCGTCACGCCCTGATTCTTTTAAATCGCTATGAGGTCAGAAAAACGCTGGTCAGTTATTATGAAGAAAATGAGATCCGACGCAGTCAGGAATTGATTGAAAAACTTCTGGCAGGGCAGAGCGTCGCATTGATCACCGACGCCGGAACACCACTGCTTAGCGATCCGGGTTACCAGATTGTCCGAAAAGCGATTGAGAATGACGTTCAGGTTATGCCCATCCCGGGCGCTTCGGCGATTCTGACGGCGCTGACCGGCTCCGGCCTGCCAACTGATCGCTTCACTTTTGAAGGTTTTTTACCACGTAAAAAAGGCCGGACGACCCGCTTAAAAGAATTGGCAATTGAGTCACGCACGATGGTCTTTTTCGAAAGTCCGCACCGTGTCGTCAAAACTCTGAGTGATTTTCTGGAATACTTCGGGGACCGGCCGGTCGTCTGCGCCCGCGAAATGACCAAAATTTACGAAGAATTCCGCCGCGACCCGCTGAGCCGGTTGATCGAATACTTTACAGTTCATCAGCCGAAAGGCGAATTCGTGATCGTCGTTCAGGGCAATGAACAAAAACGAACTCGAAAGAGTCGGTATGAAGCAGAAACTGAATGAAATGAACGGCACCGAATCACCAATTTCAGTCGGTCAGAATGCAAGTTCGCAGAAATCCAGAGTCACGTTAGTGCGCTGTGAAAGTTACGAACCATCTGAAATCTCCGCTGCGGTTCGGCGAGGCATCGCATTGCTTGGAGGAATCGGACAATTCGCCCGTTCTTCTGAAAATATACTGTTGAAACCGAATCTTCTCAGCGCCCATAAACCATCGGAAAACGTCACGACTCACCCGGAGATCGTCAAGGCCGTGGCCGAAGTGCTGATCGGGAATAATGTCACTGTAACGATTGGCGACTCGACACCGCGCGGCCGGTTGGCGACGGTATATCGTACCACGGGAATACAGAAGGTTGCGGAAGACCTGGGATTAACGCTGGCTGATTTCGAAACTGGCCGGCAGGTTTCATATCCGGCCGGCATCCGCAATAAACAATTCACCATTGCCGAGGGTGTACTGAAGGCCGATGGCCTGTTCAGTCTGCCGAAATTGAAGACGCATCACCTGACGCGATTTACGGCGACAATTAAAAACCAGTACGGTTGTATTCCCGGTATTTTGAAACCGGCTTTGCACGTGGCCTTACCGGGAGTTGATGATTTTTCCAAAATGCTGGTTGACCTGAACCTGCTTTTGCGGCCGCGGCTTTGCATTATGGATGCAATCGAGGCTATGGACGGTAACGGTCCCAGCAGTGGTACGACGTACCATTTGAATCTTCTGGCATTTTCCGCCGATCCGGTGGCGCTGGATTCTGTCGCCTGCCGGATAATCGACATTAAACCGGAGATGGTCAGAACCAATTACTGGGGCGCCCAATTCGGGCTTGGTAAAATGGATGATGCGGAGATTGAGATACTCGGGGAAGATATATCCAAATTCCATGCGCCGGACTTTAAGATCGAACGTCAGCCGGAGATGCGTTTTAACGAGGCCTGGCGCTACCGCAGACTGAAGAATTACATCACGCATCGGCCCGTTATTGACCCGGATAAGTGCAAAATGTGCGGCGAGTGCGTCGATCAATGTCCGCAGATACCCAAAGCATTATCCTGGAGAAAAACACAGGCCGGGCGGCCGCCCGTCTTCGATTATTTGGTGTGCATCCGTTGCTTTTGCTGCCAGGAAGTATGCCCGCATAAAGCCATCGATATAAAAGTACCGGTTCTGCGTCGCATTATAGATAAGTGTTACAAAATTATGTACGGAGATTGATAAATGACCTGGTTTTATTTTTGTATTGCGGTTTTTCTTTTCGTATCCGGGATAGTCATTCTGGTAAAGCCGGATTTTTTGAAAATCATTATGCAATTTATTCTCGATAAGGATATTTTTTATTTGCCGGGCGTTATTGAGATCGCGATCAGTTTAGGTACACTTTATTATCGCGACCAGACCAGGATGACCTGGTTTGTTTATATCGTTGGCCTGGCACTCTTTATTGACGGGATATTTTATTTGCTGGCCTCCAAACGAATTCGTGAAATGTATACGTGGTTTATCGGCATCGCAGAGCCGAAAGTCCGTTCTTATGGGTTGTTCACACTTTTACTTGCGGTCGGTTATGGCCTGGCGGCGATTGCCTGAAATGAAACATAACCTTTCACTTAAGAACTGTCCGCACCCGTCCAAGAAGTATTGGTTATTTATTCTCGGAACGGCACTTATTATTATGTCGTTCGGTTATCATAAATGGCATATTAAGTTGGGCCCGACGACTGACAACGGTAAATGGTATGTCGTGCACAAGTACGAGTTGCGCAAAGGTGCCCATCATACTAACCACGCCCGGATTTTCGGCAAATTTGTCCGGGGATATAATTATTATATCCTGAAAGGCATCGACCGGGTACAGGCGACGGCTCCGGAAGGTGGCGGTTATTTTACCGGCATGACTGACCGCCCGACCGAATCGCCAATCGGTTACGAGTTGAAAATCTTCGGCAAATCATTACTCGATCCGCCGCGTACGACCAGTTACTGCAGTGGGGCAAGCTATGGAGCGTTCATCGAAGGTCTGAATCGGATTTATCATTGTGGAATCGATAGTCTGGACTTCGACCATTATGAGACATTACGCATGCAGGAGATCAACGGTGGACGCCGGAATGATGGTATTAAGTTCTGGGGGCACTGGAATGCTGATGGTTTCGGAAATCACTTCGCCCTGGTGCAGTATTCCGGGATGGGCACGGAAATTCAACCGAACAATGCCCGGCCGGGTGATTTTGTTAATATTTCCTGGAAAAAGGGTGGTGGCCATTCGGTGGTTTTCTTGGGCTGGCGCAAGGATAGAGCCGGGAAAAAGTACATTGTTTACTGGTCGAGTCAAAAAGGTACGGAAGGCTACGGTGACCAGGTCGTTTCGCTCGAAAGAATAGAAAGTATCAAAGTCGTACGTCTGACGCATCCTGAGAACTTATTCCATTTTAATATCGAGGCTCGCGTCAGCACTAAAATTGAGGGTGATATAATCAATTTTTAAACAGGTGAAAGAATGAAATTAAAAACTTTATTAGTTGCCGGTTTATCGATAATGATCACAAGTGCGGCTTTTACTCAAACAGTGCCGCGTGATCTCGCCCAAAAATATCTGAAAACCGGGTCATTGCTGTATTTTCCGCTGAAGAATGCGCCGTTTCCGCATCCGGCCCGGAATAACGGTTATACTTACAATGGTCAGTTTTTCCAGAAAACCGGGCATTATGACAAGAATACGGTGGCCGTCTTTTTTCCCACTCAACTCGCGTTGGGTGAAACTGTCGACTTCGTCGTCTATTTTCATGGCTGGTGGAACAATCTGGACAGTGTACTGCGAACCTTTAAGATTGTCGATCAGTTCATCGAGACTAAAAAGAATGCGGTTTTGGTGATACCACAGGGACCGAGGAATGCCCCGGATTCCTTTGGCGGTCAACTCGAAGAGCAGGATGGATTTAAAAAGATGCTCAATGAAATCGCCGACATTTTACTCCATATCAGTTTAACTGAGACACGCCAGGTCGGGAATATCGTCCTGGCCGGACATAGCGGTGCCTATCGCGTGATGTCATTTATTTTATTACATGGCGGATACACCGACCGAATTAAAGAGGTTTACCTTTTTGACGCACTCTACGGTCAGACCGAGAAATTCGCCTACTGGATAGATCACTCAAAAGGCAAACTAATCGATATCTACACGCCGGAAGGCGGAACGAAATACGAGTCCGAAAATCTGATGGCCGATCTGACCGCCTGGAAGATTCCATTCCTTTCCGTCGAGGAAACGGCGCTGACATCCGAACAGTTACGCGACAACCGCATTATCTTTATCTCATCGCGACAGGAACATAATGCCGTCGTCTCTCAGACGGAAAATTTCAGACGTTTTCTTGAAGCCAGTTCCCTGAAAATCAATCCCAATCTGAAGTAACGTCTTTAGAAGACTGAAGAAAAGATTTTTTAGACAAGATTGATAAGATTTATAGGATTTTGATCTCGTCTCGACGCTCTGCGTTGAGACGGTTTTTCTCCGTTTTTGTCTCTTTCGCGTATTTCATGGGTAAATCCGCGTCAACTCCTGCCCGACGGTCAGGCAGGTGCGGCAATTAACTGTCTAAAAATTTTACTTGACAAATTGAAAAACAATATATAAAATTAAACTGTTTTTTAACATGGGGCTAAGAAGAGTCGCCGATCTCTCCGGTTGGCGGTTTTTCAATTGAGTGTAGATTTCCCACGGGCGAGGGAAATCGCTTTTTCTCAGAACAGTGATATGATCTTCTCGTGAATTTGATATAAAAACGAATTTTTATTTGATTTTTATTAACAGGCACGGTATGAATCGACACTCTGCCCCGGATTTGAATGAAATCAGGGAAACCGGCCGGAATGGGGTCGGGAAAAATATCTTCATTAATAGCGCAAATTTTGTCATAAAAAAGGTACGACCTGTTTTCAGTCAATGTAAAATTAGTACTAAGTACCAAATCTCAAATTCCCCGTCCGAACCGGCCCAAATATGGTCAGGCAGGTGGATGTTAATCCGGGCGGGCAAAATCCAAATACAAAACAAAATACCAATTTCCAAAACGAAAACGCCAAGTTTTCAGGCCATTTGGACATTGGACATTCGGTCATTAATTGGAATTTGGTGCTTGGTGCTTGTCCTGCAGGGATTCCATTGGAGGAATTTATGCCCATAGCATCAGATGGTGGTTCGCGGATCGGAGAATAGCGAATTTTCTGGGTAGGTTAGAGGATGGTAATATCAAGCAATGGAAAAAAAGTGGTGGCAAAAAATTAAAATGATAAACGAAAAAATTTATAGGAGGTATGAAATGAGAAGATTAGTCTTCGCATTTATGGCCATTATTTTGAT
>Ga0209749_1002321_pt1 | contig 12944 bp, 11 predicted proteins | sample EPASupsiteSAE347_FD_187267 | JGI IMG/M metagenome (GOLD analysis project Ga0209749, IMG submission 187267) | Bioremediated contaminated groundwater from EPA Superfund site, New Mexico - Sample SAE3-47 (SPAdes) (version 2) | ecosystem: Environmental > Aquatic > Deep subsurface > Groundwater >... | reverse complement strand
GGGGCCGATCCTGGAAAGTTCCTCCCCTTCCTCCGATGCCCCGCCGCCCTCGGCCATGCCGCAGGCCCAGGTGCCCGGCGCCCCGATAGAATCGGTGCAGATAGGCGGCGCTCCCAAGGACGCCCCGATGTACGAGGAAGCGGAAGCAGTTTCTCCTCTGGACCGTAAGATAGGTCCGATACGCCTCAAGGGCGCGCCTCTCTCCACTTTCCTCGATGTGGTTTCCGCCCAGTCCAAGGTCAACTTCATAATCACCGAGGGCCTGGAAGCCAAGACCATCACCGTCTTCCTGCGAAAGACCACCGTTCGCGAGGCTCTGGAACTGCTGCTGCGCGTGAAAGGCCTCACCTACCAGCGCATCGGCAAGAGCAATACCTACGTGGTGCAGAAACGCTCGGCCGACATGCCCAACCTCATCACCAAGATCTATACGCTCAACTACATCCCGCTCATCCCCATCTCCTCCATAGGGGAGGAACTCGCCTCCATTACCTCCCAGGACGTCTCCTCCGGCGGCGGCGAACAGCAGCAACAACAGCAAGGGGGGCCCGGCGCCCAGGGTGCCAAAGAGGACGACAAGGGCATAGCCATCCTCACCATCGTGCGCAGCGTGCTGTCCAAGAAGTACGGCAAACTGGCCACGGACCCCCGCACCAACACGCTGGTCATTACCGACGTGCCCGAAGTTTTCCCGCAGGTAGAGCAGATCATCGCCGAACTGGACAAGAAGGCCCCCCAGATCCTCATCGAGGCCCAGATCGTGGAGATCAACACCGACCGCATGAATGAACTCGGCATAGAGTGGGGCGGCTCGCGCGGCGAGATGGCCTATTTCGCCGGACCCGCCCGCCTGACCGACTACGGCCTGCGCCCCGGCTTCTATTCAGGCGACCAGTGGAAGCAGTTCTTCCCGGTCACACAGGATATCGGCGAGGCCAGCAGCAGCGGCAGCGGCGGCGCCGGCGGCATCGACCCCATCTTCTCCACGGGCCAGCAGAGTTCCAAGGGCGTCTATTACGGCGTGTTCAGCCTTGCGCAGCTGCAGGCCATCTTCCGCGCCCTGATCTCCAAGGGCGAGGCCCGCTACCTCGGCAAACCCAAGATAGTGGCGATGAACAACAAGACCGCCCTGATCCAGATCTCCAAGGACGCGGCCATGGGCACGCAAAGCACCGTGGCCTCGGCCGGCGGCTCGGCTGGCTCCTCGTCCACCGGCGTGGAACGCCGCCGCATAGGCCTGATCCTGAAGGTCACACCCCAGGTGAACAAGGAAGGCTTCATCACGATGATAGTGCAGCCCGCCTACGCGGACGCGGTGGCCTCGGCCATCACCGTGCAGGGCGAGACCGTGTACGACCCCGTCAGCCGCGGTGTCTCCACCATGGTGCGCGTCAAGAACGGCCAGACGGTGGTCATCGGCGGCATGCTCTCTTCCACCGAGAACAAGACGGTGAAAAAAGTCCCGCTGCTCGGCTATATCCCGATCATCGGCTGGCTGTTCACCAGCATCAGTTCCAGGCGCACCAACACCGACCTGGTCATCTTCCTTACCCCGACCATACTGGTCGACTAGACCGGAACACCAGGAAGGCGCTAAACTATGGCAGGCAAACGAATCGGCGAGATAATGATCCAGGCGGGCTGGATAGACGAGGACAAACTTAACAAGGCCCTCAAGTTCCAGACCCAGCAGGGCGGCCTGATAGGCGAGTGCCTGGTCAAGCTCCACTACGCCACCGAAGAACAGGTGGCGCAGGCCCTCGCCAAGCAGCTCGGTATCCCGTTCGCCTCCAAAGAGAACCAGATCCTGAACCCCGAGAAGGGCCAGGGCCTGGAAAAGATCATTCCCGAAAAGTTCGCCCGCGACAACGCGGTGGTCCCGCTGTTCATAGAGAACAACGTGCTCGCCGCGGCCATGACCGACCCCACCAACATCATGATGCTCGACAACATCAAACTGGTGTCCGGCATGGAGATCCAGCCTTTCATTTCCACCAAGGCCCAGATCCTCAAGGTCATAGACGCCTTCTACCAGGGCGGCAGTCTCATCGACCGCGTCATTGAGAAGGGTGCAGGGCAGGGCCAGGGGGACACCTCCGAGGCCGACGTTATCACCCCTGACGGCAAACTGGACCTGGACAAGGTCATTATAGGCGAATCCCGCGGCGCGCAGAGCATCAAGCTCGTCAACGCCATCATGAAGCAGGCCATCAGCGAGCGTACTTCGGACATCCACCTTGAGAAGTTCGACGAAAAGGTTTCCCTGCGCTTGCGCATAGACGGCGTGCTCTACGAGCGCAGCGCCCCGCCTAACGAACTTGTGGATGCCATGATCTCTCGCGTCAAGATCCTGTCCAAGCTTGATATCTCCGAGCGGCGCCTGCCGCAGGACGGCAGTTTTTCGATAAAGTACCAGAACCGCATCATCGAGATCCGCGTAAGCGTCTGCCCCACCGTGTTCGGCGAAAAACTGGTCATGCGTATCCTCGACAAGGGCTCGGTGGAGCTCAACATCAAGATCATCGGCTTCGAGCAGCGCCAGATGGAGGACTTCCTGAAGGCGGCTTCCGCCCCCAACGGGCTGATCTTCCTGACCGGCCCCACCGGTTCCGGTAAGACCACCACGCTCAACGCCGTGCTCAACACGATCAAGACCCCGGAACTCAATATCATGACCCTGGAGGACCCCGTCGAAATCAAGATGGAGGGCATCAGCCAGGTGCAGATAAAGCCCCAGATCGGCCTCACTTTCGCCTCGGGTCTGCGCTCGTTCCTGCGCCAGGACCCCGACGTCATCCTGGTCGGCGAAGTCCGCGACAACGAAACGGCCGAGGCCTGCCTCAAGGCGGCCATGACCGGCCACCTGGTATTGTCCACGCTGCATACCAACAGCGCCCTGGAGGCGGTGCCGCGCCTGCTGGACATGGGCATTGAAAGATATCTGCTCGCCAGCACCCTGCTGCTGCTCGCCGCGCAGCGCCTGGTCCGCCAGCTCTGCCCCGACTGCAAGACCCCTTACCGCCCGCCCCAATCCGAGATCGACCAGTTCGCGGCCGAGTCCATGATGAACCCCATGCCGGACCTTACGCGGCTCACCTTCTACAAGCCCCGGGGCTGTCCCAAGTGTAACAACATGGGCTACAAGGGCCGCAAGGCCATCTACGAGGTCTATTTCAACACGGAAGAGATGAAGCGCATCATCTATAAAGACGCCGACGTGCAGAAGATCGCCGTCGAGGCCGCCAAGGGCGGCGCTTGGAACCTGCGCGCGAGCGGCTGGCGCAAGGTGCTGGCCGGCGTAACTTCCGTGGACGACATGCTCTCCGTCACGGTGACCGAACGCTAGTCTTTGAAAACCGCGGGTATTTTTGCTAGATTTGGGGAAACATGGCACGATACATCTATACCGTCCAGGACGCCCAGGGCACCGTCACCACCGGCGCCGTTGACTCCGACGACGAAGATTCCGCGGTACAGTCCCTGCAGTCCAAGGGGCTGTTCATCCTTTCCATCCAGTCGGAGAACGTAAAGTCCAAGGGCATCCTCAGCCTCAAGAAGATCGGCGCGGGGGGAAAGGTCTCCGGCCGCGAGATGGTCTTTTTCGGCGAGCAGATGGCCACCCTGCTGGGCGGCGGTATCCCGCTGGTGCGCGCCCTGTCGCTGCTCTCCGAACACGCCGACAACAAGAACCTCGGCGTCATCCTCTCGGCCATCACCAAGGAAGTCTCCGCCGGAGGCGCGTTGCACAAGGCGCTCGAGAAGCACCCCAAGGTCTTCGACGAGATCTGGATCTCCCTTGTGCAGGCCGGCGAGGTTTCCGGCCAGCTGCCCACCGTGCTGCGCCAGATCACCACTTATAACGAGGCGCAGGAGAACATAAAGTCCAAGATCCTCACCGCCCTGGCCTACCCGGCCGTGCTGATGACCATGTCCGTGGGCGTGCTTATCTACTTCGTGGTCTACATCGTTCCCGTGTTCGCGGACATTTTCCGCGACTTCAACCTGCAGCTGCCGCTGATCACCCGCGTCATAGTAGGAATCTCCGCTGTGGTGACCAAGTACCTGGTCTTCATGATCGTGCTCATCATCGGCGCCATCTTCAGCTTCCGCGCCTATATCGCCACGCCGCCCGGGCGCCTCACCTGGAACCATATCCAGTTCGGCCTGCCCCTGTTCGGAGGGCTCATCCGCAGCATGCAGATAGAGCGTATGCTCACCACCATGGCCACCCTGATCCGTTCCGGCGTCAGCATCCTCAATTCCGTCTCGGTGCTGGAAGGCGCCTTCAAGAAGAACCTTATCTTCCAGAACGCGCTCAAGCAGGCCAAGAACGACATAGCCAGCGGCCGTTCGATCTCGGAATCCTTCAAAAAGACAGGCATCTTCCCGCCGCTGGTCACCGAGATGATGTGGATGGGCGAAGAGTCGGGGAAACTGCCCGACATCATCGTTGTGCTCTCAAAGTACTACCAGGAGCAGATAGACCAGTTCATCCGCCGTTTTTCGTCGATGATCGACCCGATCCTGGTAGTGGGCATCGGCGGCATCATCGCGGTGATCGTCATGAGCATCTTCATGCCTATCTTCCAGTTGTCCCAGATCGGGGCGGGCTGAGCACTTTCAGGGCGAAAAAATCACTACCCTATGGAAACCACCCACAAACTGGTAATCGAACTGAAGTTCACACGGCCAATGGCATTTCTGTTATTGGTCGTTCTTTTCGGCTTATGGAATCCGGGAGAACTAGGCTCGGAAACATTGAATATCACGACCTATTACCCGGCTCCTTACGGCGGATATGCACGCATCTTGACCACAGACCTGACTCTTTTGGCCAGGGACTCCGGGAATGTCGGGATTGGGCTTTCGCAACCGACCTCGAAGCTACACCTGCGAGGAGGCCGGGCGGGAACGATCCCGGATACGACATTTAGAGTGGAAAATCAGGCCCAAACGCCTATAATGACCCTGGACGGGAATGGAGTTCTCCGGACCGCTAGTTACTCGATCAGCGATCATGGTTTTGGTATTTTAATGCCAAACGGAGGGGTCGATTACGCCACCGCTTGGCCTCCAAGGAACTGCACGGCAAGCTGGGGAGGCTGGACTGCTTACGCAAACGGCAAATTTGTTTATGTCCGGCCTGTCGCACTTATAGGTGATGGGGCAATGGATGATTGGGGACCATCCGCACCCGGTGATGCATTAAAAATTTTTTGCATAACCAACAGCAGCGCAGAGCACACCGGGTACACGGGGATGTGCCTCACAAGAGAATATTGCCCCTGGTGGTAACCCTCTGGACACAAGACTGCGAAGCAGGACCTTATGAAAAAATGGATAGGATTAGTATTTGTTTTATTACTTTCAGTAAACCTATTGATTTCACTGCGCCGCGGCCATGTAGAGAAACCGATCCAAGGGACTTCCCGGGAGGAAGAGTCCGGGCTCGATAGGCAGTTGATAGAAGAGCCAGCGCCTTTTGGGAAAGGGACTATAATTCAGGAACAGTCCAACGAATTAGCCCCACAGGATCAGTTTGCAACTATTGAAGCAACAGATGGCCCATGTCCAGAAAGTTCTCTCAGAATCATTATGAGCAATTTTGGCAAAACCTGGGGAATGCAGGAGAAAGGGAACCTTTTTATAGACACCTCCGATATGAAAAGAAGCGCCCTTGATTACTATACCTGCAAAGCCCTCGTGCAGTCTACTCCGGATCCCTGCCTGGAGCCGGAAAAACTCACCCCCGCAGGGAAACTCTTGTCTAAAAATTGTGTTGAAGATTTCAGAACAATAACAGGCTCACCACCGGCGAACTGTTATTCGTTGCATGGACCTGTATGTTCCGCGATTTCCGGAAAGTCCGCCGCTAATTGCATTCAATTCCAGAATGGGATAAAAGCCTCATATTGCTCGCTCCTGAAGGCCCGAATTTTCCAGAAAAGTGACAGATACAGAAAAGAACAAGCCACACGAGAGCAAGCTAACCAACGGGTAAATGCGATCTTGCGCAGACTTAAGGAAAAACGTCCTCAGAAAGAAGGGGATTAGCCCCCCAGATCCAGGACGTAAATTTCACTACCGCTTCCGCTAAAAATGAGAAGACCACATGCTTCGAGAGAGGGAACCACATTAATCGAGGTCACCATCGCAATGGCGATAACGGTAATGATATCAATAATGGTCTTCTCAGTAAATTTATCTATCGCCATGAATTCCCGCAAAACAGACTACAAGGAAGTCGCCGCAGCTAAACTTGGAAGGCTTCAGGAAACTTTAAGAAGTTATGTTTCTGTAGAGACCGGAGGTTTTTTTGAAGAAGCGGGGACCGCATCGCCTGGAGTCAGCCCCCACTACTGGCATTTACCAGGAGATAGCACCCCCGGCTGGGCACTGACCTCCGGTAGACATAATGTCTCCTCCTGGCTGGCTGATTCCCCGCTCAAGGGGGGAACATTGAGCTATTTCGTAAGGAACTTCGACTGCGGCATGGGATTGCAGGAGAATCTCGCCTGCAAGGAAGTTTCAATTTCACTGATCTATGCGGAATAACTGCCGTAAGACCGCGAACCTGACCGCCAGAAGCGGGTTTACACTCGCAGAACTACTGATCGCGATATTCATATCCTCAATGGTATTCTTGACGCTTGCGACAACAACTTCTACCGCCCAAGCGCACTTAAGGACCTCTTATGCCAAGAACAAGCGCAGCTCTGACCTTTTAATCGCCTCAAAACTTCTCCGCAACAAGCTTCTTACAGCAACACGCGTTGATTCTCCCTTACCTTACGAGAACTCCGCTGTTCTCGCCTTTGCCTCCAACATAGACCCAAGCGGGTGCAGCCCGATACGCGCAGATCTAGCCGTTGAATGGCATTTTTTTTGCATACTTGATTCCAGCCTTTATCATCACACTGCTCCCATTCCCGCAGGAACAGGCTGCCCTGCAGCAACTGTCTGGAACCCGGGAACGGCTTATCCGGCAACCTGTGGCTACCCCAGCAAACCTGGGGAAATAGTCACCCGGCTGGCGGACAACATCCTCCTAGATCCGACTGAACCTACCTTTAGCCGCAAACTGCCGGAACAGGAAATGGTGAAAGTATTTTTATTATCGGATTACCCTCGGGGACTCAAAAACAGCAGTCGGGCGGAAATAACTGCCAGACTGCATTTACGGGCGGCAATAAACCCGGCGGTCCCACTCACCGGACAATGAAGCACTTTTCTCCCCGCCCAATTAATTCACCCAAGTTTCCCCGTAATCAGGGGAATGTCCTGATGCAAGTCTTGATAACACTTTCACTCGTATCACTCTTGTGCATAATGATGCTCAAAAGCATTCTCGGGCGGCATTTCCTTGCTTCCAGGGCCTTGCGCAGCGTTCAAAGCAAGGCCAGATCCGATGCCGCTTTTATTTGGGTAACGGCCGGTTCGGATTTTACGTCTCCGCCAACGGGGATTTCCTCATTTTTAATCGACGGAAAAACCGTAAACATTGAGGTTTCCGGCAACCGTATCACCACTAGTATCGATGAAGACTAGCCAGCCCAAGGATATCGGATAAAACGCGTTTATGCCAGCTAATAAATACACAGACCTGCCATCGGAAATAGTGGATTCGCTGATATTAGATACCGGAACCGCAGCGGATAAATCCAAGCATAATGATCTCCTGGGGAAAATTATTGTGCCAATTGCCCTTATTGCCCTTACACTTTTTCATTTCTCACAATTGAGTTTCTGGGCTGCACACGATTCACGTCCTCCCACCGCCGCGGCCGCCCTGCAACTCCATATCGCGCAAGATTACGCGGAAATGGAAGTGTTCCGTCATCCCGGCAGACTTTTCGGGTATGAATTCAGACCCTCCACTATACCTATCCCGCCTATATATCATCTCTCGGTGGCCGCACTTGCAGGTACGGATTCTTTTGAAAAGGCCGGCATTCGCGCAAATGCCATTTTCCTAGGACTTTTATGCATCGCTTTATGGGGGATAGGAAAAAGGCTCGGCGGAGAATGGGCGGGCCTGGCGGCCGCGGTTATCTTCAGCGGTATCGCCGAAGTCCAGGCTCTTGCCAGGGAACAAGTGCCTGACCTGGCGCTGGCATCGCTGGTAGCTGCGGCTTACTGGGCATATCTTGAGTCTGAAAGATTTTCGCTCAAGCTCCCCTCCATCCTATTCGGGGTCCTGCTCGGAGCAGCGCAACTGACAAAATGGAGCGCCTTTTCGTATTTCCTGCCCATCTTACTATTCGGGGCCTCTGCGCTGGGAGAGAGACGAGGGCGGCTGGGGGCAGGACTGGCTTTGATCATCGGAATGGCGCTGGCTGTGCCGTGGTACAGGGCGAATTGGCCACTCTTGATACCTAAACTTCTGGATTCGGCCTTCAATCCTGTTTCTTCCCCGCCCGTATTCTACTACCTGGGAGGGATATCCCTCAGCCTCGAACTGCCCCTGTTCCTGGCCGGGATTGCCGCACTGGCTTCCTACCGCAAACTCCTGGCCACGCGAGATTTCTTAACTCACGCCGGATGGTTGGGCCTTAGTTTGCTTTTTTACTCATTCATTCCCGCAAAGGACCCCAGATTCATTCTGCCGGCACTTGCCCCGATAGTTATCCTGGTCAGCGGCCTGCAAAGAAAGAGACTGCTTTGGGGATTGTCGATTTTCCAACTCCTCTGCGTTCTTAACTTTGGGATAGGGGTTATCCCGCGACTAGAAGTTTCACCTCCCCTACTGCCAGTGAGAATGTTCAGGAACATGCCCGCAAGTTCTAACGACTGGCGGATACCGGAAATACTTCGTGAAGCCCAAGCCAGCGCAAGTCACGGACACAATATAGGCTATCTTTCAGTGCTGGGAGAAGATCGTTTCTTCAACACGGCCACCTTTGACTGGGAGCGGCGCAAACTGGGACTAGACAAGGTCCGTATCCAGTGGCCAAGCCGGAATATGGGGTCATTTGCGAATTTTGTCGTTCTAAAAGTACTGAAAAAGGACGTACCGGATACTATCACACTTAAGATCAACCCCTTCGGTTCCACTTTAGCCCAGGCACGAGGCTCGGACGAGGATCCAAGCCAAGGGGCATGGTTCCGGCAAGGCTATCGGGCCTTGCAGCGCTGGATACTTCCCGATGGCACCCGGGGGGTCATGTTTTGGCGGAGGCAACTGCTAGCGGATCCTTTCCGCGAGAGATATGCCTTCTTCGACTATTACAAAGACAATGGGCTGGTCGTCCGTGGAATGGGAGTAAACTTAGGGGAATGGGACTCCGCCCGCGGAGTGCATCGAGAGGTCGTAGTTCACGCTAAAAGCATTTCCTTCGATGGCTTGAAGGCCAGAGATGTTCACATGGTAATGGAAGACCTGACATTACTTCCTACCGGGGACCAGGGGACTCTTTTCTTTGAGTCGGATGCCTCTTCCCCAAAGTCGACCGAGGGCCTGCTGCTGAATGTGCGCTTTTTGCGCATGCGCCGGCTCCGCATCCTGTCGGCATCCGTACGAGACAAAGACGCGGAAACTTATTTAGTAAAATACGCCCGGGTACCAGGCATTAAACTGACCGGACTCACTCTAAAAAACAATATCGAAGTGAAAGCCTCTCTTCTGAACTTTATACCGGTTACAGCAGAGGCGGCGGCACAGATAAGACCCGACGGACGCGGCCTGGAGGTGAAGTTGCTTCGCACCAAAGTAGCTGGACTACCCTTGCCGCTGGGATTACTTCTCGGGGAGCACGTAAAGGCAAAACTCGCTTTTGACATGAGCCTTCCCTTCGAAGTGGAAGTCTCGCCTTTCACGATAAAAGATGGCAGGCTTCTAATGTCGCCCAAGTGACCCTAAAATGCAGATGAGCATCCGTGGCAAGTTCATTATATTCACCAACGTAATAGTATGGGTGACCGGTCTTGTACTCATAGTTGCGACCTCCATAATCCATAGGACCTCCCTGAACGATTTATTAGCTCAGGACAGGGAAACTGAAATTTTAAGGTGGCAGGTTATCTGTTCAGCGGCCCTCGCGGGGAACTCTCCCCAGACTATCCAGATGTACGCGCAGATAGCGAAAATGCAGCCCGGAGTATCCGACGCCTACTTCCGTCCTAACGGAAGCATCACATACGACGCCGGCACTGTCAGCAAAACCACGGATTCTCTGGAGTTTTCGAAGGTCGTCATGGCCGGAGATGTGGAACTTGGCCATGCGGTACTGGTATTCTCTAAAAAATATCAGGAGGCCAAGGTTAACCGAATGTTGGCAATAGCGTTCACAAAGGTGCTCCTGATCACTTCCTTCATGGGGGCCGCCACCATACTTTTCGCAGGTCTTTTCGCTGACAGGATCGGACGGCGTCTCTTGGCCCTGCGCTCGGCGGCCAGGCAGATAGAGGAGGGGGATTTTTCGGTCAGGCTTGCACCCAGCTCCGATGAATTCAGCTTCTTTACCGCCTACTTCAACCGCGTAGCCGAACGCCTTGCCACCCTGGACCAACGCAAAGACGACTTCATAGCGTCAGTTTCTCACGATCTGCGCAGTCCACTACAATGCATCACGGCATACACGCGCTTCGTGATGGACGGGGTATCCGGACCAGTCACAGAGAAGCAGCGGTCGCAACTTCAGATAGTCCTCAAGAGCGCTGACCGTCTCGGAAGTCTTGTGAACACCATTCTGGACATCTCAAAACTGGAAGCCGAAAAACTTTCCCTGAACCTTAAGCCAACGGGCACAAAGCAGATAGCCACGGACGTATACAACATGCTTGAAGTCCTTGCGGCGAAATACGGCGTCACCCTGCGGCTGGCCGTTGACAACGCGCTCCCAGAAGCGGACATCGATTCAGAGCAGATACAAAGAGTGATGACGAACCTGGTAACCAACGCCCTGACGATTACTCCGGCTGGAGGAACGGTTACCCTCGGCATCACAAAGGAGAGTTCTTCAGAACTTAAGGTCAGAGTTGCCGATACAGGGCCAGGAATCCCTCCTGACAAGATCCGCTCAATGTTCACCAAGTTTTTTCAGGTGGAGGAAACAAAAGAGGTCGCTCGTAAGCGGGGCACAGGCCTTGGCCTGACAATTTGCAAGCTTTTGGTAGAAGCTCACGGCGGCCGCATCTGGGTGGAGAGCGAGTGGAAAAAAGGCGCGACCTTTTACTTTACCATTCCCGCTGTCCCAGGAACTGCTTCCACCAAAGCCTGACTTCCCAGTAATTACTGCGAAAGAGTATATAGGAGAAAGATTATGCATAACAGGGCCTTAATCATTGCATTGGCAATTTTCTCAGCCGCCCCCGCTGTCGCCGAGACCTACAAGTTGGAGGCGTATTATCCATCTCCGGCTGGCATATACACCAATCTGACCGTAACATCCAGCACCGTCCTTTCACGTGACGGCGGTGGGACTAAAATTGGGACCCCAGCACATGTTTCCAACCTTGAAGTATTCGGCACAATAGGCGCTAGCGGAGTTGTAATACCAGGCCGTTTGGCATCCGACCCGACGATGCCATCACAGTTGGTGGAAGGAGCCATTTACTTCAACACTACGACAAAGTCCCATAAAGTGTACCGGAACGCTCAATGGATCCCTTTGGCCGGCACAACGGAAATGCTGGGAGCCGAAGATGGTTATGCGGGCCAGACCGGGACACAGGCCTGCCAAAAAATAGGTCTGCGCTGCAGCAGAGTGGTTTCCAACAACTTTATCCTTCAGGATGCCGGATGTCCAGGCGCGACACACTGCCTGCACATATGTGCCACTTACTACAATCAAGGGCTGCCCGGGGTCCAGAATGGGGGAGATCACGACAACATTCATTCATGCAATGCGCGACTAGGGAACTACACCACCTACCTACACTCCGGGGTTGTCCGGTGCAATGCCTTTTTCAGCGCAATCTGCGTCAACTAAGGCCTAATGCAATGAAGTGTTTCTTTCATAAACGGCTCGGGACCACCCTGATAGAAATCATAGTTGCCGGAGCGCTTCTGGCAATGCTGTCCGTGACCGTTTCCGGCTTATTGCTTTCCATGTTCTGCACGTCCAAGACCGGGCAAGCCAGGCACGAGATCAGCCTTGAGGCGAAAAAACTTCGGGAGCATCTCAAAGCTTATGTCACTGCGGACACATCACTGACCTTGAACGCTCCCGGCAATCCACCGTGGCACCTCCCGGCCGATTCCAGTTGCACAAATTGCTGGGCGCTGGCTAACGGCCAGCACAATGCCTCCGATCTGCTTTCTGCGGATCTACGGGAGAAGTATAAGGCTACTATGACCTACAGGGTCACGGGGGAACCCTTCCATGGCCGAACGGTAAAAAAGGTGGATATTGCGATAGATTGGGAGATGCCATGAGACTACCGCCGCGTATCCGTCAAATGAAACGGCCCGGATTCACCCTGACCGAACTTGTTATAGCCGGTGCGCTAAGCGGGCTCGTTTTTATGGCCCTTTTGGCGGTACAGAAATCGGTGCTGTTCTCACAGCAAAATGAATGGCGCGCACGTAAACTGACTGTAGATTCCCTTTACGCCCTCGAGGCCATCAAAAGTTCCCTGCGACTCGCAAGCATCATTGTAGAGCCGGAGTTGAACGGGGCCTCTGACCGCCTATTCGGATACAGCAACGTTAATCCGCAAGATCACTCCAAACTAGTTCAAAGCGAACCACAAGAGTACTTTCTTTATTGTTTCGACAGCACGCATGGGACATTGTATAAGTACCAGGGGCGCTATCCTCCGGCCCAGACATTTCTTCCGTTCTATTGCGGGAAACCTCCGGAAGAAACACAGAACCGGGAAATACTGGCGGGGAACATGGAAGCTGCGGCTGTTACATATCTTTTTTCACGCAGCCAGTCCAACTCCAATATCGTAAATATAACTTACAGGCTAAGTTATAATACCCAAAAGGTAGAGGGATA
>Ga0209749_1002320_pt1 | contig 12949 bp, 15 predicted proteins | sample EPASupsiteSAE347_FD_187267 | JGI IMG/M metagenome (GOLD analysis project Ga0209749, IMG submission 187267) | Bioremediated contaminated groundwater from EPA Superfund site, New Mexico - Sample SAE3-47 (SPAdes) (version 2) | ecosystem: Environmental > Aquatic > Deep subsurface > Groundwater >... | reverse complement strand
CTCGCTATCCTGTATGTCGTAATCATGCTGATGAGTATACCCCGGTATACCAACATGGAGACGCTCATCAATGTGGTTGATGATCACATTATTATCGCACTTCTCATCGTGCTCATCCCCTACGCGATCTTTTACGAGCTCTGGTCCCGGAAAGTGCTGGGCATCCAGGCGCTCATTCCCGATTTTCTTGAACGAATGGCAGGTATCAACCAGGTAGGACTCACGATCGCACAGGCAATTTCTATCATGGTGAATACCAACCTCGGGCTCCTGAGCTATGAAATACGGAGGATCAAGCGCGATATGGAATGGGGCGCGAATTTCACGGAAGCCCTGGTACGGTTTGAAGAGCGGATCAGTACGCCATCTATTGCCCGGACGGTAGCTCTCATCACCAAAGCGAGCGAAATGAGCGGTCAGATCGGGGTGGTTCTCTCGATTGCCTCCAGCGACGCAAAGATGACCGAAGTGCTCAAAAAAGAGCGCATGGCAGAGATGTTCATCTATACCGCGATTGTCTACCTTTCTTTCTTTGTTTTCCTCTTTGTTGTGGGAGTTTTAGCCACCCAGTTCCTCCCGGTGCTCGCAGGTATCACCACCTCAGGACTTCCTACGTCCGGGGCTTTGTCCGGTATCGGGTCGATCCCGACCGTGACCATCAACCGGCTGCTCTATCATGCATGTCTCGTGGAGGCCATCTTTTCAGGACTGATTGCCGGGCAAATGGGGGAATCGTCACTTGCAGCGGGAGTCAAGCATTCCTGCATTCTTCTCGTGATTGCGCTGGTCACCTTCAATTTCATCCTCGTCATATGAAATACCGGATAAAATAAGAGAGCAATCGGTTTTTAGATAGAATTAAATAATGCAGCCGAATATTTCCTAGTGAGGCAAAAGAGCAATGTGTACTGTTGGCGGCGCACCTACGGGCGACCTGAATTTCGACGACGACCGGGTGAAAGGAAAGAGATATCGCTGCAATGAATGCGATGAAAAATTCTCCCATATAAACCCGAACCGGAAACCCGTCTGTCCCAGCTGCGAATCGGACGATGTCACAGAAATATGATCTATCCCCTGCATGACGAGCTGTTGCTTATCAGAACAGGGCACTCTTTTTTACTTGTCGCTAAGGTTAATGCCCGGTTTGGATTGTGCATTGAAACCGCTACCAACGAATTTTGTCAGACGGTAGAGCCAACCGATCTTGTTGTTGTCTCTGCACCGGAAGGCGGAGCGATAGAACCTGCAATGATGCTGGTCGAATTTGTCAGGACCTATCGCCTGCCTTTAATCGTTCTCCCGAAAAATCATCCCGGCTCGAAACGGTTTCCCTATCTCGTATCGGTAGCCCCCCTTATATCCACGAATTGCTCGATACAACGGGGAACCCACCCGGAGCAGCATCTTGTCTGTTCAAGCGAGGAGCTTGCCGGAATATCCTTAGAAGGCACAGCGCACGGCGTGGAAATATCCCATGTTCCCGCGGGTTCAACCCTTCAAAAGATAAAATGCCATATCAAAACAGAGTCTGCCTGAATTTCACCGATATTCATTGTATTTTATTGAATCTGACTTAGGGTACCAATCACCTGATCGTAAATAACAATACATATATTCCTTTTTTCACCAACTATTGTACTGCCGTGAGAGGAGGGTTGGATGAAGACTGAGGTCCTAAAAGACATCAAAAAAGCTGAAGAAGAGTACCAATCGGTGATCAGCAAGGCCCAGGATGAGAAGAAGCACAAGCATTCTCAGGCCGAGCTGGAATCTGATAATCTGGTCGCAAAAGCGCAGAGTAATGCTGAACAATACAAAAAGCTGAAACTGGAAGAAGCACGGCACCAGGCGGCACTTAAGCACGCTGAAATCATTAAAAGTGGCAATCAGCGCGCAGCGGCATTGAAAGAGAAAGGCGAGAAGAACCTTTCAAAAGCAGTGCAGCTGCTGGTTTTGCGGTTTAAGGAGCAGCTCCATGTTAGCGCCTAAACAGATGAGCCGGTTGCTCATCGCCGCTTCCCGGGACCAGATGGCCCCGGTTGTTGCGGAACTCTATCGCCATCACCTGTTTCATATCGAAGAGTTCGTTGAAGCAGGGGCAGAGGGTTATGAAGGCTTTAAGATCGGCACGCCTCTTTCAGGAGCAAGCGAAGCATCGGTCGATCTCGTCAAGATACGGGCGATAGAAAACGCCGCTTCTATCCATGGCGATGACATTGATTCGGCAAAGACCTGTACCCGGAACGAATTACGATCCAGGATTGAACGCGAACTCCCGGTCCTTGAAAAAGAGGTAGAGGATCTTACCGTCAGACGTTCGCAACTGGATACCCGGGTAAAGGAGAGCGAGCAGAGAATTGCCGAGATCACGCCGTTCCTTGCTTTGCCGGCAGACATGGACCTGTACCGGGGTTATACCGGCTTTACGGTATTTGCCGGTTACGTGGCTCATGAAGTAGCACTTTCTGTGCCCTGCGAGATTGCGTACGTCCCGGGAAAAGACAAGAATTTCATTGTAATTGTTGCCCCGTCCGGGGAGCGCAACGAAGTTGAACGGGCATTGCAGGCAGCAGCATTCCAGTCCGTGCAGATCCCTGAGGAGTCAGGAGCTCCGCAGGCGCGTATCGATCAGTATACCGCTGATATCTCCTCGATGAGAACGGAGATCGAAGGAATCGTTCAGAAACTCGATGCGGTACGGACAAAACACAGTGGCTTCCTGGTCGCCTGCGAGGAATTTTTACGGGCTGAGGTAGAGCAGACGGAAGCCCCGTTGCGGTTTGCCACCACAAAACAGACGTTTGTTGCAGAAGGCTGGATCCCGTCGGAAAGTGTTGATTCGGTAACCGATGCTCTTGTCAAAGCAACCGGTGGAAAGATCTACGTCACCGTTTTGCCGATCGACTTAGAACACGACAATATTCCGGTGGAGTACAACAATCCGTCGTTTGCAAAACCAACGCAGGTGCTCATCGACGTGTTCAGTCGGCCCCGCTATTCTGAAATCGATCCCACCCTGATGGTATCTATCGTTTTTCCCATCTTCTTCGGGTTGATCCTTGGGGATGTCGGGTACGGGTTGATTCTCCTTGCGATGGCATTCGGGCTCCGTAAGTTCTTAAAAGGAGAAGAAGGCAGGCAACTACTGGACGTGCTCAGGAATGCAAGCATATCGAGCATTTTCTTCGGATTGCTCTATAGCGAATTCCTTGGTTTTGCTATTCCCGGCCTGAAACCGGTTATGTTCTCCCGCCACCTGATGGCGGAAGTTGCAGAAGGCGAGGCAGTAGCATCCCATGGCCCGATGATTCCGGAACTGATGGTCATGTCCATCTGGATCGGTATTTTGCATATCACGCTCGGACGTATCCTCGGCATGATCAATCATGCACGCCAGGATCATGGCGAGCACCGGACAAAGGCAGTTATGGCGAATTTCGGCTGGCTTGCGGTCATGTGGGGTATATTGATTGCTATCTGGTCAATTGCCGCAATACCACTCATGCCAAACCTGACCGGGCTCCCGTCAGTAGTATCCCTGGTAAATATCGGGGGAGTAATCGGGGCAGTGTTCGTCATTGTCGGTGTGTTATTCATTGCACGCGACTCAATGCTTGAAGTTGTCGAACTCCCCTCAATCATCTCACATGTTTTATCCTATGCCCGTATTGTTGCGGTCGGGCTCTCATCCGTTGCTATTGCAATGGTAGTGAATTTCATTGCAATCGGCATGATCATTGAGCCCCAGTTGAAAAATTTTACTATCTTTAGTATTTTCATTATCCTGGCCGGGCTGGTCATCTTCCTTTTGGGACATGCCCTGAACGTAGCACTGGGTATCCTGGGTGGAGGACTCCACTCAATCAGGTTGCATTATGTTGAATTCTTCACCAAGTTCTACAAAGGTGGAGGCGTTAAGTACATTCCGTTCGGAATGAAAAGAAGATTTACGGAGGACTAAATTATGGCAGCAGAATTAGTAGCAGCAGTAGACGTTGGAATGACCGTTGAACAGATCAAGGCATCGCAGATGGGAATGAAGGCACTTGGTGCAGGTATCGCAGTCGGTCTGACCGGTATCGGTACCGGTGTTGCAGAAATGGGTATCGGTTCAGCCGCAGTCGGTGCAGTCGCCGAGAACAAGGATATGTTCGGTCTTGCACTGCTCTTTACCGTTATCCCTGAAACCATCGTTATCTTCGGCCTTGTCGTCGGTCTCCTTCTGTTGTTCTTATAAGCAGGAGCAGACAATGGGACTGGAAGCCGTTGTAGAAGAGATCAGGGAAAAAGGCAGGCGCGAAGCAGAAAGGATCCAGGCAGAGTCAAAGCAGGACGTTGAAAAGATCCTGGCAGCTGCACACAAGCAGGTTGAAGAGATCAAACTTGCCGCAGAGGCCGAGTCTGATAAAAAGACGGTCCATATCGTGGGCCAGGATGTCTCTGCTGCAAACCTGCTCGTCAAACGCGAGATCCTCAATTCGCAAAAGGCGCTTTTAGACGAGGTCTACGAAGCGACACGAAAGGAGATTGCCGGACTCCCTGAGAGCTTCCATCGAGAAGCCATCAAAAAACTCCTCACCGAGGCAAAAAAAGAGATCCCGAAAGGGAAGATCTCCTGCAATGCCCGGGATGTAGCCACAGTAAAGGCAATTATTGCCGAAAATTCCGGATTGGCGGGATTTACGCTGGGCGACCCGGTCAACATTGACGGCGGGGTCCTCATCGAAGGTGAAGGAGCAGCGTTGCAGATTGATTACAGCTATCGCACATTCCTCGCACGGGTCTGGGAATCCGGGTTGAAAGATGCATCTGACATCCTGTTTGTATAAGGGGGGTAAAGTATGGTTGGGGTGAAGAATATCTCAGCACCGTACATTTACGTATGTACCAGGATGCGGGTGAGAAAGGCAAAACTCCTCCCGAAAGAGGAGTATATGCGCATGCTCAACATGAGCCTCCCCGAGATTACCCGTCTTATCGGGGAAACCGAATACAAGCAGGAGATCGATGAGCTGGCTACAACCTTTAAAGGCATTGACTTGATTGAAGTCGCCCTTTCCTGGAACTTAGCCAAGGAATACCAGAAGATCCAGGAGATTACCCCGGGGAACTTAAAGCAGTTCACCCAGGCGTATCTCCGTCGCTGGGATATCCAGAACGTGCTCACGATCCTCCGCGGCAAGATGCAGGGTGTCAAGGCCGGCAAGATCAAGGAGATCCTGGTACCTGCAGGGAGTCTCGACGCCAATGTGCTCGACCGTCTCTTACCGGAAGATTCTATCGAGAGGATTATCGATTCGCTCAAAGGCCACCGGATGTACCCGGTATTAGCCCGCGAGTACCCGTACGCTAAGGAGAGCGGGTCCTTCTCACGCATGGAAAATGAGCTCTATAAGCAGTTCTATGCAGAGATCCTTGCCGAAGGCGAGGGAGGAATCAAGGGGGGCAATCTTTTCCTTGATTTCATCAAGCTCGATATTGATATCAAGAACATCAAGACCCTGTTCCGGTTGCGTGCTGACACCTTTGAGGAGGATGCACGGGAAATGGATATCCTTGGAGGAGCTCTTTCGGCGGTGGATTTTGCGAATCTGAATGCAATTCGCGATCAGAGTGAGTTCATCGACCAGCTCAAGGCAAAAATCCGCCAGAAGCTGCTCCTCTCTCTTCTTGAAGAGATGAGGACCGAGAAAACGATCCGTGATGTTGAAGTACGACTCACCCGCGTGCAGCTCGAACAGATGGAGCGAATGTCCAAGCGCAATCCCATCTCTATCCATCCGATTCTCGTTTATCTCGAGAAGAAGAAGTACGAGGTGTTCAATCTCCGGGCGCTCGCCAGAGGAAAAGAGTCAAAACTGCCATCTGAGAAGATCGCGGAATACCTGGTGGTGTAAATGGAGATTGCAGTTATCGGCAACAGTGAGTTCATTCTCGGCTTCCGGCTTGCGGGTATCCGTAAGACCTATGCTGCTGAGAACGATGAGAAACTCAATGAATACATCACCAGTGTGCTGCAGGATAGCGAAGTTGGGATTCTCGTACTCAACAGCAGCGACATGGAGAAAGTACCCCGCAGGCTTCGCGCCACGCTGGAAAATTCCGTAAAACCGACCGTGATTGCGATCGGTGGCGAGGAAGAAGGGGGCCTTTCCATGAGAGAGAGAATCAAGAGATCGGTGGGTGTTGATCTGTGGAAGTAAAAACCAAACAATCAAAGGAACAGAAACAAGGGGTTCTGAAAAGGATCGCCGGCCCTGTCGTGACGGCAGTCAACCTTGACGCCCACATGTACGATGTGGTGAAGGTCGGCAAAGAAGAGCTGATGGGAGAAGTCATCAAGATCCAGGGTGACAGTGTCATCATCCAGGTCTACGAAGATACCTCCGGTATAAGACCCGGCGAACCGGTCTCGAACACGGGCCTGTCGCTGGCAGTTGAACTCGGTCCTGGTCTGCTGACCAGTATCTACGACGGTATCCAGCGTCCTCTTGCAGTCCTTGTGGACAAGATGGGCAATTTCATCGAGAGGGGTGTGTCTGCACCCGGTCTTTCCCATGAAAAGAAATGGACCTTTAAGCCACTGGTAAAATCCGGTGACAAGATCGAAGCCGGGGCAATCCTTGGCGAGGTCCAGGAGACCAACATTGTCCATAAGGTCATGCTTCCCCCGAACGCAAAGTCGGGCGTTGTCAAGACGATCAAGAGCGGGGATTTCACTGTCGACGAGATCATCTGTGTTCTCGAAGATGGGCGCGAGTACCCGATGATCCAGCGCTGGCCGGTCCGTGTCCCCCGTCCCGTCAAAGAGAAGATGAACCCGACGATTCCGCTGATCACCGGTCAGCGGATCCTCGACGGTCTCTTCCCGATCGCAAAGGGTGGTACCGCCGCAATTCCCGGTCCGTTCGGGAGCGGCAAAACCGTTACCCAGCAGCAGCTGGCAAAGTGGTCGGATGCAGAGATCGTGGTCTATATCGGCTGCGGAGAACGCGGCAACGAGATGACGGAAGTTCTTACGGAATTCCCGCACCTCGAAGACCCGAAGAGCGGCAAGCCCCTGATGGAAAGGACTGTGCTCATCGCAAACACGTCCAACATGCCCGTGGCAGCCCGTGAAGCATCGGTATACACCGGTATCACTATTGCGGAATATTTCCGTGATATGGGATACGATGTCTCCTTAATGGCAGACTCAACCTCCCGCTGGGCAGAAGCCATGCGTGAGATCTCATCACGTCTGGAAGAGATGCCCGGTGAAGAAGGCTACCCGGCATATCTTGCAGCCCGGCTGTCGGAGTTCTACGAACGTGCTGGCCTTGTCAAGACCTTAAACGGGGCCCGTGGCTCGGTTTCGGTTATTGGCGCAGTCTCGCCTCCGGGCGGAGATTTCTCAGAGCCGGTCACCCAGAACACCCTGCGTATCGTCAAGGTCTTCTGGGCGCTTGATGCCAAGCTCTCCCAGCGCCGGCACTTCCCGGCCATCAACTGGCTGAACTCGTACTCCCTGTATCTCGAGGCCCTCCATGACTATTATGACAAGGAAGTGTCTCCCGACTGGAACAAGACCCGGTCATGGGCCATGGAAGTCTTGCAGAAAGAAGCAGAGTTGCAGGAAATTGTCCAGCTGGTTGGCTCCGATGCACTCCCTGAATCAGAACAGGTGACGATTGAAGTTGCCCGTATGATTCGTGAGATCTTCCTCCAGCAGAATGCATACGACGCAGTCGACACGTTCTGTGACATGAAGAAACAGTACGACCTGATGAAGGCGATCAAACTCTTCGCCGATCTTGCGTACTCGGCACAGATTGCCGGTGTCAGCCCCACCCAGATCAACACGGTCAAGGCAAAGAACGAACTGCCCCAGATCAAGTTCATCAAGGACTACAAATCCGAACTTGCAAAGATTGAGAAGCAGATGGATGAAGAATTCAATGCACTGAGGTCGGCAGCATGAAGGAATACAGAACGATCAACAAGATTGCCGGTCCGCTCGTCTTTGTCGAAAAGACCGAACCGATCGCGTACGGGGAACTCGTCAATATCATCCTTGCTGATGGAACCACCAAGCGTGGACAGGTACTTGATACCAGCGATGAGTTAGTCGTCGTCCAGATCTTTGAGTCCACTGCAGGTATCGGAAAAGACAGCGGTGTCCGTTTCACCGGAGAAACCATCAAGATGCCCGTTGGTAAAGATATGCTCGGCAGGATCCTGTCGGGTGGCGGTAAGCCTATCGACGGCGGCCCGGAAATCGTTCCGGAGAAGCGCCTCGACATCACCGGTGCTGCAATCAACCCGTATGCCCGGGGAATGCCGGCAGATTTCATCCAGACCGGTATCTCAACCATCGATGGTACTAACACCCTTGTCCGTGGCCAGAAACTCCCGATCTTCTCCGGTGCAGGTCTGCCGCACAACAATGTTGCACTCCAGATTGCCCGTCAGGCAAAAGTGCCCGGCTCGACCGAGAGTTTCGCCGTAGTCTTTGCTGCAATGGGTATCACCAAGGAAGAAGCCAACTACTTCATGGCAGACTTCGAGCGCACCGGTGCACTCGAGCACGCCGTCGTCTTCCTCAACCTTGCAGATGACCCCGCAGTCGAGCGTATCATTACCCCGCGTCTTGCCCTGACCACTGCTGAATACCTTGCTTTCGAGCTCGGTATGCACGTGCTGGTTATCCTGACGGATATGACCAACTATTGTGAAGCGCTCCGTCAGATCGGTGCAGCCCGTGAAGAAGTGCCCGGACGCCGTGGCTACCCGGGATACATGTACACGGATCTTGCCTGTATCTATGAGCGTGCCGGTATGATCAAGGGCCAGAAGGGCTCGGTTACCCAGATTCCGATCTTAACCATGCCCGGTGACGATATCACTCACCCGATCCCCGACCTGACCGGTTACATCACCGAAGGCCAGATCGTGGTCAACCGTGATCTCCACCGCAAGGGTATTTACCCGCCCATCAACGTGTTGCCATCGCTTTCCCGTCTGATGAATCTCGGTATCGGGAAGGGAAAAACCCGTGAAGACCACAAGAAGGTCTCCGACCAGATGTACGCCGGGTACGCGGAAGGCAACGATCTCCGTGGCCTTGTCGCAATCGTTGGTAAGGACGCTCTTTCCGAACGTGACCGGCTGCTCCTGGAGTTTGCCGATCTCTTCGAGAACAAGTTTGTCCGCCAGGGTTACGATGAGGACCGGACGATTGATGATACCTTAAACCTCGGCTGGGAACTGCTTTCGACCTTACCGGTAGAACAGCTGACCCGTATAGACCGCGAAACCATCAACAAGTACCACCCGAAGTTCCGCACTGGTGCAAAGAAGGAGTAAGAAGTCCATGGCCCTGCGCGATATCAAGCCAACCCGTTCCGAGCTGATCAACTTAAAGCGGAAGATCCAGCTCTCGGAACGTGGCTACAAGATCCTCAAAATGAAGCGCGATGGACTGATCCTTGAATTTTTCAAGATCCTGGGAAATGCAAAGGACACTCGGGGGGACCTCCTCAGAAGGTACGCAAAAGCAGTCGAGATGATGGCACTGGCTAACACGGTTGAAGGAGCAATCGGTGTGAAATCAGCTGCTTTCTCGGTCAAAGAAGTGCCCGAGATCACCTTGAAGAGCAAGAACATCATGGGTGTGGTCGTTCCCCAGATCGAGTCATCCAAGGTCAGAAAGAGTCTGGTCGATCGCGGGTATGGTGTGCTCGGTACATCAACGGTGATTGACGAGACAGCCTCAGCATTCGAAGAACTCGTGGAATCGATCATCGAGAGTGCCGAGATCGAGACTACGATGAAGCGTCTGCTTGATGAGATCGAGAAGACCAAGCGCCGTGTCAACGCGCTCGAGTACAAGGTCATTCCCGAACTCACTGCGGCCCGTGATTTCATCAAGATGCGTCTTGACGAGATGGAAAGAGAAGAACTCTTCCGGATGAAGAAGATTAAATCCCGAAACACCGCATAATTTTTTTGAGGTCATGATGACGATTGGAACCATCAGGGAACTGGGATGTGAAGGAAAGACCGTGCTCCTCCGGCTTGATCTCAACTCTCCTATCGATCCCACTTCCAATCTTATTCTTGATGACAAACGTTTCCGGGAACATCTTCCCACGATCCACGCGCTCTCAAACAGCCGTGTCGTGATAGTCACACACCAGAGTAGACCGGGGAAAAAAGATTTCACTCCATTAGAAGCTCATGCCGAGAAGCTCGAACAGCTCCTTGGAAAACCGGTTACGTATGTGGACAGCATTTTTGGGCGGCATGCCCGCGAAGCCGTTCACGCGATGAAGATCGGAGATGTAGTGATGCTGGAGAATGTCAGGTTCAATGCAGAAGAGAACCTGACCTTAAAACCCGAAGAAGCAAAAAAGACGCACCTGGTAAAGAAACTGGCGGCAATGGCGGATGTCTTTGTCAATGATGCGTTTGGCACGGCCCACCGTTCGCAACCTACGGTTGTCGGGCTTCCTCTGGTTTTAAGGTCCGCGGGCGGACTTCTCATGGAGCGGGAAGTCTCCACCCTTTCGAAAGTTTTTACCGGTGCACCCCGCCCGGTCTGCATGGTGCTTGGTGGCACCAAGGTGGACGACTCCATTGATGTTGCCCGGCACGTACTGGAGAATGGTATTGCGGACACGGTCATTGTTATTGGCGTTGTTGCCAATGTTTTTTTAATCGCTGCCGGGTACAATATCGGCAAACCCTCCACCCAGTTGATTGCCCAGCTCAAATACCAACCGGAAATTGAAAAGGCAAAAGAGATCCTCTCCCGGTTCCGGGATCGTGTTGTGATGCCGGAATTTGTTGCCGTGAGACAGGACAATCACCGGGTAGAGTATGCAGTAGATAAGATTCCCGATGATGCTCCCGTTCTCGACCTTGGCATGGAATCCCTTGCATCATTTGTTCAGGTGTTAAAGAAATCCGGCACGGTTGTATTCAATGGACCGGCCGGTGTTTTTGAAGATGCAGATTTTGCTACCGGGACCTATGAACTGCTCCGGGCTGCTTCAAATGTTGAATTCTCCGTAGTCGGCGGGGGGCATACCGCAGTGGTGATTGAAAAACTCGGTATCGAGAAGGATTTCACCCATATCTCGACCGGCGGCGGGGCATGTATTGAATTCCTTACCGGCAAAAAGCTTCCCGCGGTTGACGCACTCGAACAGTCAAAAAAGATTTTCGGGTAATTTTTTTACTTTTTCAGCAGGGCATTGACCATAATGTTCGATAACGGATTCTCTCTCCGCTTTTGTGGGGCAGGGGTCTCTTTTGCATTCGCAGGTGGCAAAGTGCTTACCGGGGGTATGGGTTTACCCACCCGAAGCACCGTGTCCCCGTATGCATTTTTCCGTCCCTTCATAGCGCTAAGTACGGCAAAAGAAAAGACGAGTCCGGTAAACATGAACAGGCAGATCGAAAATAACAGGGTAATTCCCACAATACGCGTCACGATTCCTTCCTGGAGAACTGCCCATGCACCGGGAATAAAAAGAATCCAGAATAATACTACGGCAAGTTTAGTGGATTCTGCCGGGCTTGATATCCCCCGCGTGCGGGTCTCTTCGTCACCCAGAGGGAAATTGTCGATGATTTTACCAAGAGCAATGAGCGCAATACTGCAGGCAATGGAAAATACCCCTCCAACTGCCAGGAGTAACAGGATAACTTCGTTCATCTGGTTCACCTCGATTGATCTCCTATTACCCACCGCGCTATAAAAAGTATTCCATATGTATGCTATAAAGGATACAAAGCAAAAAACGGTAATGCTTATGAATTATTGCGGGCGATTAACAGGCTATTTATAGTATTTAGCCCTAGTTTTTAGGGAATGGCAGAGAAGATACCGGCGACCCGCGGGGAACGTGTTGCAATATCCTATAAAATGCCCCCCAATATCTACGAGAAGGTCAATAAACTCGTATATGATGAAAAGAAGTTCTCTACGGTCTCTGACTGCATCACGCAAGCTTTATTAAGCTTCGTCGATAATCACCACGATATGGGACAGTTTAAAGAGCTGTTCAAGGACTACATGTCATCAGATGAGGGCCGGGAACTCATGAAAAATATGATGAAAGAAGTGCTTATTGATGTGTTATCGCACCAGAAAATTGAGACGAAAGAGTCCAAGGGTAATCCATAGGTAACTTTCTTCCACCCGATCTCCTTTTAATCTCTTAGCCTGTCATATGTCTGAATATTGTATTTTCTCACAGGGTAAACCATGCAGATACGGATCATAGCGGTGGGAAAGATTAAGGAAAAATACCTGCAGGAGGGCATTGCCGAGTACGAGAAACGCCTGCGCCCGTATGCGAAGGTACAGATTGTCGAAATTACAGAGGAGAAACGCCCTCTGTCTGTGTCACCGGCGATTGAATCTGCTGCAAAGGAAAAGGAAGGGGAGCGGATCCTTGCTGCCATTCCCGAAGGCTCCTTTGTTATCGCCCTTGACTTGAAGGGACAGATCTGGTCAAGCGAGGAGCTGGCCGCCTCGTTCCGCGAATGGGAACTTACCGGGCAGAATCAGCTGGTCTTTGTAATCGGGGGGGATCTCGGGTTGTCCCCGGCAGTGCTCGTACGGAGCAATCTTCGCCTCTCCCTCTCAAAAATGACTTTTACCCATCCGTTGGCTCGGCTCCTTCTTTTTGAACAGGTGTACCGGGCGTTCCGGATACTCCGGGGCGAGCCATACCACAAGTGATTTGGCCGACCTTCTCAACGCCCCTGCAAGTGTGAATTCTGCATCTCATGAATGAAGAACAACCCGTTGGATGAAATGGGTACCGGGTGGACTTCCTGCATTCTTCACCGAAGCCTTTTTGTTATAAGGTACTGTAGTAGTGATCAGGAGATACTGTGGCTATCGAAATACTATCATACAACAAAAGTATCCTCAACCCGCTGCTGAAGGTTA
>Ga0209749_1002317_pt1 | contig 12963 bp, 18 predicted proteins | sample EPASupsiteSAE347_FD_187267 | JGI IMG/M metagenome (GOLD analysis project Ga0209749, IMG submission 187267) | Bioremediated contaminated groundwater from EPA Superfund site, New Mexico - Sample SAE3-47 (SPAdes) (version 2) | ecosystem: Environmental > Aquatic > Deep subsurface > Groundwater >... | reverse complement strand
ACGGCTCAATCAACTCGGACTGGCTTACTGCGTGCTGAATTTCAGCATTTCCTCAGTCGTCAGTTGGTCGGTTAGTCAGGCAGCACCGCTCCGGCATCGCCAGCCGGTTATCTCGTAAACGTTAGGTATTAATACCAAAATGCAATTTAGCCTATTCAAAAGCATAAAATACCTTTTCCCACTTTTTGCTGTTCTAATCACATTACTGGCGTTGAGTAGCACATTTATTTCTCCGCCTACTTGGGCAGAAGTGGTTCTCAAAAAATACAATTATAGTTTTAAAATTCTTATCAGCATTTCGGCACATAGTCGTACAAACGGAGAGCACGAATACCAAAGTTCTAGCCGTACTTATCTGCTCTTGCCAAATTTTAAAACGCTAGAAATTTCAAGATATTGTCATAACCACCAGAAGCCGGAAGGGAATTGTGATATCAATCCAGAGGTAACAGTTGAAGAATCAACTTTGGGTGCATTTTATGCGCTACTATCATATCTCGTTTTTTGGGCGGGTACATGGTGGTATTGGCGGCCTAAGTCGTCACACACCTAACGGCTCAATCAACTCGGACTGGCTTACTGTGCGCTCAATTTAACCAATGTCTCAGTCGTCAGTTGGTCGGTTAATCTGGCGGCACCGCTCCGGCATCGCCAGCCGGTTATCTCGTACACGTTAGGTCCATGCAATGGAGAGTACTTGGAAATTGTATTTGAACTGATACTCAGCTTTTTCGGCTACCTGTTGCAGTTTTTTGCCGAAATATTACTTCAGGGCATCTTCGAGGCGGCAGCAGAGCTTGGCTTAAGAAGCTTGGTTGAGCCATTCAGGAGACCAAAGCCTATCAGTCCCTTCCTAGCAACAGTTGGTTACGTCATTTATGGTGGCATTGCAGGTGCAATAAGCCTTCAAATCCCACAAATGTTTGTCATTGCGCACCCATTGCGAGTTGCAAATTTAATCATAACACCAATTGCTTGTGGCTCATTTATGGCATGGCTCGGGAAGTATCGTGAAAAGAAAGGTACGCCAACAATACGGCTAGACACCTTTATGTACGGTTATCTATTTGCATTATCTATGGCTGCTGTCAGGTTTATCTGGCGTTAAATCCGTCAAATACCTAACGGCTCAATCAACTCGGACTGGCTTACTCTGCGCTGAATTTCACCAATGTCTCAGTCGGAAGTATGTCGGTTAGTCAGGCAGCACCGCTCCGGCATCGCCAGCCGGTTATCTCGTAAACGTTAGAAGCCTTTTGTACCAGCGTTCTCCGTGGCACCTAAAATCAAAAACGCTTCGGCCAGCTAGGCCGCATTAAATCAGGGCTAGCGGGCTTTTCGCAACAAGTTGAAATTCAGTGGTTGGTTGGTAAGCTGTTTCGGCAGGTCGGCAAGATCAGGCTGGCCGGTTCGTCCGGCTTTTGTGGGTGGTTTTCGGCAGCGCAAGGTAAACAGCAGCCTGGTCAAGCTCTTCCTCGCTCCTAACGGCTCAATCAACTCGGACTGGCTTACTCTGCGCTGAATTTCACCAGTTTCTCAATCGTCAGTTGGTTGGTTAGTCAGGCAGCACCGCTCCGGCATCGCCAGCCGGTTATCTCGTAAACGTTAGGTCCCAAATATCATAGGAAGCTAAATGAAACTGTCAGAGTTACTGAACGAACTTCGTCTACACCAACAAAAATGGCCAGAATATTGGGCATATGTAATTCAGCTACCAAAGCATTCATCTGAAAGCCCTGACGCGGATTTTGACGAATTCCCAATTTTGAAAATTGAAATAGAAAGAGAAGATAAGGAAATTACTTTTATTACAAACCGGCTATCCACTGATAATTCATCACCTCCTCAAGCTCTAACACTGAGCCAAGTAATGAACCAGTTATTAGAATTTGAGACAGAGTGTGCAGAGTTCGACCTTTTTTCAGGTTCAGCAATTGTGGAATTATCTAAAGAATATTTCGCCAGACAGGACATTCCCATTTGCGGGTTCGGTTGGAACGTTGAAGACAAGCACTTTGCAATACTTCATCAAGAGTCGCCAGTTATGCAAAAGAAGAAGTGGTGGCAATTCTGGAAGTAAAAGACCTAACGGCTCAATCAACTCGGACTGGCTGGTGCTGCCTTGAATAGCACCAGTGTCTCAGTCGTCAGTTGGCAGGCAATTCAAGCAGCACCGCTCCGACATCGCCAGCCGGTTATCTCGTAAACGTTAGGGGTTGTCATTTGGCATGAGAGTTCCACTGTCCAAGGTTTTTAGCCTTATTACAATCGAGATGAGAAATGACTTTTATGGTGACAGTAATCCGTCAAAACACAAAAAGCTCATTTACAACATTCTATTCCCAGCAATGCTTCTTGCGTTCTACGGTTACTACAATGACTTCGTCATATCCAGCACATGGAGCATTATATGTTTGAGTGTTTCTGGGGTAACAGCCCTTTTATTCAGCTTTTTTTGGTACTCCGAGGAGGCACCTGCAATTAGTTCTGACCCACAAAAAACTTTAAGAAAAATTCTGTGGTTTACCATCGCCCCTTCCGCACTTTTTTTCGTTTTTTACGTTGCTGCAGCACACGGTATTTCAAGCATACTAACTAGTTTTATTGGCACACCAATGACAATAAAAGCGCCGGTATATAAGTATAAATATTCGGGAACCAAAGCTTGTAAGTACCAAATTTCTGGGGTTCTACTCTTCAATGCAATGCCGAGCTATCTCTGCATTTCAAAATCAGAATTCGAGCTATTACCCGCAGATGCGTTTGAGGCTATAATTACAGGTAAACAGTCATATTTAGGTTTCAATGTGGAATCATTAAGGCAGAATCAGCGTACAAACGCAGCCTACCCCTAACGGCTCAATCAACTCGGACTGGCTTACTGTGCGCTGAATTTCACCAGTTTCTCAGTCGTCGGTTGGTCGGTAGTTCAGGCAGCACCACTTCGGCATCGCCAGCCGGTTATCTCGTAAACGTTAGAAGCCTTTTGTACCAGCGTCCTCCGTGGCACCTAAAATCAAAGACGCTTCGGCCAGCTAGGCCGCATTAAATCTGGGCTGGCGGGCTTTCTCGCAGCAAGTTGAAATTCAGGGGGTGTTTGGTAGTCTTGCAAGCGGCAAGACAAGTTCCGGCTGGCCGGTTTTTTCAGCTTTTGTGGGCGGTTTTCGGCAGCTTAAGGTAAACACCAGCTTGGTCAAGTTCGTCCTCGCTCCTAACGGCTCAATCAACTCGGACTGGCTTACTGTGCGCTGAATTTCACCAGTTTCTCAGTCGTCAGGTGGTCGGTTAGTCAAGCAGCACCGCTCCGGTATCGCCAGCCGGTTATCTCGTAAACGTTAGGTCCACAGATATGGAACAGACTCAACCCCCAACGCTATTTGCAGCAGCAAAATGCTTTTGGCGAAATTTTGCACCTGCATGGGTGTTTCCTGTGTTTTTTCTATATGGTGGCCTTGCTGCTGAAGAAATAGGGCATCCATTTCTTTTTATGTCCTTTTGTGCCATCCCATTGTTCTTTTGGAGTTTTTTTCGAGCCTCACGCCCTTGGCTTCAGCAAAAGATTAAATATTGGCACTGTGCATTTTGGGCAATAATTTTTCCATTTATTATTTGGGCATTTGCTGTTTTTTCAAGGCTTGCCTTGCTTGGGCTATGATCTATATAGCACCTAACGGCTCAATCAACTCGGACTGGCTTACTCTGCGCTGAATTTCACCAGTTTCTCAGTCGCAAGTATGTCGGTTAGTCAAGCAGCATCGCTCCGGCGTCGCCAGCCGGTTATCTCGTAAACGTTAGGTTTTACAGGAAGGTATAGAATGACTTTTCCAAAACTGAGGTTTCTACTCTTACTGTTAAACTCCTTTGGCTTACTCCTCTCTCCACTTCTTTCTTTCGCCGACGATTACAGCAGTAACATTGGTTTCATGAAGAACACGCCAAAGGAGCTTAAAGAAAAGTTCCCCATGAGCGCCAATAAAGGCGGCAGCGGCAGTGATCTTGTGGTGGACTACGGCAACGGCAACGACACCCTGTTCGGCGGAGGTGGTGATGACCTGATTGCTTGTGCCGACAACTACGCCGTAGTAGCTGAAAGGCGGGTGGCATGATGAAATCAGCAATCACGCATAGAAAGGTTGGATTCAGTATTGTTGCAGTAATCATCTTTTCGTTCTGGTGGGTAAATGGGGGTGTAAACAAAGCAAATGCGGATGAAATGACTCTCAAGGACTGGATAAAAACAGTCCAAAAAATGAGGGTTGAAGGAAAAGATGTTGAGATTTTGAAAAGCGACAATATGACACCGGAAAAATCTCCTGAAGAATTCTGGGAAAGATTCATGGAGGAAGCAGTGAAAAAAGATTTCAATCACCGCGTGTTTATACAAAAAGTAACCAGAGGATTGGTTGTTGAAAGAAGATATGTAGAAGACAACAGGAGAATAATAACTTATGGCAAACAGAACATTAATCAGAATTATCATTTCGTTAATGTAGAACTGAGAGCGTTTGAGCGAATAGATTTTAATGTGGAAAAGTTTTGCTTGTTTCCAAGCTTGATGGAAAAACTTTGTGATGAAACAGGAAAATGTCATGAGCCTCCTCTTCTTTCAACACATGTTGTCTACTCTTTGGAGTCGGAAGATATTTTAATTTCATATGATAAGAGCAGAAGATGCATTAAGGAAATCGAATTTACGCGTGACTATGGAGTAAAGTATTAATACAAAACACTTTAAGGAAAACGTATATGGCGGATCAGACAAAAATAAACAGTTTTTTGACAGAATGGCCAATTTTGGCAGAGATCGTGAACAACATTACTGATGACGCAATCAAAATAAGCTTCATTGACTTGTTTAATACCAAACCGTTATTGTCAATGGTGTTAGAGGCATATAGTACGCTGGGTTATAACCATCGCCTTAATGCGCAAAGTAGCCGCCCATCTACCTAACGGCTCAATCAACTCGGACTTGCTTACAGCGCGTTGAATTTCACCAATGTCGGGGCAAGATACGCTGTCAGCGCATGAACATTCTTCTCCACTGGCCCAGCAAGCCGGTTATCTCGTGAACGTTAGAAGCCTTTTGTACCAGCGTCCTCCGTGGCACCTAAAGTCAAAAACGCTTCGGCCAGCTAGGCCGCATCAAATCTGGGCTAGCGGGCTTTTTCGCAAGTTGTAATTCAGGGGTTGTTTGGTAAGCTGTTTCAGCAGGTCGGCAAGTTCCGGCTGGCCGGTTCGTCCGGCTGTTGTGGGTGGTTTTCGGCAGCGCAAGGTAAACAGCAGCTTGGTCAAGTTCTTCCTCGCTCCTAACGGCTCAATCAACTCGGACTGGCTTACTGTGCGCTGAATTTCACCAGTTCCTCAGTCGTCAGTTGGTCGGTTAGTCAGACAGCATCGCTCCGGCGTCGCCAGCCGGTTATCTCGTAAACGTTAGGCAATATTAGGGATTTCAATGACACAGACAGGGGAAGTTCCAAATAGCAAGCCAGCAATCACCGTATGGATGACCACTGGTCAACTTATTAAATTGCTCTCATTCAGTTTAGTGTTTGTACTGATAGGCTATGGTTTGTACAGGCTTGGTATTGATATAGAGAAAAAGCTGCTAAATATTTTTGCGTTATTATTTATAATTGCAGGCCTGCTAACAATTCAAAGACTTTTCATTATGAAGAAACAGCCACTTGTAATTTGTTACGAGCATGGTTTCAAGACTCCAGATTATGACTTAATTCTTTGGGAAGATATTATAGGAATATATTTTGAAGAAAAAATAATTAACCATGTTGAAGTAATTACAATTATTTTAGGTATAAAGCATGGTAAGACAATCAATAGCCATTTTAACTTTCTAATGATCTTATGGCGTTTTATTTTAGGAGCTCGATATGACAGAATTATTATTAACTTGTCCGGCGTTAGTATCCCCCCATACATAGTTCACGATACAATGCGTCAACTTTGGGAAAAGCGTACAGGAAACAGTTATGAATGGAACCCTAATTATTCAGAAGAGTACAATAGTGCTTTCAGAAATATTATTGGCGGTAAATCTACATCAAAGACGTTAACTGATTTCAAAATTATTAAAGAAGAAAGCAAACGCAAATCTCGCAAAGATTTATGGGGCGCAATCTTAACTGGGCTTTTTATTGCTTGGTTTTCCTGGTATTTGCGTAATTAATCTTCACCTATAACGCCTAACGGCTCAATCAACTCGGACTGGCTTACTGTGCGCTGAATTTCACCGGTTTCCCAGTCGTCGGTTGGTCGGTAGTTCAGGCAGCACCACTTCGGCATCGCCAGCCGGTTATCTCGTAAACGTTAGGGGGCTATTTTTGTTGCAACATTTATATTGACATAATTATTTTTTGTTGCCACAAATATCCATATGAAGAAGATCGAATTTGATCAAGCGAAATCAGACAAAAACCTGCTTGAACGCCAGCTATCATTCGAGCGTGCAAGCGATTTTGACTGGAGTTCAGCGGTTATCGCATCCGATCTTCGCAATGAATATCCTGAAGCACGCTATATTGCCGTCGGGTATCTCGACAATCGTTTACATGTGCTTTGTTTCACCCCAGCGAATGACGCAATCCGAGTAATCAGCTTCAGAAAAGCTAACAGAAGGGAGGCAGAAAAACATGGCAAGCCGCTCACCATTGACTAACAAGGACGGAGAAGTCCGAGAGCTTACCACCGAAGACTTCAAACAGTTCAAGCCTGCCAGCGAAGTGCTACCGCAATTATTTAATAAAGAAGTAGCCAAGGAAATGCTTACTCCAAAACCTGGGCGCCCACTCGGCAGCGGCACTAAAATTGCCCAAAACATCCGTTTTGACGCTGAAATCCTGGCAGCATTCAAGGCAACAGGCAAAGGCTGGCAAACCCGTATGAACAATGCCCTCCGAGACTGGCTCAAGACCCATACGCCAACTCCTTCCCCCTAACGGCTCAATCAACTCGGACTGGCTTACTGTGCGCTGAATTTCACCGGTTTCTCAGTCGTCAGTTGGTCGGCAGTACAGGCAGCACCGCTCCGGCATCGCCAGCCGGTTATCTCGTAAACGTTAGAAGCCTTTTGTACCAGCGGCCTCCGTGGCACCTAAAGTCAAAAACGCTTCGGCCAGCCAGGCCGCATTAAATCAGGGCTGGCTGGCTTTTTCACAACAAGTTGAAATTCAGTGGTTGGTTGGTAAGCTGTTTCGGCAAGTCGGCAAGATCAGGCTGCCCTATTCTTCCGGCTTTTGTGGGTGGTTTTCGGCAGTGCAAGGTAAACGCCAGCTTGGTCAAGTTCGTCCTCGCTCCTAACGGCTCAATCAACTCGGACTGGCTTACTCTGCGCTGAATTTCACCAGTACCTCAGTCATCCGTTGGTCGGTTGCTCAGGCAGCATCGCTCCGGCGTCGCCAGCCGGTTATCTCGTAAACGTTAGGACTCTCACATGCGTAACTGGTTAGTCTTACTCTTCTTCATGCTTGCGCCTCAAGCGGTTTGGGCGACAGCACAGATTCCGGAAATGATTAAATTAGATGGTAAACTTCAACCACTCTTTTCAGAGCCATTTACGGTTTACTTGGCTGCTCGCCAATCGGAAATTCCGAAACTCGAGCAGTTCGCAACCGACCGATGCTCGGGCTCATGGCGCGGGTATCAGGGACATTGGTATATTCGAGACCAGAAGCTCTACTTAAAGGAACTTTTCGCGAACCCATGCCGAGAATCGCCTGAGCCCATTCCCCTCACTACATTCTTTCCTAACATCGATGGGCCTGTTTTCGCAGAGTGGTTCTCGGGAAGATTGATAGTTCCTCTTGGCAAGCGCATTCGGTATGTGCACATGGGGTACGAGTCTGAATACGAACGGTACTTGGTTTTTACCGTGGAGCGCGGTCGGGTCTCGAACCAAGAATCCACCGATACCAGACCGAAATGACGAACCCTAAGTGCTTCTCTGCTCCTAACGGCTCAATCAACTCGGACTGGCTTACTATGCGCTGAATTTCACCAGTTTCCAAGTCGTCAGTTGGTCGGTTAGTCAGGCAGCATCGCTCCGGCATCGCCAGCCGGTTATCTCGTAAACGTTAGGTATTTAACATGGCCTTATTTCGTTGTTTTATACGTGGTGAGAATTTTCCTGGTAGCCTGATTGGTCAAACTGAACTCATTGGTTTCTACACAACACGTTTTGTAGAGGCAGCATCACCCCATGAAGCGGAAGCGCAAGTATTGGAGCTACTGCGTAATGATGAGGATTTATCAACACCTCCAACCCATCGAAACAATGAAGCAAAAGTATTCTTTGAAGAAATCAACGAAGTGCCATTTGAAACAAAATTAACGCCAAACAAAGGTTTTACTTTCTATGTAATGGGTACCTAACGGCTCAATCAACTCGGACTTGCTTACAGCGTGCTGAATTTCAGCATTTTCTATGTCACTGGCTTGGTCGGTGGCTCAGGCAGCGTCGGCTTCGGTGTCGCAAGCCGGTTATCTCGTGAACGTTAGAAGCCTTTTGTACCAGCGTCCTCCGTGGCGCCTAAAGTCAAAAACACTTCGGACAGCTAGGCCGCATTAAATCTGGGCTAGCAGGTTTTCTCGCAGCAAGTTGAAATTCAGTGGTTGTTTGGTAAGCTGTTGCAGCGGTTCGGCAAGTTCCGGCTGTCCGGTTCGTCAGGCTTCTGTGGGTGGTTTTCGGCAGCGCAAGGTAAACAGCAGCTTGGTCAAGTTCTTCCTCGCTCCTAACGGCTCAATCAACTCGGACTGGCTTACTGTGTGCTGAATTTCACCAGTTTCTCAGTCGGAAGTATGTCGGCAGTTCAAGCAGCACCGCTCCGGCGTCGCCAGCCGGTTATCTCGTAAACGTTAGACATCTGCAATAACCGTATGGAGTAAAAAGGAATATTTATGGCTTTCGAGCAACCCATTGTAACTATCCAGCTTAAACGGTCTTGGTACTGGGCAGCTATAATTACCACCTTTATAATAACCGTAAGCGCAGTTTTTATTGTGACAAACTCAGTCGTCAACTCTGGAGACTTAAGTCTCATATTTTTCATCAGTGCTTTCTGGTTGGTTGCTCTGCCTACCATGTTTAGAAGCCTCGCAACTGGAGAGTTTCGTTTTTTTAATGACCGGCTAGAAATCAGCACTTTTTTATTTTCCCGTTTAAGAACGTTTTATTATCAAGATATTACGGTTAACCAGCATGGAGCATACAGGGTTACTATTCACCAGCGCAATCTGCCAGGTTGGGCTAATCCACTGCTTCAAATCAAGGCGTTGTACATCTGTGGTACAACCTTTAGCTTGCTTCCTCACGGCTACAAAGATCCAACTAAATTACATGCCGTTTTGCAGCTACTTAAAAATTCAACCGTTTTTAACGAAAAAGCCCTTTCGTAGTATTATGTCTAACGGCTCAATCAACTCGGACTGGCTTACTCTGCGCTGAATTTCACCAATGCCTCAGTCGTCAGTTGGCAGGTTAGTCAGGCAGCACCGCTCCGGCATCGCCAGCCGGTTATCTCGTAAACGTTAGGGGCTTATATGACACAAGGAACAACCAACATTTTTTCGTATAGTGTTGTCCAGTGGCTTTGCTCTCTATTTCTGGCATTTATCATTGTAATCGGGGCTGTTCTGCTAATTACTGCCGTCGCAGACTGGAACTACATAAGGTTGAATCCCGTTGCCGCCCATGAAGATGATTTAGGCTATGGTCTTGTAATCACGGGCATTTTCTTTGTTTGTGCCGTTATTTCGCTGCCTGTGGGTGGGTTACTTGCTTGGCGCATTAAAAAAATCATTGCACGCAAAGTTAACAAGCTCAGTCTCCCCTAACGGCTCAATCAACTCGGACTGGCTTACTCTGCGCTGAATTTCACCAGTTTCTCAGTCGTCAGTTGGTAGGCAGTTCAGGCAGCACCGCTCCGACGTCGCCAGCCGGTTATCTCGTAAACGTTAGGGAATCTTGTGCAGCGTAGATCCAAATATTTAATAGCCTTTGCTACTGGCTCCATCGTCCTAGTCTACACTTGGAAAATGTTGCTAACACCTTTTGTAATCGGTATTTGCTACTTTTTTGGCCATAGTACCTGTGGCAAAACAATAGAATTCATTGAAGGCGTTGGGACGCATGAACGCAAATTGATTCAAGTGGCGGACGACTCAGGCATCCCAAGACAACTGTATAATAAAGACAAATCTCCCTTTTCAGGTCGCGCTTACGGTACTTCGGGCAATGAATCCATCATCCTCGATTGCGTGGCATGGCGTGGTACGTATACGAATGGCGAACGTAATGGCCTTTTCGTTAGTGGTGTACGCGGCTGTATCGAAGATAACAATAAGATTTCATATACTTATGAACATGGTCGCCTTGTAAAAAAAGTCCCCTAACGGCTCAATCAACTCGGACTGGCTTACTGTGTGCTGAATTTCACCAGTTTCTCAGTCGTCAGTTGTTCGGTTAGTCAGGCAGCACCGCTCCGGCGTCGCCAGCCGGTTATCTCGTAAACGTTAGGGTTTTAACAAGGGGTATGCAAATGCTACAAGAACTCCAGAAAAAACTGTTAGAGCACAGTGTAAGCATAGTAGTGACGCTACTAACAGGTTTGTTTCTGCTCGCGGGAAAGGAAATAATGGTGCTGCTTTCTCCGCAAGTACTGGATAAACTGCCAAAGAAAGCAGCACTGTCGTTATTTCTGTTATCGTTGTTAGTAAATTGCATAATGTGTGCATGGGTTATAATCCTTTACAGGTCGCGGCAGCTCACATTGAGGTTTGGCCTGTACTGGGACAAAGACCTCAATCCTTACTGCCCTGTTTGCCAGTCGCCCCTAGGAGCGTATGGTGATTACATGACGGGTCGCGGATTCAACTGCATAAAATGTAATGAAATTGTTCTTATAACCGCGCCAGACGGCTCAAACCCTACTCTGCCGGAAACTATTCGTCTTCTCAGACCCTAACGGCTCAATCAACTCGGACTGGTTAGCCGTTGGTTGTGTAGTAGTTTGAGACACCTACGCTGGCTAACCAGCTGGTTATCTCGTTTTCGTTAGGTCCAAAAATTCCAAAATGGAAACACTGCGACGAATGAACGAACTGCCTAAAATCAAAAGAAACGTACCTGACAGGTTCAAATTAGCTCTGCAATTCGTGACCTTTTCACTCGGCGGAACTCTATTACTATTGCTAATATTCATGTATTGCGGCGGTTTTACCTACTTTCAAGGTGCAAACTTTAAAATCGTGCTCATTATTCTTTTTGTCATTTCTCTGGCTCTCAATTTTTGCCGACTTGCAATCCAATGGCAAAAACTTAGAAGAAATGAAGAGTTGTGTATAATTCCAGACTATCAAAATCCCAAGAACATCAAGCCTACTCAGATAATTTTGGTGTGCGTCGTGCTCCTATTACTTCTCACAGGTTACGTTGTGGAAAATCTTTACTGGAAAGGAGCTTGGCCAATTTGTCTGGGCATAAGTGCACTTATTGCCATAAGCGAAAGGCTTTCTCTAACTAAGCGTAAATGTTAGGAAACAACTCAGACTAAAGACCTAACGGCTCAATCAACTCGGACTTGCTTACAGTGTGCTGAATTTCAGCATTTTCTATGTCACTGGCTTGGTCGGTGGCTCAGGCAGCGTCGGCTTCGGTGTCGCAAGCCGGTTATCTCGTACACGTTAGGTATTTAACATGGCCTTATTTCGTTGTTTTATACGTGGTGAGAATTTTCCTGGTAGCCTGATTGGTCAAACTGAACTCATTGGTTTCTACACAACACGTTTTGTAGAGGCAGCATCACCCCATGAAGCGGAAGCGCAAGTATTGGAGCTACTGCGTAATGATGAGGATTTATCAACACCTCCAACCCATCGAAACAATGAAGCAAAAGTATTCTTTGAAGAAATCAACGAAGTGCCATTTGAAACAAAATTAACGCCAAACAAAGGTTTTACTTTCTATGTAATGGGTACCTAACGGCTCAATCAACTCGGACTTGCTTACAGCGTGCTGAATTTCAGCATTTTCTATGTCACTGGCTTGGTCGGTGGCTCAGGCAGCGTCGGCTTCGGTGTCGCAAGCCGGTTATCTCGTGAACGTTAGAAGCCTTTTGTACCAGCGTCCTCCGTGGCACCTAAAATCAAAAACGCTTCGGCCAGCTAGCCCGCATTAAATCTGGGCTAGCGGGCTTTTCGCAACAAGTTGAAATCCAGTGGTTGTTTGGTAAGCTATTGCAGCGGTTTGGCAAGTTCCAGCTGGCCGGTTCTTCCGGCTTTTGTGGGTGGTTTGTGGCAACGTAAGGTAAACGCAAGCTTGGTCAAGTTCTTCCTTGCTCCTAACGGCTCAATCAACTCGGACTGGCTTACTGTGCGCTGAATTTCACCTGTACCTCAGTCGTCAGTTGGTCGGTTAGTCAGACAACACCGCTCCGGCGTCGCCAGCCGGTTATCTCGTAAACGTTAGAAGCCTTTTGTACCAGCGTCCTCCGTGGCACCTAAAATCAAAAACGCTTCGGCCAGCTAGTCCGCATTAAATCTGGGCTAGCTGGCTTTTCGCAACAAGTTGAAATTCAGGGGTTGGTTGGTAAGTTATTTCAGCAAGTCGGCAAGTTCAGGCTGGCCGGTTCTTCCGGCTTTTGTGGGTGGTTTTCGGCAGCGCAATGTAAACGCAGGCTTGGGTAAGTGCTTCTCTACTCCTAACGCCTCAATCAACTCGGACTGGCTTACTCTGCGCTGAATTTCACCAGTATCTCAGTCGTCAGTTGGTCGGTTAGTCAGGCAGCACCGCTCCGGCATCGCCAGCCGGTTATCTCGTAAACGTTAGGCGCAATGGTACAGTATATGAAAGTTTTTAGAACACATTGGTGGTCAGTACAGCTTCCTGAGAATTGGGAAGCAGAGCAAGATGATGTCTGCGTAACGTTCACCTCAAACTCGTCATCTGGA
>Ga0209749_1002316_pt1 | contig 12971 bp, 5 predicted proteins | sample EPASupsiteSAE347_FD_187267 | JGI IMG/M metagenome (GOLD analysis project Ga0209749, IMG submission 187267) | Bioremediated contaminated groundwater from EPA Superfund site, New Mexico - Sample SAE3-47 (SPAdes) (version 2) | ecosystem: Environmental > Aquatic > Deep subsurface > Groundwater >... | reverse complement strand
TTAAAACTATTCAAAACCAAAGACTCTTCCAGTGAAAAGTAAAACAAATTAGTTTCAGGAATTGTTTTTAACAAGTGATTAATCGCCAACAATAACAAACTGGTTTTTCCAGTTTGACGCATACCCATCAAGATAATAATATCGGGCAGCTCCAAAAAATCAACAATTTTCACAAAAATTTCCCGATTTTTTAGCTTTTTTATTTTTTCCTTAATATTAGCAGAAATCATATTTTTACTATATAAAATATCCGTATATTTTCTATATACATATATGTATTTTATAGTAATTTTTTATATATGTCAATGTCTGGTCAATTCTATTATTAAATATCACGTCAGAATCATCACCAGGGAGAATCTGACATTACAAAAAACAATACATACTATTAAAGTATCAAGTGATACTTTAATAGCATGTTTCAGAATTATTTCACCTTCAACCACCCAAACGTATCTTCAAAAGTCTTAATAATAATTTGCAAAACTGATTCTTCCTTTGATGGCGCTAACACTGTATAATCTTTTGAATAAGAAACATTTCCAGCCTCATCAACACTTCTTGCCTTAAAAGTATATACAGTTGATGGTTTAAAATCAGTGATAACTAGAACATGCCTCTGAGTTAAGCTTCCATTATCTTTAGCAACGGAAAATTTATCATCATTTATGTTAATTTCCTTGACGGTAGTTTTTTTATCATCATCCGTAACAACTTTACTGGAATCTAAAATAGGCAGACTCTTAGCCCCGCCTTCGGTGTAAATAATTTCACTAGTCGACGGTTCATTTGTTTTCCAAGTGACTACCGCCTGCACAGTGTCTTGATCACCCTTGCTAATCAACGCCATATCAGCTTGGACATATTCAATGATCGGCGCCTGAGTATCAATCAAAGTTGAAAATTCAAAACCCTTGCTTTCAACTACTTGATCGTGCATATCCCAACCTTTAATCTTGAATATGTATCTAGTGCCGGGAATTAAATTATTTAATTTAATATTATGATCTTTGGTATATTCACCAGTCCTAATCGAATCCGTTACCTTTGAAACAACATTGGTGTATTCTATTTCTGAGGTTGATTCATTGGTAGTTTTCCAAAAAATATCAGCTGATTTGTCAGTAATCTTGTTAATACTATAAGTCAATACATCAAAAGAGGTTAATGTCCTGAAAGTGTAATCATCAGAAGAAATAATATCACTCTTCTTACTCATACCCTTCGCCTTGAAATGATAAATCTGTCCTGATTTCAAGTTGCTTAGTCGCAGGCTATGACTAAAAACAAAATTTACTGAATCTGATTTAGCGGTCTGTCCATATGCCACTGTTGACCCATAGTCTAATTCAGTGGTCGTTTCAGTATTTGACAGCCAAGATATTTCCACGCTAGTGTTGGTAATATTAGATATCGATACCTCGGAAATAAACGGAATACCAGACGTTTCAAATGATTGCTGGTCTGAGGCGCCGATATTGCCGAGAGCATCTACGCTTTGCGCCACAAAAACATATTTGCGACCAGAAGAAAGATTGGAGATATTGACAGTATGGTCAGTCACAAGCGCTGAATAATTACCTACTTGTTCGGCAGTGTCTCGTCCCATCGATTCGATATAGTAAGAAATGATACTATTCGACTTTCGATTGGTCTTCCAAGTGATTGTCGCTGACTTGGAGGTAATATTGCTCACCTCCGGACCGGCTCCGGTAATCATTGGTGGCTCGCCAGTCTTCTGGATAGCGGCTCGGATGTCTTCTGGATTGACTTTTCCAGATGACAGAAGATCATTAATCATTTCCTGGATTCTAGACAAGGTATTTTCTGTTTCTTTCTTTGCTTCCGCGGCAATGTCTTTTTTCACCTCTTCCTCAGTATCCAAAGTAGTTAACATAAAATCTGGCGAAGAAATCATATTGCCCCAAGAATCCGCAGAAACAGCAGAGAAGTGATAACTTGTTTTCGGAGATAACTTTCTTAAATAAATTACATGATCTTTGACGCGCTTGAGATAACTTTGATAGTTAGATTCAGCAGAATCATAATCAATAGAAGTGCCGTATCCAATCATAGAACTCGCTTCCTCGTTAGTGCTCCAAGTTATTTTGGCATAAACATCGCCCACCTCAGCTATTTTTACATTTGCGATAACCGGCGGAGTTTTATCAGTCTTATCAATAATCAAAGTATTGCCTCCCTTGCTACTAGCCGCGGCCAATTGGGCTTTCAAATCATTAATCTCAGCTATCTTTGTCTGCATCTCTGCTTCAGTGTATGCCTTGTCCTGCAAATCGGCCAATTGCTGCTCCAAATCATCAATCAATTGTTGTTTTTCTGCTAAAAGATCGCTGGTATATTGCACGGACAAAGTCTGAAAACTAACTTCATTAGAGATAAAGTTTTTAGTCTCGTCCTCCGAGTCTGCCACTTTTGTTTTTATATAATATGTAGTGCTAGCATTCAAATTTGCCAGATAATAACTATGCGTTCTGGTCGGAGTCAAGATTGTCTGTCCGGTGCAATTATTTATATCAATGCCTGGTGAAACAGAATAACAAAGCTTGGAGGTAGCCGTTGTGTTGGTTGTCGGAATTGTAACGATTGCTTCTATGTCTGACTTGATAACGGTCGGGTCACCGGGATTAACCAATTCTTCATGAACTGCCTGGGCATCTAAAGTGGTAAAAGAATATTCCGAACTGGTTGCCAGATTAGCTCCGCCATCTTTTGAGGCTACATAAAAGTAATAAGTGGTATTAGCCATCAATCCTGATAATTCCAAAAAATGTAATGTTGTAAGGCGATTATCATATTCAGATGCGTATGGTCCGCCGGAAGTAACGCCATAATACGCAAATGAATCAGAGGTTTCATTGGTCTGCCAATAAATAATGGCTGTTGTATCCGTAATGATTGAAACTTGCGGAGTCGTTTCGATTATCGGCGCTGTTTGATCAGTGGTAGAAAAGGTGTAAACAGGCGATTCTTGAGAATAGCCATCCTTGATAGAACGCACTTTATAATAATAAACCGAGCCATCACTCAATCCCAACAGATTAACACTATGTGTTGTTGTCGCTTCAGTCGGTATCGGAGGATAACTAACAGTTACGGCAAAACTAGCATCTGTGCTATATTCTACCTGTGAGCTGGCAGGTTCTTCAGTTTCCCAAGAAATAGTTGCCGTCGTGGAAGCGGCGCTGGCAAAAACATCAAAAATTTTAAAATTCGCGGTCTTAAAGACATATTCACTGCTAGTGGTAGCGTTGGAATTGCCATCACTGGATTTAACTCGGAAATAATAATCCGTATAAGTGTTCAGACCGGTTATATTTAAACTGTGCGTCCTGGTTAGGATATCATTGCTGGTGCTGGCGACATAACTAGCCGTACTTGTTCCCCATTCTACCACCGAATTAGCGGCCTCATCAGTCTCCCAGTTAATCGTCACCGCGTTAGTGCTGATGTTGATTGCTTGGATGTTGACGATGCCTGGCGCGCTGACATCACCAGATGTAAAATAATATATCGGTGAACTGACGACATAGCCATCCAAAGTAGAAATCACGCGATAATAATACTTGGTAGCCTTAATCAAACTATCAATCGTAATCGAATGATTTTTGGTTGAATCGCTTGGAAGCACCGGCTCAAGCGTTCCGGTTATGAGCAATGTTGACAAATCAGTGCCGTATTGCACTTGTGAAGTTGTATTTTCGTCAGTATTCCAGGTAATATCAACGGATGATTCACTAGTCGTCGAAGCAATGACATTGGTCAAACTGATTCCTTCAGTAGTAAATATATATTCACTGGAAGTGGCTGCATTGCCATTTGAATCACTGGAAACCACCTTGAAATAATATTTTGTCGCTGCGGCTAAATTACTCAGGGAGATTACGTGATAATTGGTGAACACGCCATCATCAATAACTTGGTCATAGGTGCCAGTCGCGATTCCAAGCAATATTTTAGAATCAGCCGCTTCGTTTGTTTGCCAAACGATAACAGCGGTATTTCTCTTGGCCTCACTGGTAACAGCGGCAATATTCGGCGCCGTCGCATCGCTCGTAGTTATATCAGAATAAAATTCTCCAAGATTATTATCTTTGGCAGCGCCTGATTTGACATAAAAATAATATCTAGTTCCTTGGATTAGATTATTGACAGTTACAGAGTGATTGACGACAGAATCGTTTTGACCTGTTTCTATCGGAATCGGATTAATCATATTATAATCAATGGAATAGCCGACAAAGGAATCAGATTCAACATCCGTATCCCAAGTAATCGTCAAACTATTATTAGTCTTGCTTTGAACAATAATAGTGCTGGAAGCTATTTTCGGACCATTTAAGGTTGCAAAGTGATAAGTCTCGTCAAAACTGGTGCCCTCCGTACCATCAGCGCTTGTTGATTTGACACGGAAATAATAAGTAGTATTGGAGTTCAAATTATCGATAATGACATGATGTTTGCCCAAGCCCTCATTATTATCCAACATAGTCGCCACGCCCTTGAATGGCGCAGTGGCAAAATCCTCGACTGTTGGTGTTGTCGTTCCGATAACAGAAATATATTCCACGCTAGAGTTGGACAAAATATCTGTATTCCAAACAATCTCCGCCTGCGTAGTCAAGGCCTCGAAAATCTCTACACTAGAAATAACTGGCGGAATGCCGGCAGCAGTGCCACCACCACCCTCGCCATAATCCTGAACACCATCCGGAACAGCATGCAAAAGGATTCCAGTGTCGCTCTTAATAGTATAATGTGAAAAATTACCGATACCATCCTCTACCAAGACACGATAATAATAGTGATAGTTTTCTACTATATCATCATCATAGTAATAATTAATAGTCCTATCAGTGCTTGAGCTAATCAGATTAAAATCAGTATCAACGGGAGTGAAATCTTCAGTTCCGGGCGAATCAGCCCTCTCCAAATACCACGCCTTGAATTCTCCCAATTCATCCGCGCCACCAATCGGCAAACTTGACTCGCGCCAAGAAAGGAAAAATTTCACATCGCTAGGATCGACATAGGTATTAGTCACGTCTTGAATCATAATAGAATTAATGCCTGCCGGAATAGTTATTTCGTAAACGGTCGGATCAAGATTATCAAAACCATCTTTGTATTGGATATATACCGTATCGACTTGGGCATGATCAATATCGCCGACCTTGATAATCGCACTGGTTCCGATCTTGATATCGCTATTCAAAATCCATTCGCCGGAATCGGCATTCACGCCGTCATTCGGCAAAAGTCCATCGATTGTCGTTGACGACAGCGAATATCGATAACGCACATCGGCAATATCATTCGCTTGGATAATAATCTTGACTTCATCCTCGGTCATTGCTTCCTTTTGACGCGCATCGATCTTGATGGCTGTGTGCGAAGTGGAAAGATTGTCAACAATCGGCATCTTGGTATCCAAGGCGAACACAGGCGAACTGGAAGCACCGATATTATTCGCGCTTTCCTTGTCATCGGCCAAAATCTGGATTTTGAAATCAGAACTGTTTTCTTGATTATCAAATTCGATATTAGGATTCCAAATCAAACTGAAGTTTCGCAAGGTCGAACTGCTGATCTGATCGACTATAAAATCATCCGGCATACCCTGAATCGAAGACGTGGCGACATTTTCCCAAGTCTGGGAATCAGTGTTGAAATATTTCATAGATATTACCACCTTATTGCGCATACTGCCGCCATCATATGAACCGCTGTCCGTATCCAAATCTAAGACGCCGGCACTGACAATCACTGAACCGGTGGCAGCCAAAATATCTCCCTGCAAAGTAGCCACGGTTTGATTGACGCTAACTTGACTAGCGATAACATCAGCCACTGTCGGCGACGCATTAACCACATAGACAACATCGACACCGGACAAGACGGGAGTATTGGCGCCATCAGAAAACAAAGTGCTCTTGTATTGAAACCACTGATCATTATCGTCAGACTGAAAATTAGCCGGCATCGCTTCTTCACCGGTTGAATCGATAAAATAAGTGTTACTTGTGCCATCTGGTCCCTCCCAGCCAGTCCAAGCGCCGGGAATTCCGCCAGAGTCCGGAGCTGTCCGCATCTGGAATTTGATTTCTGTTCCCGCCGGCAAGCTGCCCGCTGTCCAAATAATCTTGCCCAACGCATTAGCGCCGTCTTGGGTATTATAAGCCGACGAAATCAGCGAGCCGGTATCAGTATAATATTCATAGCCGATAGTTGCATCATTCAAGCTCGGCGTAACGGCAATATCTGTCGTCGAAAAAACTGTCTGATACTGCACATAACGATCGCCCGCAGTAGCACAACCACCAGTAGCCAGAGCATCGCCATTGGCAACATCAACACAAGTATCCCAAGCAGCTGCACCAACGCAATCACTAGCCGCGCAAGTCCGCGCTTTCATAGTAAGCGTAGTGCTAGCCGTAGTGCTAGCAGACCAGCTCAAATTACCCCACGCCGTAGTCTTGTGGCCGAGGTCGATAATGCCGGAAGTGGAGGTGCCGGTGGAGTAATATGATGGGGCGCCGAAGACGTTGAAGTTAGTGAGGGGGTAAAGTATGGTTTGGACTGGGGTATTTCTTTGTATATTTGTTCCATCACCAAGTTGCCACGAACTATTAGCTCCCCATGCTAGAAGGGTGCCGTCGGTTTTGAGAACGTAAGATGCGCCGTTGTTAGCACTAATCTGAGACACGTTATTAAGATAACCAACACCACCGACGTCTTTTACTTGAACTGGTGTATATCTATTAGAGGTTGTATCATCTCCTAGTGCGCCACCACCATTATACCCCCATGCCCAGACGGTGCCGTCGGTTTTAAGAGCTAGAGAGTGTGAACTACCAGCACTAATCTGAGACACGTTGTTAAGATAATCAACTCCACCGACGTCTTTCACTTGAACTGGTACATTTCTGTCAGATGTTGTATTATCACCCAATTGCCCAAAATTATTAGACCCCCATGCCCAAAGAGTGCCGTCTGTTTTAAGAGCGAGGGAGTAAAAAGCGCCCGCAGAGATTTCGACAACGTTCGTAATTATCTGAATTGGGGTGCTGGTACTGGTGGTCGTACCATTACCCAGCTGCCCATTACTATTACTTCCCCATGCCCAAAGAGTGCCGTCTGTTTTAAGAGCGAGGGAGTGATAAGCGCCTGCAGAGATTTTGACAACGTTAGTGAGATATCCAACCCCATCTAAGCCTTTCACTTGAATTGGGGTAGCATTTGCAGCCCATGAACCAAAACCTCCGTTTCCTAATTCACCATAATAATTCAATCCCCACGCCCAGATGGTACCATCGGTTTTAAGAGCTAGAGAATGAGCATCGCTATTACTAATCTGAGATATGCCCGCAAGATAACCAACACCGCCAACATCTTTTACCTGGACGGGAATATTTCTTTGCGTCGTCGAATTATCACCTAATTGACCATAATTATTATACCCCCATGCCCAGACGGTGCCGTCGGTTTTGAGCGCCAGAGTGTGCGAATTTCCAGCAATTTTACTTACACCAGTAAGCGACGCCTGATACGGCGTACTTCTATTAATAATCGTACCATCACCTAATTGCCCATTACTGTTTAATCCCCAAGCCCAGAGAGTGTTGTCGTTTTTGATAGATAAAAAGTCGGAACCACGACCTATTCCCAAAGTGTTAACATCACTAAAATTACTCACCGTTGCCGATCTAACTTGCGCTTGCATGGGCACAAGTTGATTAACCCCTGCACTATCAATACCTAATTGACCATAACTATTATATCCCCACGCGGTGATAGTACCATCACTCTTGAGAGCTAAGGAGTGATTATTATTTATAGCAATTTTAACTATACCGCCAAGGTAGCCAACTCCGCCAACATCTTTCACTTGAATTGGAGTGCTAGTGCTCACCGTTGTACCATTACCTAATTGCCCAGAACTATTCAATCCCCATGCCCAGACGGTGCCGTCACCCTTGAGAGCTATTGCATAATTGTAATCAGCTGTAATTTTAGTTACACCAGTAAGATAGCCAACACCATCAACACCTTTCACTTGAACTGGAGCATTTCTTTGCACTGTCGTGCCATCTCCCAAAGAACCATTAATATTATATCCCCATGCCCAGACAGTGCCGTCGGTTTTGAGAGCTATAGAGTTGTTACCACCAGCGGTGATTTGAGATACGTCTGTAAGATATCCAACACCGCCAACACCTTTCACTTGAACAGGAGTAGTGGTGCTCACCGTCGTGTTATTACCCAATTGTCCATTAGAACCTAATCCCCATGCCCAGACGGTGCCGTCGGTTTTGAGGGCAAGAGAATGATAAAAATCAATTGACACCACAGTAACTCCTGCAAGATAACCGACACCGCCGACATCTTTAACCTGAACAGGAGTGCTAGTGCTCACCGTTGTACCGTTGCCCAATTGTCCTTGATTATTCAATCCCCATGCCCAGACGGTACCATCTGCTTTAACGGCTACAGTGTAATCATAGCCGGCGACGACTTGAACCACACCACTGATATAACCGACTCCACCAACATCTTTTACCTGGACGGGAGTATTTCTTAGCGTAACAGTACCATCACCTAATTGACCATTATTGTTAGCGCCCCATGCCCAAAGAGTTCCGTCAGTTTTTATAGCAACAGAATGACTAGAACCAGCAGCAATTTGGGATATATTAGTGATATACCCAACTCCACCTACTCCCTTCACTTGAGTTGGGACAAGTTTTTGTACGGTCGTGCCATCTCCCAATTGCCCTGCATTATTATAACCCCATGCCCAAACAGTGCCGTCGGTTTTAAGTGTCAAAGAATGATTATCACCTCCAGCAATCTCAGCAGTATCAATCGACGCTGGCAATGTTGCCAATGTCACCGCTGCCGTCGTGCTCGCCCCTGTCACCTGCGCCTGCACAAAACTACTCCCACTCAAATTAAAACCGGTGTTAGTTACACCATCGTCAGTCTGCATTATTGCGCCGGTAGTCGTCGCCAAAGAAATTGTCGAACTTGCCGAAACATTGGCATCCTTGGAAGAATATTTGTTCCAGTCATTTTGATTAGTGGCATGATAGGCCAGCTCAGCCGATTCTCCGCCCGACCAATCCGCCTGAGTAAAGTCATAAGCCGCCGCAAAAGAGCTCAGCACCGGCCCGGTCGCCAGATTGATAATCAGCGCCGCGACGACCGTCGTTGTCACTATCGTCCCCACCCCAAGAGAAATCTTGCGTAATTTATCCTGAAATTGACGCAATGCGGCATAGGAATCAAATGTAACATCACAGTGAATCTTACCGGTTGCATCTTTTTTAATCGTCTCAATGCGATAATAATTATAATGTGCAGACTTAAACAACAGATGAAAATAATCTACCGCTTTGATTTTGAGTTTATTTAATTTTTGTAAGAATTGTTCTTTGGACATAAGAACCGTATTGCAACCACACCATCATTGCTCATCTGGGGAGAAGTGCCAATCTGCGAATTGCGAGTGTTGTGTTATTTTTTAATTAATTTTTTGTTTTCTGGTTTTTTTTAAATAGTTTTTTTCAGAAATAACTAACTTTCCTAACCGTTTCTCTAATTTTTCTCTCGCACCGCCAGCAATATCACCTCCCGCTTTCGCATCAGACATTAATTTCGGCATTCCTTTTGAATTTTCCGTTTTATGAATTTCCTTCGTCGCTCGTTCGCCGAGCATAGTAAAAATCAGCTCAAAATCATCCATATGATCCCGCAGGTTTTCCCGCCTTAATCCTTTCAATTTTTTATATTCGCTTGGGTTCAGACCAAAAGTCGCTTCAGAAATTTCCGCCGTCAAAATCGCATAATCATTATCATGCTCTGCGCCACGATTTTTCCACTCATCAGTCAATTCTTCCCGAATCACAATTCCACGCATCCTCATCTCGATCCACTCGTTAGAATATCCTTTCAATTTATAAATCATCCGCATTCTTTTGGCTGACAGCTCCGGATCTTCTATTTCTTGCAATCGTTCATAGCCAACTTTTGCCAGCCAGCGCTTAAAAGGCTCGGCCTTTGGTGAAGGGATTGATTGAATAATACGAAAAATACCCTCAGTGTTAGCACAATTTAATGATTGTTTGCCACCCTCAGTTTGAATTGAAAGGGGGGTGACAATTTGTCCCCACCCTTTTTCAATCTCCTCATCTCTTATACGCATTTTTCTAATATAATCCTTAACACTAGGAGTATCCGTTAATGATTCAACCACGTCATTTACGACAAACCACCATTCATCATCATGTATAGTCTTTCTAATTTTTCTGCCTTTGAATAAAGCGATTTGTGTTGAAGTCATATATTTTCATAAAATAAAAAAAACTAAAAACAATAATAAAGTTTCCAATAAAAATTTACTTTTGTTTTTAGTTTTTGTTTTTTTATTTTTCTCCTAGAATCTCTTCGATTTTTTTTGACAAATCGTTCGGCGTCATGGTTGTCTTCAACAAGAACATATCCGCTCCCAATCTCATAGCTTCTTTTTTATCATCCTCGCTATCTAAATTAGAAAAAGCGATTAGAGGAATTTCGGATAGTTCTTTATTTTTTTTTACTTTTTCAATCAAGTAAAAGCCGTCATGCCAAGGCATCACGATGTCAGTGATGATCAGGTCAGGCTTGATGGCCTCGATTTTCTCATAACCGTCTTTGCCATCATTGGCTGAAATTACTTGATAACCAGCAAAAAACAATCCCTTTTTATATAAGTCCAATATTAAAAGATCGTCATCAACAAGAACAATCTTTTTCTCCTTATTGTTCATAAATATGATACTTAATTAAGTTATTAACATTTAATGATATTATAACACAAATTGTGGTGAAAAACAAAATATTTATGAACTCAGGTTATAAGCAGATTCCTTGATTGCACTAATAAAAAATGTTAAACTAAACGCAAATCAATGCAATAATAACATATTATATGAATGCAAAAAATTCTCTACAAAATTATAAACAAAAAGTCGACCCGGAATTGGAAAATTTTTTCCAAAAGGTTATTGTCGAAAATAAGAAAATAGACATTAACATCGCCGGCGCAATTGACTACGTGCGACAAATCACTCTGGCTGGCGGCAAACGCGCGCGCGCGGCTTTTATGTATTATGGCTATTTGGGAGCTGGTGGCAAAAATAAAAAAGCGATTACTCAGGCTAGTATCAGTATTGAGCTCATTCATGCCTTCCTTTTGATTCACGACGACATTATCGATCAGGACGACTTGCGCCATGGCATCAGCACCACGCATATTCATTATGATAAAATGGCTCAAAAATATTTCAAGAATAAAAATGCCTCTCACTTTGGAAATTCAATGGCCATCGTTGTCGGCGATATGATCAATGCGCTTGGCAATCGAGCCTTACTAGAATCAAAGTTCCCTCCGAGTCTGATTACTCGGGCAATGCAGTATTTGCAAAGCATTATCTTTATGACCATCGTCGGTGAGACCGAAGACATCTTGATTGAGAACCGTGGTCAAGCGACAGAAAAGGAAATCTTACAGATGTATAAAAACAAAACCGCCAAATACACCATTGAGGGCCCTTTACATCTCGGCGCAATTCTTGCTGGAGCTAATACTAAATTATTACAAGCACTCAGCGATTACGCAATTCCGACTGGAATCGCCTTTCAAATCCAAGATGACATCCTGGGCATATTCGGCACCAAGAGCAAGACTGGCAAACCGATTGATTCCGATATCCGCCAAGGCAAACAGACCATTCTCGTCGCTAAAGCCCTAGAGAATGCAAACAAAAAACAAAAAGTCATTCTAAAAAATTGTCTTGGTAATAATAATTTAACTGCTCAAGACTTAAACAACTTCAAGCAGGTCATCATCAACACCGGCTCCCTGGAATACGCCCAAACTATGGCTGAGAAATTAATCTCCAAGGCCAAAAAAGAAATAACTAAACAAAGAATACCAAAAGAGTCTAAAGAATTTTTAATCAACATCGCCGACTACATGCTTAACCGGGAAGTATAAATCACCATAAAGCTTTTGTCATTCCGAACGAAACGAAGTGTAGTGAAGAATCTATAATAGATTGTTTTAAAAAGCATTACAGATCCTTCGCTCCGCTCAGGATGACAAAATTAAATTCCCTATATTAATTAACTTCAAAATAGATATGCCAAAAGAAATTTTAAATAAACCTAAACACCTCGTCATCATCCCTGACGGCAATCGTCGCTGGGCAAAAGCCCGTGGTCTCAAACCATGGGACGGACACGAAGCCGGCGCTGATAACACCGAAAAATTATTAACCTACGCCCTCAAAAACAATATCGAATGCGTCACCATTTGGGGCTCCTCAATCGACAATATCAAAAAACGCCCTCTAATGGAAAAGAAGGCGCTCTTAAAAATTTACGACGTCTATTTCAAAAAACTTTTAAACAACCCCGACATCGAAGCTGAACAAGCCAAGGTCAGCTTCCTCGGTCGCTGGGAAACCCAATTTCCCAACTCCCTCAAAAAAACCATCTACGCGCTGATCGAAAAGACAAAAAATTATGACAAGAAAATGCTCAACTTCATGTTGGCATACAGCGGCGACGACGAAATGCTCGACACCATCAATCGCATTCACAATAAATACAAAAAAGGCACCGAGATAACAGCCAAAATATTGAAGGAGAATCTCATGACCTCCCAATTACCGCCCGTCGACTACATGATCCGCACCGGCGGCGACGCCCACCTCAGCGCCGGCTTCATGATGTGGGATACCGCCAACGCTCAATTATTTTTCGCCGAAGAAAAATTCCCGGATTTCGACACTAAAAAACTCGCTGCCGCCTTAGCAGAATATGGCAATAGACAAAGACGATTTGGAAAATAAGACAAAGTTGACGGTTTAATGTCAACTATATACATCTTGTGAATTAATAAAACTATA
>Ga0209749_1002314_pt1 | contig 13008 bp, 1 predicted proteins | sample EPASupsiteSAE347_FD_187267 | JGI IMG/M metagenome (GOLD analysis project Ga0209749, IMG submission 187267) | Bioremediated contaminated groundwater from EPA Superfund site, New Mexico - Sample SAE3-47 (SPAdes) (version 2) | ecosystem: Environmental > Aquatic > Deep subsurface > Groundwater >... | reverse complement strand
GAGGTATTCGTATAGCGGCGGAGGCGGAGGCGGAGGTCGTATAGCAGTTTATTATAATGAAATGGATTCGTCATTCGATCCGCAAAAGCAGATAACGGCAGGCGGCGGATATGGGAACAATTATAGCGGGAGCGCCGGAACGATTTATCTCAAGCACGGCAATGAGACTGGGGAAGTGGTGATAGACAATAAAGGGCAAAGCAATGTGGATGGTTTAATTTTGACACCGGTTCAGGTTCCTGCCGGAACGAACTATGCCGAAAAAATCACAGTCCGGAATGGTTCGACCTATGCTATTCTTTCTCCAACCGGGATAGTTGCGTTGGAAGTGATGGTGAACTCCAACGCAACATTGTATTTGGAGGGGGAGTTCAACATGGGAAGTCTGGTTCTGACGAACGGGGCGAAAGTGACGCATTTTGCCGCTACGACCAACAAGGAATATTCCATGACGTTGGCGGTCAGCAATCTGTTCATCGCGACGAATTGCGCGATTGACTGCAGCGACAAGGGATACTTGCCTGGTCGAACGGTTGGGAACACGACGAACTTGGCGAGCACTGTTTGTGCCGGCGGCAGTTATGGTGGGTTGGGAGGTCATGTTGCGGGTTGGCAGGTGAACGACGTGTACGGTGACTTTCGCAATCCGAATGAACTGGGCAGCGGGAGCGGGCCAAGTGGCAGCGGCAATGCCGGTGGCGGATTGATACGGATCATGGCCGGCAATCTGGTTGTGGACGGTCGTATTTCTGCTAACGGTGCCGGTGGGCGCAATATCTACGGAGATCTTGGCGGGGGCAGCGGCGGTGGGATTTACCTTGATGTTGGGACGTTTAAGGGTGGTGGGACGATTTCCGCAGTTGGAGGCGATGCCACGAGGTATTCGTATAGCGGCGGAGGCGGAGGCGGAGGACGAATCGCCGTTTATTACGGTAGTGCTGACTTTTTATTTTCAAGTCATATTACCGTGTCTGGCGGAGGTGGTTCTGCGCCTGGCTCCAACGGCACGATTTATGTCACCAACCAGGCTGCTCCCCTTATGGTGGTCGGCGTTGATCCGGATTCTTCTGTCAAAAGCAGCGTCACCAACATTCTCGTACGTTTCGGCTCTCCGGTCAATACCGCCACTTTTACCGTTGATGACCTGGCTTTGACCGGGCCAACGGGTAATATCGCCCTCGGCAGCTTGGTCGCCGAATCGTCCTGTAATTTCCGAGTCTGGCCACAGGCAATCCTCACCAACGAAGGAGTCTATTGCCTCGTCATCGGCCCCGATATAAAAAGTTTTTACGGTTGTTCCATGGATTCTCCTTATACCAATTTCTTTTCCATAGATTTCACCGCCCCGTCCGCTCCCGTGGTCACCAATTATTCCGCCCCGCCCGTTACCAACGTCGTTACCGCAACCGGCATAACGATCCGCGGCACGCGCGACGAGAATACCGAGGTTTGGATCAATAACGGCCTTGCGGTCGCTTCCGGCTCATTGCCCTGGTCTTCCTCATTGACTCTCATCCAGGGCTTGAACCAGATTTCCTTGTTTGCAAGGGATCTGGCCGGTAACACTTCGGAAACCAACGGTTTGTTGTTTTTTGCCGATTCCATTCCGCCTTCCGTGACCGGTGTAAATCCGGCCAATAACGCCTTCACCAACGCGGTAACCGTAATCGAGCTCGCTTTCCTCGAAACCGGTTCCGGAGTTGATCTGCCTGCCTGCGGCCTCTCCATTATGCGCGGCGGCTCATCCATTTCCGGCTCATGGGCGTTTGCCTCGACCAACAAGCTGGTCTTCACCCCTTCCGGCAGCCTGGCCGACGGAGTCTATTCCATCGCGGCAACTCTCAGGGACAATGCCGGTTTGACTTCGGCGCCGTTCGCCTCTTCGTTTACTCTGGACACCGTTCCGCCTGCGCGGCCGTCCCTCAATACCGTGACCTCTCCAACGCCTATCAATCACCAGGTGATTTCGGGCGCAAAGGAAACCAACACCGCCATCCTTTGCAACGGCGCGGTTGTCGTGGCGCTCTCTTCCGCCACAAACTGGTCGTACGACTCTCCCCTGGCCGAGGGTTCAAACGTGTTTTCATTCATTGCCCGCGATGCCGCCCTGAACCAGAGTACGGCGACCAATGTTTCTATTTTCTATGACAATGTTCAGCCCGGCAAAATCGCCTGCCTCACGGCCCAGGTCGAAGGCCATGGCACAAATCTGACGCTCGATTGGACCGCCTACGATGAAGACGCCAACGGCGGCGATATTTCTTTCTATACCGTCTATCAAAGCCCGTTGCCGTTCAGCGTTGCTTCTCAAGCATCCGCCATTGCCACAACGCCCGCCGGCACAAAGACTTGCCTCGTCACCGGCCTGGAGCGCAACCAGACCAATTATTACGCGGTCATGGCAACCGACCTGACCGGCCTGGCGGATTCCAACGTAACGGCGATCGCCGCCGCGCCGCGCGACATAATCGCGCCGTCCAATCCTTCCGGTCTGGCGTTCCAATGCTTTAATGACCGCCTCGTTGTCTCCTGGAGCGCCTCCGCGAATCCGGATTCCGACCTGGCCGGCTACCGCGTTTACGTCACCAACGAAACCTCCGGCGCCACGGTCTCAAACTCCGTTACTTCATATGAACGCGCCGGCCTTTCTTTTGCCTCCGCTTATCAATTCCGTATTACTGCCTTTGATAGCGCTGCAAATGAAAGTGAAGGAGCAACAGCCACTGGTTACACGCTCCTGGCCAATCCCACCAACGTTTCAGCCGAGCCTTTCAGCGGCATGGTCAGGCTCTCCTGGTCCGCTTCCCAGCCGCCGGCCAACGTTGACCATTATGCGGTCTATTGCTCGGAAACCGATTTTAGCAGCGTATCCGGCCTGACCGTCCGCGCCGTAACCGGCGGCACTTCCGCCTCGGTGGCCGGCTTGCGCGATAATGTCACCAATCATGTCGCCGTCACCGTGGTCAACAAGTCCGGCGGCGAAACAAAGTCCGTTGCCACAATAGCCGTTGTGCCGCGGCCCGACACCAACGGCCCCTCGCTTTCCGGTCTCCGTTGGAATGGCGCAGCCGTGCCATCCGGCATTACCAGCAACGGCACGTTCACGATTTCCGCTTCCGACCCGTCCGGCGTGAGCCGAGTGGAGATTTTCATGAATGGCGCATTACTCGGCTCTCAGACGGGTTCCGGCCCGGATTTTTCCGCCTGGTGGAACGTCTATGCCACCACCAATGACGGCCCCCATCTTCTGCGCATCTCCGCCTGGGATACGCTCGGCAACAGCAATGTGCTGGAAACCGCCGTCAACGTGGCGCTTGCCGTGCCGCCGGCGCCGGTGATTTCAAGCCCGGCTTCAGGGAAAATAGTAAATACGCCGGACCTGTCGCTCTCGGGAACAGCCGACCGTTATGCTTCCTCCGTTGCGTTTTTCATCAACGCTGCGCCGACCGGCTCCGCTACTTCGATCGGCTCTGCCGGAGATTTTTCGTCTTCCGTCACGCTCGCGCCCGGCACCAATCTTATCCAGGCCGCGGCCTCCAATCGGGCGGGGCAGGGGGAAAAATCGGCGCCTGTTTCCGTCGTGCTGGATTCTTCCATTCCCGCCGCTCCGGCCAATGTCCAGGCCGAGGCGCGCGAAGGCGGCGTGATCGCCGTTTCCTGGTGGGCGCCCGCGGGGGTAAACGTAAAGGGCTATAACCTTTACCGCTCCACCAATTCATTCGAAACCACCAACCAGGCCCTCAAGGTCAATTCAAGCCTGATCACCGGTCTGGGCTACAACGACCTTCCGACGGCCGACGGCACGAATTATTACCGCGTGGTAACCGTGAACCAGGCCGATACGCCCAGTCTTCCCTCGGAAAAAGTCTCCGCTTATTCCGATTCCACTCCGCCGCGCGCCTCCATTTCCATGAGCACGGCCGGCAGGTCAATTCCGGCCGAACGCCGATACGCCTCCGGCGCAATAACTCTGAACCTGGCAACCACCGAACCGCTGTTGACCACGCCCTTCCTTAGCCTGGTGCCGAATCAGGGCACGCCCGTGATAATCGCGCTTGTCAAGGTCAATGAAACCAATTACACGGGAAATTTCCAGGTCACTGAAAACACGCCGGCGGGCGAAGCTTGTTTTAATTTCTCGGCCCGCGACAAAACCGGCAACCGCGGCACTGCCATTGATACCAATGCAAGCTTCATCGTTGACAACGTCGCGCCGGTTTGCAGCCGGTTCCAGGTCACGCCCGCTTCCCCCATTCTCAATAACGCCACGAACCCGGTCAGCGTTGCTGCCGTGCTGGTTTTCGATCCCGGCGATCTTCCGGCTGTTACTCCGGAGCTTTATTTTGCTTTCTCCCTGACTTCCGTTGCTCAGACCTCCGTGCCTCTATCGCAATTGACTTCCTGTTCCTGGGGCGGATCGCTTGTGCTCCCGGCCAACGCCGGCGTCACTCCCGAAATTCTTTCCTTCTCCTGCCAGACTTACGACTCTTTATCCAATTCTGCATTCTACATTCTGCCTTCTGCATTTCAGGTCTACCAGGGCACCAACCTCCCGCCGCTGGACAAACCCACGGGCCTGACCGCCGTGGCAAAACCGCATGGCGCCGTGGATTTGATCTGGAACTCCGTGACCGGCACTGTCTCTTATCAGGTCTGGCGTCAGTCTCCGTCTTCTTCAAGCCTAGCCTTCCTTAGCCTTGCTACAGCCTGTTCCTTCAGTGACGTCGCCCCGGATGGCACCAATTTTTACGCCGTTGCCTCGGTGCGGGAGGCCAATGGACAGCAGTCCGTCAGCGAGCTCTGCGATCCCGTTTCCGTAGTGGCCGATTCCAACGCTCCCAACGCCCCTGAAAACCTCACGCTCCAATTGGCCGCCAACGGCATGTACTTAAGGTGGCAGGCGCCTGCCCTGAGCGAAGGCGAAGGGTCACTCAATTATTCTCTTTACCGTTCCGCCTCGCAGATCACGCCGGAAAACATTTCTTCCATCACGCCCCTCATCACCAACATCCCAGCCACGAATGTTGTGGATACTTCTCCTGTGCAGGGCGCCGTGTATTATGCCGTCACGGCCAAAGACGCGGCCGGCAACGAATCTTCTCCTTCGGCTTCCGTTTATACGAATATTTCACTTCTTCCGGTTTCCTCCCTGTCCGCTGTCCGCCATTCTTCTTCTCTTCCCGTCGTTTCCTGGACCCATTCGTCTCCCGAAAATATTGACGGCTTCAATGTTTACGCCGGTCCCCCCGGCCAGGAGACCAAACTCAATTCTTCACTCCTTCCAATTTCTAATTTCGAATTTCAGGACAGCGGATACAACGGCGGCGAACGGTGTTATAATGTCCGGGCCGTGGACGTGCAAGGCGGGCAGGAAACCGAAAGCATCGGCCGCGAGGTGCTGCTTCCCGATCTTTCCGTCTCGCTTTTGGCAGGCGCGCAAATCAAGCGCGGAGTCATGAACCGCCTGAATTTCGGCGTCGCCAATGCCGGCTCATCCGCCGTGTCCAACGCGGTTCTGAAAATAAAATTCGCCGGACACGAGAACGTTTCCGCTTCGTTCAATTTGAGCGCAAACGCCTCTAACACGATTTCACTGGTCGCCGGCGGATACGCCGATTTGCCGGACACTCTTGTCATCACCAATACCGTTGAAATCGTTTCGCCCTCGGGCGAATCTTGTGCTGTCAGCGGCGTTTCTTCCCTGACGGTCGGAACCGATCTGCTCACGGCTGAAATTCTCAATGACGAGTTCACGCGCGGCGCCGTCGGCAAGGCCAAATTCGCATTGCATAACACCTGCTCCGAGGAAATAGAGATTGTAACCGCCACCGGCTCCGGGGCCGCGGCTTCGGACCAGGTCAGGTTCAAGCTCCTCAGTCCTGACGGCTCGGTCTACGCCGTGGCCGCGGTAAAACAGTCTTCTGGAGAAAAACTTTACACCCTTCCCAACGGCGTTACCGTGGCGAGAATTTCTCCCGGCGCCGAATTCACAAGCCTGGACGTGGAAATGAACGTGCCCACCAATGCGCCCGATTCCGTCACCTTGAAACTGGAAATAGACAAGGTCCATTATCATTACGGCTATTCGGACCAGATAAGCATTGCCGGCCTTTCGAGCGAACGCTCGATTTCCATAGCGAACACGCCATATTATGCCGCGATCACCAACGTCTCCCCGGCCTCGGCCCTGTGTCAGACAAATTTCGTCATCACCGGCCATGCCGTCAACCGGTCCGCAACCAATGCCGCCGCCCGCGCGGCCGTCAAGCTGACGGTTTCCCTGTCCGGGTTTGAACGTTCCTTTGACCTTTTTACCGACGACAACGGTAATTTCTCCCATACCTTTACGCCGGACGAAAATGAGGTCGGCATTTACAAAGCGTGGGCGGTTCATCCGGACCTTCTGGATAAGCCCGTGCAGGCCACGTTTGCCGTAAACCGGGTCAGTGTTTCGCCGGCAACATTCAACGTGCGCGTGCCGCGCAATTACCAGCAGACCTTGAACGTTCGCGTCACACCCAGCGCAGGCTTAAGCTTGACCAATCTCTTCCTTGTCCTCCCTCAGTCCAATTCGCTTCCTTCCGGTTTGCACGTTGAAACCAATTCTTCCGCGCATGTTGCGCTGGCGCCGGAAAATCAGACCGTTAATCTGCCGCTTACCCTGTGGGCCGATAACACCGTAACGAACACCGGTTCCTTCACCCTTAACGTCATGAGCGACGATCCCCTTGCCACGAGCGGAGCCGAAGGGCGCCATTGGGCCGATGTCACGGTCAACTACGCTTTCTCCGCCGCCAATCCCGTCCTGACCTGGAGCCCGGATTACATAGATACCGGAGTGGCTGTCAGCAATTCCGTGACCGAATCCCTGACGCTCAAGAATACCGGCCTGGCCGACATGGAGCAGGTCCATTTCTCCCTCATCACCACGAACGAAACTCCGGCGCCGTCCTGGGTGGTTCTTAATTCCGCCTCCTCTCTTGACACTCTTTACGCCGATACTTCGTCACGCCCATACTCCCATACTCTCAGTTTGACCTTTGCTCCGACAAACGGCGTTGCCTCCGCCGACTACCACTTCCAGTTGCGCGTCGCTTCCGCCAATGCGGGCACCAACGCCATCAACCTCTACGTGTCGGTCAACGAATCCGGCAAAGGCGCTGCCCTTTTCAAGGTTATTGACCTTTATTACGGCTACCAGGGCAATACCGGCGTCCGGAACGCCCTGGTCAAGTTGACCAAACAGGATTCTTCATTCGTTACCAACCTGGTTTCGGATTCCATGGGCGAGGCCTGGTTTCGCGACCTGCCCGTGGGCCGTTATAAATACCAGGTCACGGCCGACAAGCACGACAGTTTCACCGGCGCCATCTGGATCAAGCCCGGCGTTACCGTTGGCGAGGAGGTGTTCCTTGAATACAACCTCGTCACCGTGGAGTGGTCCGTTGATCCCGTGCCCATCGAGGACTGCTACAACATCGTGCTCAGCGCCGTGTTCGAGACCGACGTTCCCGCGCCCGTGATTGTAAGCGAACCTTTGTCCGTTTCCCTGCCCGACATGGCCGCAGGCGACGTGTTCAACGGCGAATTCATTCTCCACAATTACGGCCTGATCCAGGCGGAAAACCTTTCCTTCAATCTGCCTGCATCGGACGGGCATTTCAGGATCGAGATTCTGGGGGATATGACCAATAGCACAATCCTTGCCGCGCACGGGGAAAGAAGAATACCATATCGGGTGACCTGTCTTTCCGCCCTGGATGCGGAGGGTGGGGGCGGCTGTTACACGTGGAGCGCGTGCATTCAGATGCCCTTCAGCTATTGCGCTGCCTGCGGCAAAATCTGCTGGGGCAACTCTTCTTTCTGTTTCAACCGCGTATACGGCTCATGCCCCGGCGGCAGTGGCGGCTACACCCCGAGCACGGGCGGCGGAGGAACGGACACGATCGAAGACGGCGGCGATAGTGGAGGCGGCTCAAGCTCCGAAAAACCCAGTCCGGCGGCTGAACCGATCGGGGGAGATCAATGTTTCGATCTGCCCTCATGTCCACCCGGCGTTTGTGACGAATGCGGGGAAGAAACATGCGGAGAGCAGAATCGTTTTGAGAGAATGGACAATTCCTCGATTGATTTGCTCAATCGGCAATTTCATGAAAGCGTGGATGATTTGTCAGTCAAGGTCATGGGGGGGCATGTGAGTTTTAGGCGCGAGTATTTTACGAACACGTGGACTTTGGCGCGCGCATGGCAGGGGCTGGAGTTTTCCTATGGATACACCGGCAACGTGGAGGTCGTATATCATGCCGGAATAAAATACTCTGCGGCCAATCCGGATGCGACGGTATTCAGTCATGATGCCGGGCAAAAGGTTTATAAGACCGAGAGCGGCTATTACCTGCAAAACAAGAACGGGGCATGGCGTGAATTCGATTCGGATGGCCGGCAGATAAAATCCGGGGACAGGAACGGGACGCTGATGAATATGCATTATGACGCCACCAATGGCCTGCTCGCAGGCGTGTCGGATCGGTTCACCAATCAGGTGCTGTGGATCGAATATGACACCAATGGATTAGTTTCGTCCGTGGCGGATGCGGCCGGCGGCGGCCGCCGGATAAGCTATCAGTATGATTCCGCCGGTCGTCTTACCAATTTTTCTAACAGTCTAAGCCTTCCTACAGCCTACTCCTACGACGGCTCCGGCCGGCTGGCGGCTATCACGCGGCCGGACGGGCGCGTTACGCATCTGGCGTACAACGATTACGGTTATGTTTCATCCGTGAGCCGGGCGAGCGGATATTCGCGGACGTTCGAATACAGCTACGACGATTACAAGAAGGAATATTACGTGCTGGTTCAGACCGGCGGCGGTAGAATCACGGAGAAACGATTTGATTCCAGCGGAAAGATGATCTGGTCGGCAATGAACGGCAGAACCACGTATGACGCCGATGAAACCGATCCGGAGGATCCTGTTTATGAATATAATGCCAGCGGCGATATCGTCAAAATCACCTATGCCGACGGTTCCACGGTTAACCGGGAATACAACGGTCCCAATGGCGAAATGACGAAAGAAGTTAATGAAGCCGGCATTATCACGCTTTACGCTTATGATGCGCAAGGCAATTTGACCAACAAGATTGAAGCCGCCGGAACGTCTTGTCAGCGCGCCACTGATTACGCCTATGATGGTTTTGGACAGTTTATTGCTACAACTATTTCCGGGTCCAGTTTGTCCTCTACGTCCCATATGTCCTATGATTCTCGCGGCAACATCCTGACAGTGACCGACCCCGAAGGCCATGTAACCAGCAATTCCTACGACGATTGCAATAACTTGATTTCCGTGACCGACCCGTTGGGGTATACACGTAGCATGAGTTACGATTTGGCTGGCAGATTAATCACCGCAACTGACCCGGCCGGAAATGTGGTCAGCATTTCTTACGATTTGGCCGGCAACATGGTTCTCCGTGAATTCAGAAATTCTGGCTCCTATCTCCTGACTACTGACTCCTTCAGCTACGATCAGGAAAATCATGTAACGAATTTTGTCCACACAATCGAAAATCGGCAATCGAAAACCGAAAATTACGTATATGACGCCGACGGCAACCTGATCCGAAGCACGGATGCGGCCGGTCGGATAACGGTTTACAGCTACAATTACGACGGCAAAGTGATTTGCCAATCCACGCCGGCCGGAGATATATTTAACGCCTACGATGACCAGGGCAGATTGTCCGGCGTAACGGACGTCCGTGGCAACGTTACGACCCTGGAATATGTCGGCGAGACAGAACGGGTTAGTAAAATAAATTATCCGACTTATACCCGGGAATATACCTATGACCAGCGTGGTCGTCCGATCCTGGTTACCGATCGGACGAGCGACGCTTCACGAACGACGAGTTACGCCCTGAACGCTCTGGGCCAGGTTCTTTCCATCACCGATCCGCTGAACCGGACAACGCAGTCAACTTATGATCAACTGGGAAGGCGTTTGTCCGTGGTCAACGCCCTGGACGCTGCGAATGGCTTTGAATATGATGTCTTTGGCAATCTCACGAAGCTGACTGACGCGAACGGCAACCAGACAACGTTTGATTATGATCTGAACGGCAGGCTGACAAAGAAAACATATGCCGACAATTCATCGTGGAATTATGAATATGACGGCGTCGGCAACTTGGTCAAGCGCACTGATGCAAAAGGGCAAATCACGGCCTATTCGTATGACGCGCTCAGTCGTCTTGTAACCAATTCATATTATCCGGCCCCTGCGTCCAATCCCTCAAAAGTTGTTTCCTATTCCTATGACCCCTGGGGGAGAATGACTTCCTGGAACGACGGGACATATTCCGGGACATTCTCCTACGATGACGCGAATAGAACTCGAACTGTCACTGTAAATTACGGCCCGTTCAGCAAATCGTTTTCCTGCTCATATGATCTTGTCGGGCGGAAAACGAAATTCACCGGCCCGGACAACGTGGAGGTCAGCTATACTTATAATTCCGAAGGCCGGTTGAACGGAATCAGCATTCCGGGCGAAGGAACAGTCAGTTACAGTTACAATCAACACGGACATTTGTCCGGCCAGACCCTGCCCGGCGGAAACAGCAGGTATTACGGCTATGACGCTCTGATGAGCCTGATAACCAACGTGGCTCTGGATTCAGCGCAAAATCTCCTAATGATTCGCGGTTATTCGCGTAATTTGGCGGGCAACATAATAAATCAGCAGACCGAGTCAGGCTCGATCAGCTACGCTTACGATTGTATTGATCAATTGGTCGCCGTGACCAACACCGCTCTTGGCAACGAGTGGTATTCATATGACGCAATGGGCAACCGCATGGCATCGTCAAATACGATTTTGGGCTCGACCAATTTCATGTCGTATTCCGCGAATGCTCTTAATCAGTATCTTCAAATCGAAAATCGGCAATCGGCAATCGAAAATTACCAATATGACCTCAATGGGAACCGCACCAACAAAGTCACCGCCGCAGAGACCAACTTATACGCCTGGGACATTGAAAATCGGATGGTCGGCTTCTCTTCCCAAATCGAAAATCGGCAAACGAAAATCGCAAATTATACTTATGATCCGTTTGGTCGCCGAATAATGAAACAAGTGTCCTCTTCGTCCAATCTGTCCTATACAAACTATTACCTCTATTCCGATGAAGGTCTGATCGGGGAATATGATTCATCCGGCAATGAAATCCGTTCATATGGTTATGTGCCGAATTCCTTATGGGGGAACAACCCGGTATGGATGCATACATTCATTCCGTCGCTCAATGGCGGTGAAACAAATTATCTGTATTACCTGAACGATCATCTCGGCGCGCCGCAAACGCTGGTCCGTAAAAACGGCGCCATTGCCTGGGCAGCGGTTATGGATGCGTTTGGACAGGCGCATATTCTGCCGGGGGCGGTTGTAACAAATAATCTGCGTTTCTCATCGCAGTATTATGATGAAGAATCCGGCCTCCAATACAACACGCAGCGTTACTTTGATCCTGCCAATGATCGGTATCTGTCCAAAGACCCGTTGGAAAGGTGGATCAATCCCGGCCTATATGCCGGATTGTTGAACGATCCAATAAAGTATATTGATGCCGACGGCCGGGATGAGAGTTACTGGCCGCCGGGAAACAACGCGTACACCGGCGGTCTCATCTCGCCGGATATGAATCAGTCTGGTTCGGATAGTGACGTTTATACCGGCGGGACGCAGCGGATCCCCGGCGTTAACGCTCCTTCCACTGGTGCAATCTCGCCCGATCCGGACCCGCAAATTCCTATTCCGATTATTTTTATTGCTCCAGATGGCTCAATAGGATTCCGGTATTATGCAAATTGGGGTGGACGTGGGTGGACTGGTGGTTGGCCTGGGTCATGGGATACAATTCAATATTATCATCAACATCTTATTAGACCACCAAGAGATGCTCAAGATGAATGTTACATGTGGCACGACAAATGTTATGCGAAATGCCGTCAGGAAAATAAGTGCAGTAGAAGAGACCAGATATTTTGTTTCAATAGATGTGATTTGGAATTGTCGTGGTGCTTATTGACGCATTTTGACAGAAATTACTGGTATTCAAGTCCAAGCAGATTAATTGCCGCCGATTATTTCTTAATCCAGCCACAGTTAAGATTACTGAATACGGCTTCCTGGCTGTATTTGGGGAAGGAGACATTGCCATGAAGTTATTGCCAATGAAAACTACATTATATATTTGTTTTTTACTTATAAGTATGATTTTTGTAGAGGGTTGTTTCTCAAGTGGTAAGCATCCACGCATGCCAGATATTGGTCCGGAAATTGTTCCTGAAGTATTTTCAGAGGCAAGTAATATATTGGTACTTCCTTTGTGGAGAGTTATCCCACGATATTATGATGAAACTAAGGAACCGCCCTATCTTATTTCGTCGCCATTTATGGCGCGGGATTTGAGCTGTATTTCTTCGAGCATGGCGCGGCCTGATTATTGGAGCATCGTAACGCCTGGCTCTCGGATTGGTAATGAATTCCGAATGTTACGAGGAATATATTTAATATTGAAGTCAGGGGAGGTGGTTTGGTTAAGCGCTACACTAGGATATGAGAACTGGTGGAGTTACATCAAATGGGCCACTATGTCAAAGCAGTGGCAAAATGAAATTGAGATGGCAATTGAAAAAGGAAAAATTTGGCGAAGCGGAGAATCGAATTCCACTTTCTGGGGCGGCGATTATAAAATTGAAATGAGAATCGAAGTAAAATTAACTCCCGACGAAAAGAAAATGATCAGGGGCTATCTGGACGGCATTGACTATGAAAAGATAACCAACGGCGGACAATGGAAATTGATGTTTAAGTACGCTTGCAAAAATAACTGGCACACTTTTGTAAAAGATGGTATGTTTGTGGCATGGAAATCAGCATGAAGGATTTGCGGATAAAATATGTCGCAATGAAGGGCTGTTTTGATGAGGCCCGGCTGC
>Ga0209749_1002311_pt1 | contig 13050 bp, 14 predicted proteins | sample EPASupsiteSAE347_FD_187267 | JGI IMG/M metagenome (GOLD analysis project Ga0209749, IMG submission 187267) | Bioremediated contaminated groundwater from EPA Superfund site, New Mexico - Sample SAE3-47 (SPAdes) (version 2) | ecosystem: Environmental > Aquatic > Deep subsurface > Groundwater >... | reverse complement strand
ATTTAACGCACCAGTTTCAGGATTTCGGTCTCCCGGTTTTTGAGACATTCGTGGACGGACGGCGCATCGGGGGCCTGCCGCAGGGAGATCAAAAACGATTTGTCGCGGCACATCAGGCACAGGCGCGCCAGCACGTGCAGGTGCAGACGATCGTTTTGGCAGCAGATCAGAAAAAAAAGGTCGGTTTCATTGCCGTCCGGCGCGCCGAACGGTATGGGCGTGTTGGTGCGGCCGAAGGCGATAAATGAATCTTCGAACAGGTAAGGGTCATGCTGGCGCGGATGAAGCAGGGCGAAACCGTCCGGCATTGCGGTTGAACACATTTTCTCCCTGTCCTCGAGGCTTTGCAGAAGGTCCCTGGGATTGGAAACCAGGCCGCCGGCCTCGGCGAACGCGGTTATGTCGCGCAAAAGCGAAGGCTTGGTTTTCGAGGCAAGCGAGGTTGTTATCAGGTTTTTTTTTGCCAGCGCCGAGATGATGGCCCGGGTCTGAGACAAATCGCCGGTTTTGGAGGAACTGGTTTGATGGTACTCGTCCAGGCGTTTGTTGGTTAGGCCGAGGATGCGTTGGGAAGCCCAGGCGTCAATATCGTTTTTGCGAAAAACAACCTGCCTGCCTCTGTGCTCAAAGGGGATTTCGTTCCGGCGGACCAGTTTTTCGATATCCGCCTTTGACAAATGCAGATACTCGGCTACTTCACTGAGCGCAAAGGTGCGATATGGCAAGGTATATCCGCCTCAAGATTTTTTTGTCGCAAAACCGCGCGGAATTCACAGGCAAAGATCCGTATTCAATTTTGTGTCGCATGAGCATCCGGCGGCCGTTCGGGAATTGTTTATTTGCCGGTCTTGTTTGGAACGCCGGCTCCCTTGCGCGGCATGGCCGGAATATCTGGCGCAATGGTCTGGAATTTCTTTTTCAGCGCGTTCAACTCCTCGTCATCGGCCAGGAGGGCGTCGATTTTTTTCTGCAGTTCGCGCATTTTTGCCTGGAGTTCCTTTATCTCCGGGTTTTCCTCGTACAGCTTGTTCATGCGCGCCGTAACCTTGCGGTTCATTTCTTCGTATTCGGAGCGGGCCTGCATGCTTTGTCTGACCAGGGCCGGATCAATGGCCGAGGGCTGGAATATGTTTTTTGCGACGGCAGGAGCCGCTTCGTTGGTCGCCGCCGGGGCGGGGGCGTCGGATTTGTTTTCCGCCCGGCATCCGGAACACAGCAGGCAGGCTGACAGCAGCGTGATTGACAAAACGTTCCATTTCAATTTCATCGCAATGTCCTCCTTTAAATCTGAAATTTAAAATTTCGAATGGCCGCCAAAGGGTAGCGGGGGCTGGATTTGAACCAGCGACCTTCAGGTTATGAGCCTGACGAGCTACCGGGCTGCTCCACCCCGCAGTGTTTTTCTTTAACCCCTTATTAATAGGGGGGCCGTTGCAAAATGTCAATGAATTTAGCTAACATTAATTATTTGACTGCCGGAGCGTCAGGTAGTATCGTCATGGCCATGAGCGTGGATCTTCCCCGGAAAACAAACATCTGGAACCTGCTTGTAACGGCTGCGGCGGTTATCGCGTTTATCGTGGTGGCGGCTGTGCTGGCGTTCGAGGTCATGGAGTTTTTGTATTACGGCAAAGCGCCTTCCGTCTGGCCGGCCCCCTGAATTTGATTAGAACCCAGTAAATCACACGCCGCAGAAAGAGCCGAAGCCCCCGTCGATCGCCAGACTGCTGCCGGTTACAAACGAGGCCGCCGGCGAGCAGAGATAGACGATTCCGCCAAGAAGTTCTTCGGGCCGGCCGTATCTTTTCATTGGCGTGCCGCCCAGAATGTCCGCGCCGCGCGAGGCCGTCAGAGTGCCGGGAGTCTTGTTGATCAAATCGGCGTTCTGCAGGGTCGGGAAGAAACCCGGTCTGATTTCATTCACCCTGATTTTCGGCGAATGACTCATGGCCATGTCGGCCGCGAGCCATTTTGTGAAGTTGCTGATGCCGGCCTTGGCCGCGGAATAGGCCGGCACGCGGCTCAGCGGCGTGTCCGCGCTCATTGAGGAGGTATTTATAATGACGCCCTCGCCCTGTTTGATCATTGTTTTGCCGAAAATCATTGAGGGAATGATGGTGCCCATGATATTCAGGTCGAAAGTGAAGCGGATTCCGTCTGCGGAAAGGTCGGTGAAATAGAGGCCCTCCTCCTTTTTGGTGATCGCCTTCGGATGGTTGCCGCCCGCGCCGTTGATTAATATGTCGATTCGTTTGAACCTGGCCATTACGGCGTCGCAGGCCTTTTGAACGCTTTCCGGCCTTAAAACGTCGATTTCGATCCCGACGGCCTCGCCGCCGTTTTTAACGATATCGTCCGCCGTTTTTTGCGCCTCGTTCAGGCGCAGGTCCAGAGACGCTATTTTTACGCCAAGATCCGCCATGCCCCTGGCCACGGCCCCGAACAACACGCCGCCGCCGCCGGTTATGGCCGCCACTTTGCCTTGCAATGAAAAGAGTTCGTTCAGCTTCAGGTTCGTGTCCTTGCCCATATGATTGCCTCCGTCATGTTTTTATTGATTTCTTTTTCCGTTTCAGGCGCTTGCGGTATTCCCTGGCGCCGTAAAAATGTTTTCCTGAAAATCCGTGCCGGATGCGGTAGGACAGGAAATAGCCGAAGGCGCTGTGCGCGTTGAAGAAATGGTCGAAGAGGAGGTGCGTTAGAATGCCGACCACCGCGCCGATCGCGACCGGCTTCCAGTTGATCAGCCAGAGGAAGACCAGGTAGACGGCGACGAATTCCCAGGAGTGAAGGAAAAGGAAGAGATTTTCAAAAGTTTCATACTCAAAAGCCCTGAACAAGTGCCGGATCCTGATGCGCCAACCGTAGTTGACGACATAGTCGATGACATGGTCCAGATCGAGAAATACTCCTGTCAGAAAACACGCCGCCGTTGCCGATACGGAGCGGAAGACCGCCCATACCAGAGCAGAGGTCGCGGCGGAAAGCGCTATGTGATAAGCAAGTTTCATTTGCAAACGAGGAGGGCATCATATAATTTCGGCTGCCGGAGGTCAACGAATCGTTTTTTATTATTCCGGCGGATATGATTGACACTCGTTCAATTTCGGATATGTTTGTGCTGTTCTTCGAATCGGGGTGTAGCGCAGACTGGTAGCGCGTTTGGTTCGGGACCAAAAGGTCGAGGGTTCAAATCCCTCCGCCCCGACCACCCTGCGCGGTTTCCGGAGAAACCAGCTACGGGTGGCAGGTTTGTTTGTTGTGCAGCATGTGGTATGCCTACATATTATTGAGCAGAAAAGATCACAAGCATTATATTGGTTCGACCAACGACATGGGCCGAAGAGTGAGTGAACATAACTCTGGGGGTGTGGAAGCGACAAGATACAGACGACCTCTTGAGCTTGTTTCATATATTGCGGTGAATACGGAGCAACAGGCGCGGGAACTTGAGTCGTATCTGAAAACCGGTTCCGGTTTTGCGTTCATCAAGAAGAGAATCCTTCAGTCCACGTAGCCTTGGCGCAGTGGACCTCCGCCCCGACCACCCTGCGCGGTTTCCGGAGAAACCAGCTGCGGGTGGTAAACTCATCTGTAAAATGTGGCGCGGTAAAGTCTCTCCCAGGGTCAGGTCAAGGCGAACAGTTTTTTGAAGCGGGCCAGAAGGGTTTGCCTGATTTCCTCGCGCTTGGTTTGGCTGGACTGCGCCTCCTTGTTGGCCAGCGCCCTTTGATTGAAGATGATTTCGATCTGCTCCATGAGCGATGGCTCGCCCTCCAGGAGCACGCGGAAGGCGTTGCGGTCGATTTCCAGCAAAGATCCGCCTGTTTTTGCTTCCACGCGCGCCGTGCGTTTTTCGCCGGTTAAAAGGCTCATCTCTCCGAAAAAGCCTCCCCGGCAAAGGGTGGATATGGTTTTGCCGTCGCGAATGATGTCGAATTCTCCGCCAAGAATAAAGAACATCGCATCGCCGTCATCGCCGTTGTCGAAAACCTGCTGTTGCGGCGCGAAATTACGGATGAGCCCGAAGTGGAGCAGGTTGTTGAGGTTGACTTTGCCGGCTCCTTTGAAAAAGGGAATTGAGCTTAAAAAGTCGATCAACTTATGGTCATTCGGCTGGCCGGCTTGAGGCCGCATAATGACGGTGCGGACCGGGTAGGGGATTTCGATTTCCTGCTTCTTGAACTGGTACCAGATTGCCGAAAGAACCTCGTCGCGCACCTGACGGTGAATCGCAAAATCGCGGATAGGGTATTTGATCTTGTAAATTATGCCGGAATCGGCGTAGTCCTGCAGGAAAACTCCGGCCTGGCCATCTTTCACGATGTTGGCGTTTGCATCCAGGATGCTTTCGATTGCGCGTTTGACTTTGAGCGGCGGAACGTCATAGCTGACGCCGATTGTTAAAAATTCATTGACCAGCGGCGTCGGCTTGCTGTAGTTGACCAGTTTCTGGGCGGCTATTTTGTTGTTCGGCACGACGACGTAGTGGCGGTCGAGCGTTTCGACCTTTGTGTAGCGCCAGTTCAGTTCTCGCACCTGGCCGGCCTGCCCTTCGATTTCTATCCAATCGCCGAGGTCGAACGGTTTCTCGGTCTGGATCAGCAGTCCGGCGATGAAGTTGCCGATGGTATCCTGCATGGCCAGGCCGATGATGGCGGTCAGGATGGCGGAAGGCGTAAGGATGGCGGCCAGGTTCCAGCCGAGAACGCTCCTTAAGAATACGGCCAGGAAAATTCCTATAATGACGAACCTGAGGGTGTCGCGCACAATGCTGCTTACGGTGATTTTACGGAGCCGGACCAGATATTGGCCGATGTATAAATTGACGATCAGATGAATGCAGAGCCAGGCGGCGAGCAGGAGCTCTACGCCGTAAATTTCCCGGTTGAACGCCGGCGCAATTAAACGTTTGAGGTATTCGCAGCCCCCGATAAGAACAAGCGGTATCAGGATTTTTACAAGGTGGCGTTTCATGCTTGCGCATATCCTAGCACAATGCGCCCAGGTTAATCAATCTCTGCTTGCAATTTCGGGCTGGTCCGGCATTATGTGCCTGGTGGAGGGAGTTTTTGTTGAAATCAAAAATGCCGTTCATTTTTTTTGGCGCGATCGCCATGGCCGTCTTATTCAGGCTGGCTTTTTTCGCGTTCGGCCTTGAAAAGCTGCCGCTTTCCTCCGATGAAGCCTGGCCGGCCCTTATGGGCATGCATATGCTGAAGGGCGAGTTCCCGGTTTTTTACTGGGGCCAGACCTATATGGGCACCCAGGAGTCATTTTTTGACGCCGCGCTTTTTTATTTTTTCGGTCCGGGCAAGGCGGTCATCAGAATTTACCCGCTTCTCTTCTCGCTTCTTTTCGTATGCGTGAGTTATTTCCTGGCCTGCCGTGCTTTCAATCGCGAGGTGGGTCTGTTTACCATATGCCTGCTGGCCATACCTGTTCCGTACCTGGCCATGTGCGGCGTGGCGGTGCCGCCCGATAATTATCTGGCGGTGACCACGCTGGGCTCCGCCGCCTTGTGGCTTACTCTTAATATTGTCGAGCGGGACAATGTGCGCATGCTTGATTATCTCCTGCTGGGGGCTTTGCTGGGGTACGCGTTCTGGCTGCATTTGCTGATCATCAGCTTTATCGTCTGCTGCCTGGCCTGGCTTTTTCTCAACGACAAATTGATTTTTATCAGGCGTAATTTCTGGTTGATGGCGCTGGCCTTTCTGGCCGCCAGCCTGCCATTCTGGTGGGTGAACATAAAAAGCGGATTTGCCACGTTTGCCGACGTGGGCCGCGCTTCCGGCTGGCAAAGGACATGGGAATATCTGCAGGTGGCCCTGGTTTATACCGCCCAATTTTTTACCGGCCAGCGCATCATGCTCTATGCCGACAATTGCCGCAATGTGGTTTTGCCGAAGGCGTTCTTTTATATTTTGGGAGCTGTTTGGTGCGGATTGCCGCTCGTGACGGTTTTTGCCAATTTCCGCGGCCTGTTGCGGCTGTTTGTTCTGAAACTGGGAAACAAATCCGGCGGACCGCTGCTGGTCGTGACGGCCGTCATGAGCGTGCTGGTCTTTGCCCATAGTTCGAGGACGGGGTCGAATGATGCCCGCTATCTTCTCCCCCTGATGGCCGCGCTTCCGCTTCTGGGAGCCTTCGGCATCTGGCGGATATGGAAATATTCACGGGCAGGGGGAGTGGTTGTCCTGTTGTTTGTCATGGCGTGCCAATTATGGGGCAACGTCAGCCTTGCCCGCGCCTGGAGCGATGCTTCCCTGGTCGCCGGTCCGTTGGAGCTTCCGGACACGCGGCCGCTGATCGCCTTCCTTGAGCGGCAGGGCATTGACCGCGCTTATGCGCATTACTGGCTTTCATACCGCATCACCTGTGAAACGCGGGAGAAAATAATTGTCTCCGAGCCGTTCAACGAGCGGTTTCCGGGGCGCGAGGTCCGTTACCTTGCCGAAGCCGGCCGTGCCGAAAAAGTCGCGTTCATAACCCATCCGACGCTCTTTCCGCCCTCGGATTTCGAGCCGTCCCTGCAAAAAATAGGCGGCGCCTGGCAAAAAAAGGAGATAGACTGCTTCAGCGTCTATTATGATTTCAAGCCGCCCTGCAACGACCGCCTTTTGCGCGAACTGCCGGCCGACGAGCGGAAAGTGGAAAATTCGGTCAAAGAAGTTGCGGTTGATTTCGGCAAACCCATGAAATTCGCCAAACTGAAAATCCGGCCGCGCGACAATGGCTATCCGCGCGAGCTTGCAATTCAGATTTCGGATGATAAGGTTTCCTGGCGGACCATATGGCGCCAGGACGATTTTTCCCTTTCCTGGGAAAACGGCCAGCCGAGGTATCTTTATTGGGACGGTTATTGCAATGTTGTTTTTCCGGCAGCGGCGGCGCGGTATCTCAGGTTGGTTCAGCCTGTGGCTGAGGCGCAAAAAGAATTGTCAATCGACGAATTGCATGTTTTTGGGCCGACTGTTGATTAAATGGAGCAAAAAATAAAATGAAATCAGTCAGCGTCGTTATTCCGGCGCGCTATGAGGAGGACACGATCGGGCGGGTGCTGGACGAATTGAACGCCGCCATTGCGGTTTACCCTCGGTATCGTTTTGAAGTGATCGTGGTCATCGACGATGCCGCCGACCCGACCGGCGCGCTTGCCGTATCCAAGGGCGCAAAAATCGTGTTCAACCGGCTCGGCAAGGGCAAGGGGGCGGCGCTGGAAAGCGGTTTTAACAGTTCGAACGGCGAAATTGTGGTCATGTTTGATGCCGACGGCTCCCACAATCCCGCCGATATGGGCGTTTTTCTGGATGCCATTGAAAAGGGCGCCGGGCTGGCCATCGGTTCGCGGGTGGTCGGCGGAAGCGATGACCACGACGTGATTCGCCTGTTCGGCAACGCGGTGTTCACCTTGTTCTTTTCGGCGCTGTTCGGGCAAAACGTCATGGATGTCTTGAACGGCTACAAGGCTTTCCGCAGGGAGATCATTGCCGGCTGTCGGCATCGCATGAAGGGGTTCGGGGTTGAAATTGAAATCGCCTCGCAGGCCGTGCGCAAGGGCTATCCGATCGTCGAAGTGCGGACGCATGAAAACCGCCGTCTGGGGGGCAGGATGAAATCCCATGCCTTGCGCGACGGCTACCACATCCTGGTCGCCATCCTGCGCGAAGGTTTGAGTTATCGCGTCTGGCGCCTGTTCCATCGAAAAAGAAGCGCATGTTAATCTCGGGCAATAAAATCGGCAGGGCAACATTTCTTGTTGTTCTTTATCTTCTGGATTGCGCCTGGATCCTTGCTCTCGTTTGCCTGCCTTTTGCCTGGCTTTTCAGTCCTCTTGAGTTCAGGTATGGCCCTGCGCACTTTACCTGCCACTGGGGGCTGAAGCCCGTGCTCATGGCCGCCGGATTGCCGCTCCTGCGTTTTCTCCTGTGGCAGTCCGGCCGCTCTTTTCTTGAAATTGACGGGGGCGGATTCTGGAGGGCCGCCTGGTTCCGCAGAACGGTTCTTTCGCTTGCAACAATAATAATTTTCTTTGCCGCGATTGAGGGCATTCTGACTGCGATTGATTTCAAATATGAAATGCCGGCCATAATTTTCGAGGGCAAGGGCGAATTCGGCGGCATTGAGATCAGCCACACGGTTCCGGACACGGAACTGCTCTACCGCTTCAAGCCCGGCGATGTGTTCGCCGGCCGGAAAATAAACAGCCTCGGTTTCCGCGAAAGGGAGGTGGAGGCGGTCAAAAAAGCGGGGACCATCCGGGTGATCTGCATGGGCGACTCCGTGACCGGCCAGGGCTTGCCGGGCTATTCCGAATATCTCAATGAACTTCTAATCGCCCGTCCGCCGACTCCCGGCGTCTGGGAGGCTTTTAATACGGGCGTGCACGGCTACAGCATTCAACAGGGGCTTATCCAATTCCGGCGCCAGGTGCGCCAATTAAAACCGGATATAGTCACCATTTATTTCGGCTGGAATGATCACTGGCTTGAGGCGCAGAGCGACGACCAACTCATGGCAATCCGCCTCAATCCTGTTCTGGGCAAGCTTTTCGAGCGGCTGGGCGAGAAAAGAATTTTTATGGCCCTGCATGCGCTTATCAACTCTGGCGCGCGCCAGAAGCCGGACAGGAATGACCGCGTTTTCAGGGTGCCGCCGCAGCGTTATGCCCAGTTGTTGCGGCAACTGGCGGCTGAAATAAGAAGCGCCGGCGCCGTGCCGGTCATTATCACCGCAGCGCGGCGTTCGCTCACGGAGCAGACGGTCGGCCAATGCCGTATCCGTTCGGTAGCCGAGGGCAACAGGATCCATGACCAGTATGTCGAGATCAGCCGGACCGTGGCAAGAAAAACGGACGCCCCCCTTTTCGATTTGGCGGAAATTTTTTCCTCGCCGGACTGCGACCGTTATTTTGCCGCGGACGGCATCCATTTCGATCAATTTGCAACGGAAGGCGCGCTCGCCAAAATGCTGCCGCCAGAGTCGCAGCCCGGCCTGCGCCAAATCGCGGCGGAATTGCATAGTTTTCTGATCAAACTTGCCGCAAGCCCGGAATGGCAACGCCGCAAGGGCGGTTGAATATATTAACCAGGCGAAATAGAGCGGCATAATTTCGGCGGCAGCGGCTTGAATTTCGGACGGGAAGATGATAAGAAGGCAGACAAATGCAGGAACATTATTCAGCGGAACTGAACAAGCGCGACGCCGAATTTGAACAGGGGTTGCGGCCGCATAACTTCAATGATTTTGTCGGCCAGAAAAAGGCAAGGGAGCGTCTTGAGCTGGCGGTTGAGGCGGCTCTGGGCCGGAAGGACGTGCTCGACCACGTGCTGCTTTCCGGTCCGCCGGGTCTGGGAAAGACCACGCTGGCCTACATTTTGGCCAACGCCATGGGCGGCAACATCAAGGCGACCTCCGGCCCCATTATCGACAAGCCGGCCGATCTGGCGGGCTTGCTGACCAGCATCGAGCTGGGCGACATTGTTTTTATAGACGAAATACACCGCATCCAGAAATCGGTTGAAGAATATCTCTACGCGGCCATGGAGGATTATCTGATCGATATTATGATCGACCAGGGTCCGAACGCGCGCTCGGTCCGTCTTACGCTGCCCAAGTTCACACTGGTTGGGGCGACCACGCGCAGCGGCCTGCTCTCATCGCCGTTGCGGTCGCGTTTCGGTCTGACTTGCCGTCTTGATTATTACCGCAGCGAAGACCTGAAATTGATCGTGAAAAGATCGGCCAAAATTCTCAATGTGGATATCGAGGATGAGGGCGCCTCCGAAATCGCCGGACGAGCGCGCGGCACTCCGCGCATTGCCAATAACCTGCTGCGGCGCGTGCGCGATTATGCCCAGGTAAGGGCGGACAACCGCATCAGCCGGATTGTGGCCGACAAGGCCCTGGAGATGCTGGATATCGATAAACACGGTCTGGACGACATGGATAAGCGCATTCTGCACGCGCTGATTGAAAAATTCGGCGGCGGCCCGGTGGGGGTAAATTCGCTGGCCGTATCGGTCGGAGAGGAGCCTGATACGATCGAGGAAGTCTACGAACCCTATCTTATCCAGGAGGGTTACTTGAAAAGGACGCCGCAGGGCCGCCAGGCCACGGAATTATGCTATCAACGGCTTGGACTGCCTTTGCTGTCCGGCCAGCATGCGAGGCTGTTCTAAGATCATCAGGAAACATTCAACTTTCAACGTCCAACCTTCAATCTTGAGGAGATAATTGAATGTTGGATGTTGAGTGTTGGACGTTTCCGCCTTCTTTTGGCGCTAGGCCGGTTTTGTCTGGCTTTCCGGCGCGGGCGTTGCTGCAGCGGCTGCGGCCGGTTTTTGCTTCTTGCCGGCATGAGCCGCTTTCTTCTTGCGCTCAATCCATTTTTCCCGGCGCTGGCGTTTTACTCTTATGCGTAATTGTTGTCCCATGCCGAGCTATTAAAGCTATTTTTTTTAAAAGATCAATTTTTTTTTTGCAAAAAAGAAAATTTTACGTTCTATCCGTGATTTTTGAGGATATGCCCGAAGGCCAGCAGATTCGGAACCGTGATGTCGGGAGCGGGGCGGTGTTCCTGGGAAGCGCTGTTTATATGGACGGAAAATGCTCCGGCGTTAATGGCCAATGCCACATCGGTGTCGTAACGGTCGCCGGCCATGGCCGCCTCCCCGGGGGTAAGTCCGTATTTTTTCAGCGCGGAACATAATATTTCCGCGCAGGGTTTCCCCAGGATTATGCTTTTCCTACCGGTAACCTGCTGGAGAAAATCCGTGAACCAGCCGCAGTCGATAGGCAGAAGTTCCGGGATATCGGTGGGGCAGAAACGGTCGGGATGGGTTGAAACAAACGCGGCCCCCCGCGATATCCAGTAGGCCGCGCGGCACAGTTTCTCATACGATAGTTCCGTGTCGTAACCCGCGATGACCGCGTCCGGCCTGGAAGACACGACCTCGAATCCCATCCGGCAAAGTTCGCGCTTCATGCTTTCCGTGCCGAGCACGAAAATTTTTTTTATGTCCGGGAGGGCGGTTTTTAAATAATCCGCGGCGAACAGAACCGAGGTGTAAAGCTGTTCCTTTTCTATGCGCAGGCCCATGGTTGAAAATTTGGCGAGATAATCTTCCGCGCTCCTGGACGAATTGTTCGTCAGAAGGGAAAAGGTTATCCCGAGCGAGGCGAGAATGTCGAAAAACGGCGCGGTCTTTTCGTAAAGCGCGTTGCCGCAATAGATCGTGCCGTCCAAATCCAGGACAACGTGCCTTATCCTTCTTAATCTTGCTATCGTCTCCTGGCTCAGATTATCTGTTGGTGGCATGGGTTTATCAGGCCGGGCCAAAAAACAACGGATTGCTCCAGGCCGTTTTGCCGCGCTTGTCGATAACCTCGATTCGGACGTAACGGACGTGTTGCGGGGCGGTCCATGCGGCTTCCTGGAGAGGCTTCTTCGCCGCAAAACAGGAATGCCCGAAGCTGCGGTTTGAAATGAAATTAATGCGCGCGGACGGGGAACATCGCACCTTCAGATCCCTGCCTGCCGCCGAAACGGACTTTATGACGGGCCCCTGCGAGGAATAGAAATTGCCGGCTTTTATTGCCGCCAGAATGGCGTTTTGCGACAAGGACTTTGATTTGACCATGATCCAGCCGCCGGCAATGTTGACCCTGTGGTGAGTGTCGTCCACGGCAAAACCGAGCACGCGATGGCCGGCATCGAGCAGGTCATCCCAGTGCGCGGCCGAATATCCCTTGCCGATTTCATGGTCGCAGACCGAGTTGTACACTTCCATGCCCGGGCAGACGCGGCCGTTTCGGTAAATACAGCAAGGACTCGGCGTGCCACACCAGTAGGGATGGGCCTCCACCAGAAAAACGCCTTCGCGTTCGGCCCGTTCAAGCAGTTGTTCGGGGGTGTGAAAACGGCCGTATTTTTTTTGCCAGGCTTTTTTTACCCCGAGGCAGACAAAATGGTGGGAGCGTTTTTTGAAACTGAAATCTATTTCCTCGGCTGGTATCAGCAGCGGTTTGCGGATTCCTTTGGGCGGAATGGTCCGTTTGTAATGATCGGTCAGAAAGACAAAATCAAAGCCCTGGCGCGCGTAGAGGGCCGCTATTTCCCTGACGCTGCAATCCCCGTCGGAATTCGAGGTGTGCGTGTGAATATTTCCTTTCAGCCAGCGACCGCCTTCGCTCCACATATTGCCGTTGTGCATCGGTTATTTTCCTTCCGTTTGGTTATGTTTAAGAAGATAAATTGCCAGCAACTGGGCTTTTTCCCTGCCCCGGTTAACCGAGGTGTGCGGGATGCCTCCGTCAAAAAACAGGGCATCCCCGGTTTCAAGGTCGATTTTTTTGCTCCCGAGGTAAAATTCTATTTGGCCGGAAAGAATGAAGATGAACTGTTCGCCTTCGGTGGTGACCGGCCTGCGTTTTGCTCCCGGCTTCAGATTCAATACAAAAGCTTCAAATTCAATCTGGCCTAGCGGGCGGGCAAGCAGCGCCTCATAGTTGTATCCCTTTGCCTTTTCCCTCGGAAGAGAGGATCTCTCCCCGGCTCTGATCAGTTGATATTCGCGCGCAGGGGTTGAGATTTCCCTGACCAGATTATCGGCGCCGACCTTCAATGCCTGCGCGATGGAGACCAGCGCGGGAAGGGAGGGGATGGCGCGGAAGTTTTCGATTTTTGAAAGTAACCCCTTGGAAAGCCCCGTGCGCCATGATAGCTCGTCGAGCGAAAGGCCTTGCTGCTTGCGCGTCCGGCGGATGATCTGTCCTACGGTGAACAACGAATTCCTGGTTGTGGTTCTGTTGCGCATTCGGCGTTTTTGAATGAAGAAAGCCTAGCGCCATGTTTCATATTTGTCAACAAAAATTAACCAGTTTTCTGTCGAATGCCGGCGGCTTTCCATGGTCAATTTTTTAATTGCATAATGGCGCCTCAATGGGTAATCATTAAGATCAGTCGACAAAATAAAGGCGGAGATACGGATGAACCACCGCTTTATATCAATGGATATGAATTTCGGCATGACAGGGGCCAATTTA
>Ga0209749_1002307_pt1 | contig 13063 bp, 15 predicted proteins | sample EPASupsiteSAE347_FD_187267 | JGI IMG/M metagenome (GOLD analysis project Ga0209749, IMG submission 187267) | Bioremediated contaminated groundwater from EPA Superfund site, New Mexico - Sample SAE3-47 (SPAdes) (version 2) | ecosystem: Environmental > Aquatic > Deep subsurface > Groundwater >... | reverse complement strand
AAAAGTTCTTTAAGTAAAGAAAGTTTTCCAATGGCAGAAAAGCTTATTAATGGGCTCGAATCACTTACTGCTTTTATTATTTCCATTTTTTTAAAAATATACTATCTTCTTCAAGATCGTTTTCCGTATAATGCCGCGGTATGTTCCTCTCGCCAAGAAGATTAAGAAATTCCGCTTTTGAAAGGCCTGATATTTGCCGAGCTCTGCCCATAGGAATTAATTTTTGATTATATAAAAAAAGCGACAATTCTCTTCTTGCAAGAGTGCTCGGAGAAGCTTTACCGGTTTCCCAGCGATAAACGGTAAACAAAGAAACCCCTAATCTATGAGCAAATACTTCCTGGGAGAGATTTAATTTTTCCCTTAATCTTTTTACATTGAGATTTAATATTGCCTGCATTGCCCTCACCTCAATTATAATATAACATATGTTTAAACACATGTCAATTATAAGGAGAGCCCCTTGAAGGGCAGAAAATTAGGGACACATCCTAATTTAATTTAAGTTGTTAAAAATAAAGAAAATTTTGAAATTAGGATGTGTCCCTAATTTTCGCTATTCGACAGACTCAGGACAGGCATAAGGCTTTGCTTTCAACGCTGGTTTTGCCCATGTTTGTAAGAAGCGTATTAATATTGGCCGCGAGAGCGGATCTTAATTCCTCATCTTCATCGCGGAAAAGTTTTTCCAGTATATCAAAAGTAACATTACAGTTAAACGCGAGCGCCCATCTTACTTTTTTGCTCTTGTCAAAAATCATCTTTCTTAATACATAAGACGGGGTGTTTTTGTTCGCGGCTACCGACTCCCTTACATAATAAGATTTATCTTCAGAAAGCGCTTCAAGTATTGGAGCCGGCGTATTTTTGTTTTCTGCAACAGATGTCCTTACTAGATCTTCTTTATCGCGCGATAATTTTTCCATCATTTTTTGCGTAAGCAATATGTTTGAAGCCAAACTTATTCTTACCCACATATCTTCATCGTGTAATAAAGCTTCCAACGCCTTGACCGGCGCGCAAATATTTCTGGCGGCTGATGCCGCGACTATTTTATCTTCATCTTTGGTTAACTTTTCAAGAAATCCTGAAGACAATTTAATATTTCTTGCAACTGCCGTACGCACCATCCAGTGTTTGTCTTCAGCTAGCACCTCAAGAATAAAGCCGGGCGTATTGTAATTAAGGGCGGCTTCTACCCTGTCAAGATAATTTTCACCGTAGGCTAATTTAGCGAGATCTTTTTCTGATTTTAAAATATCCGGCGCTAAAATATTTTTCATGATTTTCTCACCTATTCATTCTGCCTTTCTAATAGTATTGTAGCAGAATCCTTTTTACCCGAATATCCTCCAAAAGAACCATTTTTAAGAATAAATAAGAATAAAAAGCAAAAACCCCGAAAAATCGAGGTTTTTATTTTGAAAAATTTATGGGGTCAGTCGGCAGGATTGTTTTTAAGGGTCAGACACCGCAAAATTTGTTTCACAATTTTTGCGGTATCAGACCCGACGGGGGCTTAAACAACCCTGCCGACTGACCCCAAATTTTTAATTATATTTGTAAACTGCCATTTTGCGGAATCTGCCGTAGCGGTCTTCGAGAAGTTCTTCCGCGGAGAGATTGCTAAGTTCCTTAAGTGTATCTTCTATCATTATTTTAACGCTGTTATAAACCATACCCGGATCGCGGTGGACCCCGCCAAGCGGTTCCGGAAGTATTTTATCTATTATGCCGAGAGAATATAAATCTTGCGCGGTTAACTTTAATGATTTTGCGGCCTGAGCGGCACGGCTTGCATCGCGCCAAAGAATTGACGCGCATCCTTCCGGAGATATGACGGAATAAATTGAATTTTCAAGCATGTAAACCCTGTTGCCTGAGCCGATGCCAAGCGCGCCGCCGGAGCCGCCCTCGCCTATCACAAAAACCACGATCGGAACTTTTAAGCCCATCATGAACATTATACTTTGAGCAATAGCTTCATACTGGCCGCGTTCTTCGGCTTCTATGCCGGGATAAGCCCCGGGGGTGTCAATAAAAGTTACAATCGGAATATTAAATCTTTCGGCAAGGCGCATTATTCTCATTGACTTGCGGAAGCCCTCAGGATTTGGCATGCCGAAATTGCGCGTTAAGTTTTCTTTTGTGTCTTTGCCTTTCTGGTGCCCGACAACACACACGGGTTCACCGTTAAATCTGGCAAACCCGGCGACAACCGCCGCGTCATCCCCAAGCAAACGGTCGCCGTGAAGTTCTATGAAATCCGTAAAAAGATTTTTTATATAATCAAGCGTATTCGGCCTTAAAGAATGCCGGGCTATCTGAACCTTGTCCCACGCGGAAAGATTTTCGAAGATGGACTTTTTTAATTTTTCGGCCTTGCGCTCTAAAGCTTTTATCTCTTTTTCAAGATCAACATTCCCGCTCTGGCTTACTTTTTTTAATTCTTCTATCTTATCTTCAAGATCTATAATCGGCTTTTCAACTTCAAGTATATGACCCATAAACCCTCCGGGTAAGTGTTAAGTAGCAAGCGTTAAGCGTTAAGAAAAAAACAAACCCGCGCATAAAAAAATGTTTCTACTTAACGCTTGACGCTTAACGCTTATTACTTATTTTGCGAAGTATTCTAATAATTTTATAAGCATTGGTTTTATTTGTTTGCGCGAGATGACTTCGTCTATAAAGCCGTGCTTAAGATAAAATTCCGAGCTCTGGAATCCGGGCGGCAGTTTCTGCCTTATTGTCTGTTCAATTACCCTCGCGCCGGAAAATCCGATAATTGCCTTCGGCTCCGCCAGAATGATATCGCCCAATGACGCGAATGAAGCCGCGACGCCCGCCGTTGTCGGATCGGTCATCACGCAAATATATAATACATTATTTTCCCTCAATTTATTTACCGCGGCGGATGTCCTGGTCATCTGCATTAAAGAAAGCATGCCTTCCTGCATCCTGGCGCCGCCTGACGCGGAAAAAATTATGACCGGCTTTTTAGTTTTTGCGCCCAACTCCATTAATCTTACTATTTTTTCTCCCACGACAGACCCCATGCTTCCGCCGCGGAATGTAAAATCCATTATGCCTATTAAAAGGTCAAACCCGCCTATTTTTGCCTCCCCCGTGAGGATGGCGTCGTTTAAACGGGTTTTCTTTATGTCTTTTTCCAGCTTGTCCAGGTATTCCTGGCCAAAATCAAGAGGGTCGCCCGATTTTATGTCGTTAAACATTTCCTTAAAGGAGTTTTTGTTTACCGTTATTTCCAATCGTTCCCAAGCGTTTAATTTATGATGATGGTCGCATTTGTCGCATACTTTATAATTTTCAATAAAGTTTTTCTTAAAAATAAGAGCGGCGCATTTTTCGCATTTAACCCAGAGGTTTTCATCTTTGCCCGCGGCCATATTTTTTATTTTATTTATTATTGTTGTCATGTATTTTCTCCGTTCTACGCGCCCTCGCACCCTCGCACCCTCGTATATAGTAGAATTTTTTCCGCTATAAGCGAAAAAAATTCATCCTTCAACGAGAGACCGAGGGCCCGACGAACGACGGACGTCCTCATTATTTTATTATTCTCCCAAAAATAATCGCGTCCTTCTTATATAATTCAACCGATACTATTTCGTTTATTCTGTAGGGGCGGGATAACCCTTTTACTTCGCTCAGGACAAGCCCCGCCCCTACTTCTATTAAAACCTGTATATAATTAGGCGTATAGCCCTGCAGATATCCGCTCTTGTGAAGCGTATCTTCAACCAAAACTTCCACTACCTTACCCGTAAAACCGTCATTATATTCTTTCAATTTTTTTTCCGCAAGCTTTATAAGAATCCGGCTTCTTTCAGATTTAATATTTTCCGGAACCTTGTTTTTTAAATCCTTTGCCTTGGTAAATGGCCTTTCGGAATATTTAAAAACATGCAACCGCGAGAAAGGCGTTTTTTTCACATATTCATAAAGAATTTTAAAATCTTCTTCTTCTTCGCCGGGAAAACCCGTAAGTATGTCCGAAGATATAGCCGCGGACGGGATTTCTTTAATTATCTGTCTGATAATTTTGTCATAATCTTTTAATTTATACGGCCTGTTCATCAGCTTTAATATTTTATCAGAAGCATGCTGAAGAGGTATGTGAAAATGAGGGCAAACCCGTTTATTGGTTTTAATAAAGTTTATTAGTTCCGCGTCAACACAGTCCGGCTCAATAGAGCTTATTCTCACGCGCGGTATTTTTGTGTTATCACATATATATTTTAATAAGCCCGTCAAGTTAATCTTTTTATCTAAATCCGCGCCGTATAAGCCAAGATTAACGCCTGTTATCACAATTTCCTTAAAACCGGCTTCTTCCATCTTGCGTATCTCTGTTAATATTTCATCGGGGGTTCTACTTTTAATATCTCCCCTTACATACGGCACTATGCAGTATGTACAATAACGGTTGCATCCGTCCTGCGCCTTTATCAACGCGCGCGATCTTTTTTGTCTTGTAGGGGCACCACATGTGGTGCCCCTACGAATAATAAGTTTCTTCAATTCCTTATAAAAATCTTTATCCCGTAAAAAAATGATATTATCTTTTTTTTCTAAATTCTTAAAGCTTTCAGAATTTCTGGCGCCGCAGCCGACAACGATAACCATTTTATTTTTTTGGCATAACTGCCTTATCTTCTGGCGCGCCTTTCTGTCGGCAAGATGCGTAACAGTGCAGGTATTAACAAAAGCGACATCGGCATCTTTACTTTCTTTTAAGCCCAAAGACAAAAGAAACTGACGAAGTTTTTCTTCCTCATATTGATTAACCTTGCACCCGAATGTATATATTGAAAATGTTTTCATAAAATGATTACACAGATTTCTAAAAGATTACACGGATTATCTTATAAACCAAGCTCAGAAGATATTCCGCGCATTGCTTTTATGCCCATATCCATAAACTCATCAAGAGTTAAACCTATCTCTTCGCATTCTTTCATCCCATCGCGTGACGCGCCCGCGGCAAACCTCTTTTCGTCAAATCTGCGCAAGGCAAAACTAACATCAACCGATGCCATTTTTTTGTCCGGGGTCATAAGCGCGCAAGCAACCAAAAAGCCCGTCAGCGGGTCAACGCATCTTATTGTTTTGTCCATTAATGATTTACATTGGCTTTTGTCAAAATGTGATTTAACGGCATTTATGACTTCTTCGCTGTAGCCCTTTTCTCTTAACATATCAACGGCAACTGACGAATGAAGCTCGGTATTATTCTGCGTTAACTCAACATCAACATCGTGCACAAGCCCGGCGAGGCCCCAAGTATCCGGATTTCCGCCGAAATGTACGGCTAACGCCCGCATAACGGCTTCAGTCGCAAGCATATGTTTTATCAAATTTTTGTTCTTAACATGTTCTTTTATCAATTCCAGTGATTTTGCGCGCATAATCTCTCCATTCACGAAGACAGAAATCAGACAACAGATGACAGAAAATGGATTTCGGTTATCAGTTATCGGTTTTCGGTCTTCAGTCCTCTGTCCCATAAGGGAGTAAATGTTAACAATTTGTTAACATTTTTAAGCTATTTTTGCCTACCGCTTTAGATCTATTTTTATTATAATTTAACTAGGCGGCTAAGATAATATATCATATAATTAAAATCGCCGCAATTACAGTAAATCTCAAATTTTTAAAGGAGGAAAAAATCATGAACACATTATTACCACTTACCGGAGCGCCATTAAAAACTTTGATGGCAGACAGGGGCAACTTATCTAAGGTGTTAACAACTAAATTAATAGAAAATTTAAATAGCGGGGACAGCCGGACACGCTGTGACTCCGCGCGGGAGTTAGGCGAACGCGTAAAAAAAGGCCGTGTTAAAGAACAGCTAAAAGTCGAAGCGGTAATAAACGCGCTTATTGACGCGCTTACACACAAAGACCTTATGACCGCACAAGCCGCGGATAACGCGCTTGTACAGATAGGAAAACCGGCAATTCCCGCACTGTACAAATTGCTTTACGAAGGCAATGACCACCAGCGCGAAAGCGTTCTTATATGCCTTGGCAATATGAGAGAAAAAGCGCGTGAAGCTCTTCAGGCGATAAGAGCGGTTGTACGAGAAAATGACGAAACAATAAAAGTTCGCCTCGCGGCTGTTTGGGCGCTTGGTAATATTGTCTCCAAACTAGGTGACTCTGAAGAAACAAAATCCGTTGTCATGGAAATTTCGAATATGCTTAAAACCGATAGTACAGATATGCTGCTCTGCGCAACCGAAGCTTTAGGCAAACTCGGCGCGCGCGCGAAAGGCGCTGAGCAAGATATTGAGCCGCTTCTTGAACATGAGAATGATACCGTAAAAAACACGGCAAAGTGGGCTCTTACCCAGATAAATCCAAATGGGGCCAAAGGCATAAAGCCGGTTTATAAAGAAATTAACATCCGCGAGTTGTTGAAAAGAATAGAAGATGATAATAATTAAGCGTCAAGCGGGTTAATATGTAAACAGTTACACCGGATTTAAATGGACTTGGTAAAAAATGGTTCTTTTGACCGATATTCAAATCCGGATTTCTGGGTTATAATGAGCATAGGGAAAAGATACTTGACAACTAAATAGACGGGGTGGCTTAAAAAGGACTTAATTACCGTTAACTATCCGAAAGATTTATAAAAAGTCCGAGGTTTGACAGCTTTGCTTATTGCCACCCCTATAAGTAGAGAACTCGTCAAACCTCGGCTTAATTCGCTTCGCTCACCCACCACCTAAAGGTAGTGGGCTACGATATCCGGTTACAATTTTCCCTTTTTAATTCTTACCGCTTAACGCTTGCCACTTACAATTTATAATCATACCCGGTTTCAAACGCTTTTATATTAAGATCTATATAGTTTTTAGGGGCCTTCTTTTTTATGGCTTCTATCAGCGCATTTTTTGAAATAGCGCCGGTAAGCTTTGAAATAATGCCAAGCGCGAGTATGCTTGTCACAATTTCTTTGCCGACGGCCTCTAACGCCATTTTAGTTAAAGGAATCGCGATGACTTTTTGTTTGCTATTCTTATCGTAAAACACAAGGTCAGGATCCACAATAACTATCCCGTCATCTTTAACGCGCGACTTTTGTTCATCATACGAATCCTGCGAAAGCGCCATCAAAATGTCGGCTTTAATAACTTCCGGGTAATCTATCTGTTTCGGCGAGATTATAATTTCAGACCTTGACGGGGCCCCTCTTGCCAATGGCGCGTAGCTCTGGGTCTGCACCGCCTGATTGCCGTCAAAAATAGACGCGGCTACCGCGCAGATTAAACCGGATAAAATCAAACCCTGCCCGCCAAGCCCGGCAAGTATTATTTCATAACGATCAGTGTTTTTCATGGTTCCTCCGATTAGCGGACCTGAAGGTCCGCGGCTACGATTAACTATGTTTTACAAAGATTGTCTTTTAAACATTTATACGCGTCGCAATATTCTATTACTTCCCTGTCAACAAAGACCCCGCGCGGAATTTTATTCTCAATGGACGCCGGCGAATCTATGGGCGCGGTATTATCTTTAAACCACTTTAACATTTCCATCGCCGACCTTTGGTTATTATGCCTTCCGTAATTTGTATGACAGTTGCTTAAGACCTCAACTATGGAAAAACCTTTCTTCTGCAACGCCTGCTTAATGAATTTTTCCATCTCCATGAAATGATAAACCGTGCTTCTTGCCACGAACGACGCTCCGCCGTCTTTTGCAAGTTCGCATATATCAAACGGCTGGCCGATATTTCCGTAAGGCGATGTCGCCGCTATGGTTCCAAGCGGGCTAGCCGGTGAAACCTGCCCGCCTGTCATGCCGTAAATATAATTATTTATCACGATTGTCGTAATTTCAATGTTACGCCTTGCGGCGTGAATAAAATGATTGCCGCCTATCGCCACGGAATCGCCGTCTCCCGATACTACTATTACTTTCATGCCGGGCTTGGCAAGCTTAAGTCCGGACGCGAAAGGAAGAGATCTGCCGTGAGTTGTGTGCAGAGTATTAAAATCAACATATACGGGCATACGGCTTGAACATCCTATGCCGGATACCAGCGCCACATTATTTCTGTCCCAGCCGAGGTCATCAACCGCCCTTATTATGGCGCCGAGCACAATGCCGTTGCCGCATCCGGGGCACCACACTGACGGGAATTTCTTATACCCCCTCAGGTATTTATACATACAAGTCATCTCTTTGGACATAAATCCTCCAAAAATAGTTCGTTTGAGCAATTTGTTCGTTTAAGGGACAGGCACCAAAGTTGCAATTCGTTTCAGCGAATTGCAACTTTTGAGCCAGTCCCCCATTTTGATTTTATTTTTACTTTATTGCTTCAAGTATTTCATACGGGTTTATCATCTCGCCGTCAAACCTGTTCACTTTTTTAATTTCCGCCCTGCCCTTTACGACTCTTTCAACTTCCAAAACAAGCTGTCCCATGTTCATTTCAGGAACAATTATTGTTTTTGCCGAATCGGCAATCTTGGAAACTATTTTTTCAGGAAACGGCCATATCGTTTTTAATTTTAAAACGCCTATGTTTTTGCCCTCTTGTTTGGCTATTCTCTGCGCCGCCAGAGCAGATCTTGCGGTTATGCCGAAACTTATAATTACCGTGTCCGCTTTTTCAGTTTCATATTCGTCATACATAATAATATCATCAAGATGATCGTCAAACTTTTTGTTAACGCGTTCAAACCAGCTTATGATCTCGTTTTTCTTTAGTGTGGGAAAACCTCTCTCGTCGTGATGAAGGCCGGTAACATGGAACCTGTAACCCTCGCCGAATACAGCAAGCGGCGCGCAGTTATTTTTTCCGTCGCCAAACGGCAAATAATCTTCAGGTTTACAGTTTGGTTTTTCCCTGTTTATTACCTCAAGCTTTCCTTCGGCCGGAACGACAAGTTTTTCTCTCATGTGGCCCACAACTTCATCCATTAATAATATGACAGGAGTCCGGTATTTTTCAGACAAATTAAAAGCGCGAACCGTGAGGTCAAATGTTTCCTGAATTGACGATGGCGAAAGAGCTATTATTCTCTGGTCTCCGTGCCTTCCCCAGCGCGCCTGCATCACATCCTGTTGAGAAGGGCTTGTTGGGCCGCCCGTGGATGGGCCCAGGCGCTGAACATTTGCTATAACGCAAGGCACTTCAGCGATAGACGCGAATCCTATATTTTCCTGCATGAGCGAAAAACCCGGCCCGCTGGTAGCGGTCATTGATTTTGCCCCGCCAAGCGACGCGCCGATAATTGCCGCCATGCTTGCTATCTCATCTTCCATCTGTATAAATGTTTTGCCGTGTTCCGGAAGATGCCTTGAAAGGTATTCCGCGATCTCCGTTGACGGCGTAATCGGATACCCCGCGTAAAAACTTATGCCCGCGTAAAGCGCGCCTTCGGCGCAGGCGTCGTTTCCGGATAAAAACATTATTTTTTCGCCGCCTTTTTGAGATAAAATATTATCTTCTATCTCAAACTGCCCGGGCATTATTTCATATTTCTTTGTAGCTACTTTTTGCATGGTTCCTCCGTTTGTTCGTCGCTCGTTGCTCGTTGCTCGTCGCTCGTTTATGGATGAATTTTTTGGGTTCACCCCAAAAAATTCTACATTGCCCGAGGGTGCGAGGGCGCGAGGGTGCGAGGAACGTTTTTATTTAATCTGTTTTCTTTCTATCCCTGTCACCATAATCGCGAAATCCGGGCATATCTTTTCACACATGCCGCATTTTATGCAGTCATCAGGCCTTACAAGCTCCACATTTTTGGTCTTCGGGTCAAAATCTATCGCGTGCTTTGGGCATATCATTACGCATATACCGCAATTTTTACACCAACTTTTTATCCTGACAACTTTTCTGTCGGTGCATTTTAAAACTTCGTCCAGCTCTTTAGCTATATCATTGGGGCGCACGCCCTTTAACACAAATTCATTTCTTTCAAGCTGCATAAATCCTCCCTATTAGTGGCTGGGGACTGGTAGCTAGTGGCTAGTTCTTAGATGAATCTTTGCGGGTGTTATATTCAAACACCCGCAAAAATTCTACATTGCACTAGTCCCTAGTCACTAGGCCCTAGTCCCTTTTATATTTTTTCACCGCTTCTTCGTAAAGGTCTCCGCCGTAGATGTCGTTTATTACAACCACCGGAAAATCTTCCACGGTTATTTTTCTTAACGCTTCGGCTCCCAATTCTTCATACGCGATTACTTCTTCTTTTTTTACTTTGTTGGCGTAATAAGAACCGGCGCCGCCTATCGCGGAAAAATAAACCGCTCTATTTTCCATTATGGATTCTTTTACTTCTTTTGTCCGCAAGCCCTTGCCTATCATTCCCTTTAAACCAAGCTTAAGAAGCTTCGGCGTATATTGATCCATTCTTCCGCTTGTTGTTGGCCCGCAGGCGCCTATAACTTTGCCCGGTTTCGCGGGGCTCGGCCCCATGTAATAAACGGTGGCTCCTTTTACGGGAAGAGGGGAATTTTCGCCTTTTTCTATTGTCTCAACTATTTTTTTGTGCGCCGCGTCTCTTGCCACATATATCTCGCCGCTTAATTCCACTTTCATTCCGGCGCGCAATTCTTTAATAATGTCTTCGGTTAAAGGTAATTTTACTTTCATAACTCCTCCAGGCGAGCTACGCTCCCGGCACCTAAAGGTACCGGGCTACGGAACAGGATTAATATAATAATAATATTTCGTCTAAAGATTTGCTCATTAAGAAATCAACCGTGCAATCCTTGCCGTCAATAAAAACGCCTACTGACAAACCGTGTTCTTCTATTATATCTTTAGAGCTTAAATAATGTTCATTTATTTTTATTTTCTTTTTGGAATCCAGCGTCATTTTTTTTGCTTTCTGCGCCACGCCGAAACTATACGGGCAGCAGGGATTATAAAAAAGGTCAACATTAAGCAAGCCCTTTTCCATATTAAATTTAAACTTTGGCTTTAATAATTTCGGGGGTTCCGCGCCGGGTTTATTTTTTTTAAACATTATGCAGACAGTTTTATCGCCGTCAACTTTTTCAAACCCAAAATGTTCAAAAAAGCCCTTATTCATAATAACATGGTCAGTTGCCCAGGTGGCGACGCCGTCAAAATCTTTCGTGTCTTTCAGGCATTCTTCAAGCAATGCCCTGCCTATGCCCTTATTTTTATGCTGGTTTAAAACCCATACGCAATCTATATAAATTATATTATTGCCGCTTACCCTCTGAAGGCTTATTTTTATGGGAAGATACTCTATCATTCCCATAAAATAACCCTCATCATCAACGGCTATCTTCATCTTAAAGCCCTGATTAAGAAGGGTTTTTATCCATTCCTTTTTAACTTCTCTCGCGGCTTCCCTCTCTTTGGCGGGAAGCATGCTTCCGCAAGCCCTCGGAATGCTGTCTATATTCTTTTTTGTAATATCAACAATTTGCATGATAATTCCGTCGCTCGAAGGGCAGACACAGGGGTCTGCCCCTACACATTTAATTCTTATTGAAAAAATTGTAAAGCAATTTTTTCTACCACTCCCTATTCTCTATCCCCTATGCACTATTCCCTATATTATTACTTTTTTCCATCTCGCGCTGTGGCATTGTATATTTACGCCGACAGGCAAGCTTGCTATATGGCAGGGATATGTTTCTATGTGCACGGCAAGCGCGGTACTATTGCCGCCGAATCCCTGCGGGCCTATGCCCAGGCTATTTATTTTTTCAAGCAGTTTCTTTTCAAGTTCGGCGAATTTTTCTTCTTTATTCGGCTCGCCTATCGGCCTTAGCAAAGATTTTTTAGCCAGATACATCGCCTTATCTGATGTGCCGCCTATGCCGACTCCCACAATTATCGGCGGGCATGGATTTGAGCCCGCGGCTTTCACCGTTTCAACCACAAAATCCATAATGCCTTTTTCCCCCTGCGCGGGTTTTAGCATTTTTAACGCCGACATGTTTTCACTGCCGCCGCCTTTAGGCAGGACATAAATTTCTATGTTTTCGCCTTCTGTTATCTCATAATGAATTATTGGCGGTGTGTTATCTTTTGTGTTAACCCTGTTATAAACCGGGTCATACGCTATTGATTTTCTCAAATATCCTTCATTATACGCTTCTCTAACGCCTTGTTCAATAGCCTTGTTTATGCCGACTCCGGTAACTTCAACTTTATCGCCCAATTTAACAAAAACAATCGCAAAACCACAATCCTGACAAAGAGGAATCTTCTCTTTCCTGCTTATCTCGGCGTTATCAACCAAAAGCTCCATTATTTCCCTGCCAAGCGGTGATTCCTCGTTTTTTGCGGCTTCTTTTATCTTTTCAAGCACATCTTCAGGCAGATTAAAGCTTGCGTCAAGAAAAAGATTTTTTACTTCCTCGGTTATTTTTTCACTTTCTATTTTTCTCATAATTACCGTCCTTTATTAACCACAGAGGTCGCAGAGAGGGTTAACCACAGAGAACACAGAGTAATGTGGAGAACACAGAGAATACAGAGTAATTTTTTGCATAAAAAAAATAATCCTTCTTTTAAAAAGAAGGACCACTAAAAACATCAAAAAATAAGCTTTTCTATAATTCTTCCGCGTTAATCCTGTCTACTATTTCATTATAAATAGTGTTAAACCTTTTTATTTCTTTTCCCCTTAACACATTTATCAGCTTTACCTGTTCCTGTTCAAGCCGGTGGATATAAGTATCTTTTACATCCAGCACATAATTAACCCGGCTGCTGTACGCGTACATATTACCTTTATTATTGTTAGAGTTAATGTTTGTCATTTATTGACTCCCAAACTCTTTAATACAATAAAAATAGAGGCGGCTCATTCTCATGTTATTATAGCATATTTTTTTAAATTTCTCAATTATTTTTTAAAAAACTGTCAAAAAACGGACTTATTTTCTCCGGACTTTACCTCTTGTTTCAGCTCTTGCGGCTCTGCCGGCTTCTCTTGCTAATGGCACCTCTTTACGCACAAGACTGCCGTCGGATTTTCGTTCTATCGTTTCCATTTTACCCGTAGCCGGATTAAAGAACACATCGC
>Ga0209749_1002305_pt1 | contig 13080 bp, 11 predicted proteins | sample EPASupsiteSAE347_FD_187267 | JGI IMG/M metagenome (GOLD analysis project Ga0209749, IMG submission 187267) | Bioremediated contaminated groundwater from EPA Superfund site, New Mexico - Sample SAE3-47 (SPAdes) (version 2) | ecosystem: Environmental > Aquatic > Deep subsurface > Groundwater >... | reverse complement strand
TTACATTGAGCGCGTTTTTCATTCAACGCATTAAACAAACTGTTAGCGCCCAATTTTATTTTATTGTATTCCCTATTCTCTATTTCCTATCCCCTATCATTGCTAATGCTTCGGTCAGATTCTCAACACCCGCAAATTCCATTTTATATTTTTTTAAACCGTCGTTTAAATTTGATTTCGGCAGTATGCATCTTTTAAATCCCATTTTTTCGGCTTCTTTAATCCTTGCTTCCGCGAAAGAAATATTCCGTACTTCCCCCAGAAGCCCCAGTTCTCCGAAAATAACGGTGTCATCGCTTACCGGTTTATTCTTAAAACTGGAAAAAACCGCCGCCGCGACCGCCAGATCAACGGAGGTTTCATTTATGAAAACGCCGTTTACCACATTTATGAATATATCGCTTGACGATAAAGCCATTCCTATTCTTTTTTCAAGAACCGCTATTATAAGAGAAAGTCTGTTTAACTCAATGCCTGCGGATTTTCTCGCGGGCAGGCCGAAATTTGTTTTTGAGGTAAGCGCCTGCAGTTCTATCAAAAAAGAACGAGTGCCTTCTATTACCGGCACAATAACGCTTCCCGGACAATTCCGCACTTTCTGGCTTATAAGAAATTTTGATATGTCTGTAATTTCTTCGAGGCCGTATGTGCCCATTTTGAAAACACCGACTTCGTTTGTCGCGCCGAACCTGTTTTTAATGCACCTTAACATTCTTAGGTCCTGAATGTTTTCACCTTCGAAATAAAGCACTGTGTCTACCATGTGTTCAAGAATTTTAGGCCCCGCGATAAAACCTTCTTTTGTAACATGGCCGGCCAGCATTATTGTTATGTCAAGGGTCTTTGCCAGCTTCATAAGTTCGAGAACACTCTGGCGAACCTGCGAAACGCTTCCGGGTATGCCTTCAATATTCTCGTCAAACAAAGTCTGTATGGAATCTACCACAACTAGTTTTGGAGATATTTCTTTAATGTGTTTTTTTATGACTTCAAGATTTACTTCCGACAAAAGCAGCAGGTTTTCGGGCTTTATGTTTAATCTTTCAGACCTTATTTTTATCTGAGTTAAAGACTCTTCTCCGCTGGCATAGAGCACTTTTCCGTAATTGGCGCTTATCTTGTCGGAAATCTGCAATAAAATTGTTGACTTGCCTATGCCGGGAACCCCGCCTATAAGAGCAAGCGAACCTTTAACTATGCCGCCGCCCATGCACCTGTCAAATTCATCTATGCCGGTAAGCATCCTTTCTTGTTTTTCTAAAACAATCTCCTTTAATTTAGACGGAGCTTTTCCCAAAGACCAGCTTTCAATACCGTCTTTTACCGGAATATTTAGTTCTTCCACAAGGCTATTCCAGTTTTCACATTCCGGGCACCTGCCCTGCCACTTTATACTCACCGCGCCGCACTCGGCGCAGACAAATTTTGTTTTAGTTTTTGTCATAAATCATCACTATCTTGATTTTGTTTCTTAATTGCTTTGATTCTTGGTAAATCGCGAAGCGATTTTTCCATGAACCAGTCCCTAGTCCCCAGCCCCTAGTCCCCAGCCCCTAGTCCCTATTTGCTCTTTTTCGCGGCGGCGGGTTTTCTTTCTTTTTCACAGAATACAACTTTATTTTCTTTGTAATCTATTACAACCGTTGAGCCTTCCGGAAACTTATTTCTTATGAATTCTTCCGCGAGGGGATCCTCAACATGCTTTTGAATTGCGCGCCGCAGCGGCCTTGCGCCGTAGACAGGATCAAAACCCTCTTTTGCCAGAAATTCTTTCGCGGCTTCAGTAACCTCCATATGCCTTTCCTGAGCTTCCACTTCTTTTTCAACTTTGGCAAGCATAAGATCGACTATATATTTTATCTCCGTCATTGTAAGCTGATGAAACACAACTATCTCGTCAAGCCTGTTAACAAACTCGGGTTTAAACATTTTTTTAACTTCGTCCATTACTTTTTTCTTCATTCTCTCATGTTTAACTTCGTCAGTGCCCTCGTCTTTTGTCATCCTGAACCCGATTTCGACATCAGTTGTTATTCCGGCAGTTCCCACATTTGAAGTCATGACTATGACAGCGTTTTTAAAATCAACGACTCTTGCCTGAGAATCCGTTAATCTGCCGTCTTCTAACATCTGCAGAAGTATGTTAAACACATCCGGATGCGCTTTTTCTATTTCGTCAAGAAGTATTACTGAATAAGGCTTTCTTCTTACCGCTTCGGTTAACTGCCCGCCTTCTTCATATCCCACATATCCCGGAGGCGCTCCGACAAGCCGCGATACCGCGAATTTTTCCATGTATTCGCTCATGTCTATTCTTACCATCGCGTCCTCATCGTCAAATAAAAATTCGGCGAGTGTTTTCGCGAGTTCCGTTTTTCCCACGCCCGTCGGGCCGAGAAACAAGAATGAGCCAATCGGCCTTTTCGGGTCTTTAAGCCCCGCTCTTGCCCTTCTTATAGCTCTTGTAACAAGCCTGACTGCCTCTTCCTGGCCTATGACGCGCTTATGGAGCGTCTCTTCCATTTTCAAAAGTTTCGCGCTTTCGGCTTCTTTTAACTTAGATACCGGTATCTTTGTCCATGTTGCGACAATGTGCGCGATTTCTTCCTCGGTTACTTTACTCTGCACGCCTTCGGTCTGTTTATCGGTCTGCCATTTTTTTGTAAACTCTTCAACCTTTGTTTTAAGTTTTTCTTCTTTATCTCTTATCTGCGCGGCTTTTTCGTATTCCTGATTTTTAATTACCGCTTCCTTCTCCTGGCGCACCTGCTTTAGCTGTGAGGTCGCTTCCCTTAATTCAAGCGGCGCTAATGTTGACTGGAGGCGCACACGGGATGACGCCTCATCCATTAAATCTATCGCTTTGTCCGGCAGGAATCTGTCGGAAATATACCTGTCAGCAAGCTTTACCGCCGCTTCTATGGCTCCGTCCGTAATTATTACCTTATGATGCGCTTCATAACGGTCTCTTAATCCTTTTAATATTTCAACCGCTTCTTCCGGTGTAGGTTCGGCAACCTGAACCGGCTGAAATCTTCTTTCAAGCGCGGCGTCTTTTTCTATGTGTTTTCTGTATTCATCAAGAGTCGTGGCGCCGATGCATTGCACCTCGCCTCTGGCAAGCGACGGCTTTAAAATATTCGACGCGTCTATCGCGCCTTCAGCCGCGCCCGCGCCTACGATAGTATGAAGTTCATCTACAAATAAAATTATTTCGCCGGATGCCGCTCTTATCTCATCCATTATTCTTTTTAGCCGTTCTTCAAATTCGCCCCTGTATTTTGTTCCGGCGACAACGCCGGCCAGATCAAGCTGAATTACTCTTTTGTCTTTCAGCAGTTCAGGGACATCGGATTTTACTATTTTTTGAGCAAGCCCTTCTACTATGGCGGTTTTGCCGACACCGGGCTCTCCCAGCAAAGCGGGATTATTTTTTGTTCTTCTCACAAGAATTTGCGTAACGCGTTCTATTTCGGCGTGTCTTCCTATTACCGGATCAAGCTTGCCTTCTGCGGCGTACTTTGTTAAATCCCTGCCATACTGATCAAGAGTCGGTGTTTTTGTTTTTTCTTTCACGCTGGCCTGCGGCGTTTCTATGCCGAGAAGCTGCGATATCTGTTCTCTTACCTTGCCGGGATCTATCCCCAGATTGGAAAGAACCTTTGCAGCGACACCCTCACCTTCTCTTATTAAGCCTAGAAGTAAGTGCTCTGTGCCTATATAATTATGAGCCAGAGCCCTTGCTTCTTCAAAAGCAAGCTCTATTACTTTTTTCGCCCTGGGGGTAAATGTCATATCTCCTGACCCCGCGTGCGCGCCTTTGCCGACTATGGTTTCAACTTCTTTTCTCACATTGGCCAGGCTTACGCCGAGCGATTCGAGCACTTTAGCGGCGACGCTTTCTCCTTCGCTTATTATGCCGAGCAAAAGATGCTCGGTGCCGATATAATTATTGCCAAGCCGTTGAGCTTCTTCCTGAGCCAGAATAATCGACCTTCTCGCTCTCTCTGTAAATGGTTCCCACATTTTTTCCTCCATCAAAGTTCATTTTATTCGTTTGCCAAGCAAGCTGCTTTCTAAAATGTTTCAGCGCAAGCTGCTTGTCTGAGGGACAGGTTCATAACAAGTTTATATGGGGACTGTCCCGATCAGTTAGTCAACCTGTGGACTGTCCCCATTAAACTTGTAAAGCCCGTCCCCTACAATCTTTTTCTTATTAGTTCCGCGCGTTTTTGATCTCTGGCAAGCGGTTCTAACTGCCGGCCTAAAGTTTTTTGCAGATACGCCGGACGAATGAGTAGAAATAATTCATTCAAGACGCCGACCGGAACCGGCGGTAAAATTTTGACGCTTACGCCCAGTTTTACCATGCTTATAAGCTCAAGCGCTTCTTCGGAAGTTATAAGCTGAGCGCTTTTAAGAAGGCCGTAAGACCTCCACACCCTGTCTTTTATCTGCAGGGATAAATCCCTTAACATGTTTTCGCGCGAAAGTATTTCTTGTTCAACAATTTGCGTTGTAATACCTTTAATTTTTTCTATTATGTCCTCTTCTTTTAATCCAAGTGAAACTTGGTTTGATATCTGATAAAAATGACCGTATGCCTCGGTTCCTTCGCCGTAAATTCCTCTTATCGCAAGCCCGAGCTGAAGTATTTTAGACGCTATCTGCGGGATAAGATTGAGCATGGTAACCGCCGGAAGGTGCAGCATTACGGAAGCGCGCATACCTGTTCCGGCATTTGTCGGGCAAGTTGACAGGTAACCAAGTGTTTCGCTGTAAGCAAAATCAAGTTTTTCCTCAAGAACATCGTCAAGTTTGTTAACCAGCTTCCACGCCTTTTCAAGCTCAAGCCCGGACAAAAGCGACTGCATTCTTATATGGTCTTCTTCGTTTGCCATGAAAGAAACGCTCGCGTTTTTATTAAAATAAACGGACCGGGGCCCTTTTTCGTTAACAAACGCGTGGCTTACCAGATATTCTTCAGCAAGAAGATGTTTATCCATTTCCGGCAGCTCATCAAATGATATTTTTGTAAAGCCGCCTGAAGAACTTTTTCCTTTAGCTTTGCCTTGCGCCTTAAAATATGGATGAGAGTAAAAGGCGTCATCTATAAGTTTTTGCGCTTTTTTTAAATCCTGAATTCTGGCTTTCGGCGGAAAAGGAATATTTACAAGATTTCTCGCAAGCCGTATCCTGCTTGTAAGCACTATGTCCGAGTTAGCCCCGCTTCCCTTAACCCAGCTCGGCTCAGGTATTTTTTTTATTTCATTAGTCATGTGATCCCCTGATAATTTAAGCGACAGCCCTTATCATGTCTTTGTTTTTGTTTTTTAAAAAACGGTAGCCGCGGGGCTTTAGCCCGCGCTGTTTTTATTTTCAATCTTCTTTATTTTATCTCTTAGTTTGGCGGCTTCTTCATATTTTTCTACGCGTACAAGTTCTTCAAGTTGTTTTTTTAACTCTTCTATTGACCGTTTTTCTTTTAAATTATCGAAACTTCTGCTTATTATTTTTCCCTTATGCTGGGTTGAGCCGTGTATTTTTCTCATGATCTCGTTTAATTCTCTCGAAAAGACCTTGTAACAGTTGCTGCATCCCAGAAGCCCCGTGTTTACAAAATCCGCGAAACTGCATCCGCATACGGCGCATTTTTCTCTTGCATGCTGCGGCTCTGACTGATTCGCGCCAAAAGCCGGCATAAGGTTCGCGATAATATTAGGCAGAAAAATCTGAGGCGCAAGCTCTTCAGGAGCCCCGAATTTTTTGTTTGCGCATTCGGCGCACAAATGTATCTCTGTAACATTATTATTTAATATTTTTTTTATATGGACAGTAGCAAGTTTGCTCTTGCATTCAAAACAGATCACCCGGGCCTCCGTTATGTTATGTATAATTAGTTATTATAAGTTAACCGCGAAAGTTTAAAATTCCTGCAAAAGGAGAAAAAAATATAAAAAACATAGGAAATTTAAGCATATTGCAGGAATTTACATAAAAAAGCTTGAACACAAGATGATAATAATTTTATAGATTGCCCCGATGCTCGCCATCTTCGGCGGCTCGTTCGGGGTCACTAATTATTAAAATGTCCGCTCACAGCGGACAATCCGCCATAGGCGGATAAAATTTATAGGAGAATGAGAGGCATTATTATGGCTAAATTAACAAAAACTGAAGTGTTAAAACTCGCGAAACAGTATAAATTAAGGTCTATTCGCCTGCAATTTACGGACATAATGGGCATTATTAAAAATGTCGCTATCCCCGTTGAAGATTTAGAACGCGCGCTTGACGGCAAAGTCATGTTTGACGGCTCTTCAATTGAAGGGTTTGTAAGAATAGAAGAATCAGATATGTATCTTATGCCGGACCCCGACACATTTGTAGTATTTCCGTGGTCGCCACCAGAAGGCGGCGAAGCCCGCCTTATATGCGATGTATATAATCCGGACGGCACGCCTTTTGAGGGCTGCCCGAGAAGCACGCTAAAACGGATAATCGCGGAAGCGGCTGATATGGGATATGTAATGAACGCGGGGCCTGAGGCTGAATTTTTTCTTTTCTTAAAAGACGAAAAAGGCAACCCCACGACGCAAACACACGATCAGGGCGGATATTTTGATATGCCGCCGATTGACATGGGTGAAGAAGCCCGCCGTGAAATGGTTGACGCGCTTGAAAAAATGAATTTTAAAGTTGAATCATCACACCATGAAGTCGCCCCCGGCCAGCATGAAATAGATTTTATGTATGCCGATGCCCTAAAGACGGCCGATAATATCGCCACATTCAGAATAGTCGTTAAATCAATAGCTTTAAAACATAACCTTCACGCCACATTTATGCCAAAGCCGATATTCGGCATAAACGGTTCCGGCATGCATACAAATATGTCGCTCTTTAAAGACGGTAAAAATATTTTCTTTGACCCGAAAGCTCCCGATCAGTTAAGCCAGGAATGTTTGTATTATATCGGCGGCACATTAAAACATGTGCGCGGATTCACGCTCATCACAAACCCGCTTGTAAATTCATATAAACGGTTAGTGCCGGGTTATGAAGCGCCGGTAAATATCGCATGGTCAATGAGAAACCGCTCGCCGTTAGTAAGAATCCCGGCGGTGCGCGGTGAAGCGACAAGAGTTGAACTGCGGTCTCCCGATCCGTCGTGTAACCCCTATCTCGCGCTCGGCGTGATGTTAAAAGCCGGGCTTGACGGCATAAAAAATAAAATTAAACCGGGCGCGCCGGTAAACAAAAACGTATATGAGATGACGGATGAAGAAAGGGCGAAAGAAGGCATATTAGCCCTGCCGGGAACATTAAAAGAAGCAATTGACTGCTTCCGCCAGGATAAACTTATGCAGGAAGCGCTCGGTAAACATATCACAAACCAGCTGATAGACGCAAAATTGACCGAACGATACCTTTACCACGCGTGCGTTCACGAATGGGAAAAGGAAAGATACTTGGCAGTATTTTAAAAGCAGGGGCTGGGGACTGGGGACTAGTCGCTGGTGAATTGAAGAATTTTTTGTCACAGACAAAAAATTCCACATTTAACCAGTCCCTAGCAACTAGCCACTAGTCCCTATAACTCCGAAGGAGTTTTTTATGTGCGGAATAGTCGGATATATAGGCAAAAAAGATGTAGTGCGTATTCTAATTGACGGGCTTAAAAAGCTTGAATACCGCGGATATGATTCTGCCGGCATCGCGCTTTTGGTAGAAGGCAATAAAATCCGTGAAAGAAAAAGTTTAGGCAAGCTCGTAGAGCTTGAAAAACTTTTGTCGCGTAAACCAATTTATGGAAAAACCGGCATAGGGCACACGCGCTGGGCAACGCACGGCAAACCGTCGGACATGAACGCGCATCCTCACATGGATTGCACCGGAAAAATCGCGGTGGTTCATAACGGCATCATTGAAAACTTTTTAACGCTTAAAGAAAAACTTGAAAAAAAAGGGCATAAGTTTAAATCCGAAACCGATACCGAAGTTTTAGCCCATCTTATAGAAGATAATTATAAAGATAACCTTGAGACAGCCGTTAAAGCGGCGCTGCGGTTAGTGAAGGGTTCTTATGCCATCGGCGTCATAAGCGTTTACGAACCGGATAAAATAATAGCCGCAAGAAAAGATTCTCCGCTTATAATCGGTTTGGGTGACGGCGAAAATTATATCGGCTCTGATATCCCCGCTTTTTTAAACCACACGAAACGCGCGCTTTTATTATATGACGAAGAAGTCGCCGTAATAACAAAAGAAAAAGTTTCAATAACAACTCTTGACGGCAAAAAAATAAACAGAAAAAGTTTTACCGTAGCATGGTCTAATGAACAGGCATCAAAGGGCGGCTATAAGCATTTTATGTTAAAGGAAATTTTTGAGCAGCCCAAGATTGTGTCGGAGACTCTTTCGGGTCGGCTAAAAGAAGATAAAAATGTCACGCTTGAGCATGTTAAAATAGACGCCAGGAGATTAAAAAGAATAAACAAAATTGTGATCTCCGCCTGCGGCACGGCATATCACGCGGCCTTAACGGGTAAATATATAATTGAAGAAATATCAAAAATACCGTGCGAAGTGGACCTCGCGTCCGAATTTAGATATAGAAACCCTATCATTGATAAAAAAACATTATTCATCGCGATAAGCCAGTCAGGCGAGACGGCTGACACTTTAGCGGCGCTGCGGTTAGCCAAAAAAATGAAAGCGTACACTTTGGCCGTATGTAATGTCATGGGAAGCACGCTTTCTCGCGAAGCCGACGACACATTATATACAAGAGCCGGCATTGAAATCGGCGTCGCCGCCACGAAAACATTTATTGCTCAGCTAATAGCGCTTTATCTTCTGGCGTTTTTATTCGCGCAGGAGACAGGAATAAAATATGATAAAAAATATCTTAAGGAAATGTATCACCTGCCGAATTTAATTGAGAAAATATTGGCCAATCACGCTGAAATAAAACTCTGGGCAAAAAAATTCCACAAGTGTTTTAACTTTTTATATTTAGGGAGAGGCCTAAATTATCCGGTTGCCCTTGAAGGCGCGTTAAAGCTCAAGGAAATATCTTATATCCACGCCGAGGGCTATGCCGCGGGAGAGATGAAGCACGGGCCGATAGCATTAATAGATAAAGCAGTTGCGGTCGTTGGGCTTTTAACGCAAAATCCCACTTATGATAAAACGGTAAGCAACATAAAAGAAGTAAACGCGAGAGGCGGAGTGCTTCTTGCGCTGGCAACGGAAGGCGATAAGATCATAAAAAATCTTGCCGACCATATTTATCACCTGCCGAAAACAATGCATATTTTTGACCCGATTATAAACACAATTCCGTTACAGCTTTTGGCATATTATATTTCGGACATGAAAAAATGCGATGTGGACCAGCCGAGGAATCTTGCCAAGAGCGTGACGGTGGAATAGAAATAGGGACTAGGGACTGGTGGCTGGGGACTAGTTCAAGGTAAAGACCTTTAATCACTAAATTAAAGGTCTTTTGTTATATAAGGATCAAAAAGCTTGCCCTCGCGGAAGCGGGGGTTAGCTGGGGTCGATACCTTAGAAAATTCAGTTTTCTGAAAGAAAAGTGAATTTTCAAGGTTTGACCCCATGTGTTACGCGGTTTCGTAGCAGCGGACATTCATGTCCGCCCCCGCATGAGGCACAAAATGTTAACAAGTTTGTAACAAAAAGTTAACATTTTGTTAACATAAATCCATTGTGTGTGTGTGTGTTAAAATTGATATATGAACCGGTAGTGGACAGAAGAAAAGTAGGCAGTAGGCAGAAATCAGTAAGCTGGTAGCCGCGGGGCTTTAGCCCGCGCAATGACAAAACCCGTAGTAGTGGACACGGACATCGTTCTGTCCCACAAAACAAAATAAATTATGGAGGGAAATGATGGGTGAAAATTTAAGCAATGTGAGTCCTGCCAGAATTAATGATTTAGTTAACAAACTAGACGGGAAATACAGCGACGAAGCAACTAGAAAATTAATAATTATAGGGCAGACCAAACAACGAAAACATGAACTCATAACTATTCTTGAAGAAAAAAAGAAAACATTTAATGAGATAATAAGGCGCCTTGATCGTGATAATTCTAACCCCTGTACGTTTGGTATGGTTGCAGAGGGATATGAAGATGAGAAAAGACGTTACTTTTTACTAATAAACGAAATTGACCATATAGCAGAGAAAACAAAAAAATCCAGATAATGCTATTTTGATATTTACTGCTTAATAATCCGCAGGGGCATGCCATCCTTCGACAAGCTCAGGACAAGTTGGCATGCCCCTACATTTTTTTCTGCGTGCTCTATCAACTTGCAGTTTTGGGGCCTGACCCTAAAACTGCAAGTTGCATTTCTCTGCGTGCTCTGCGCGCAAGCGGGGATCTGTTTTTATTCATCAAAAATCGAATTGTTTTTGCGGGTTTTCAGTTTTTATAAGGTTAACAATCACATCTACAAATTCATCCGCGCGGCCCAAAGCGTTTGCCGCTTCCGTTTTGGAAATAGATATTGTTACTTCATATATGAATATATTTCTCTTTTTTCTCATATTGTCATAATAGTTAATCAGGTTTCTGTATTTCTCGCCCAAAACAACCGAAACAAAATCAACAACGGTCCTGTGCTGATAGCCGTCAGACGGGCGAAAGCCCTTTAACTGCATCAATGCCCTGCCCGCGTGCAGCATCGCGGCATAAGCTATTGTAAATGATATGCCCTCGTCTATATCCAAATTTGCCTTTGCCGTTTTCAAGTCCTTATAAGACCTTTTGATCATTTTTTCAACGGCGTCAAAGTTTATTTTTTGTTTTTTTATATAACCTTTTTGAAGATAACTGTTTACAAAATTTTCATAATTCATTTATGTCCCCCGCTAAAAACACTTTTTTGTTTTTAATCAAGTCCATGATAAACGGTTCTTTTTCTTTCTTTTTGTTCTTAAAATCTTCTTTGCCGTATAAACTGTAATTAATTTCCCTGTCTAATTTATCTTCTATTTTTCTTATAATTTCCACTAATTTATTTTCATCGGGATTGCCTATTATAAATAAATCTATGTCGCTTGCGGAAGATTCCTCGCCCTTAGCGAATGAACCGTAAATAAAAGCCATTTCTATGCCTGTTATTTTTTTTAGCTCATGCCTTAATATTTCTTCAACGCCTATTGTCTTAAAAACGATGCTTTTTATTTCTTTAAATAATGGATGTTTTTTGTTTAAAAAATAATAAACTAAATTCGCTTCCTTGCGCGAATAAATAATATCATTACTTTCGAGGCCTTTAAGCTCTTTTCTTAAGTTTCCGGCGGAAAAATTTAATAACCGCTCCAACTGCCGGACATAAAACTTTTTATCAACATTCGCGAACCAAAGCGCGAATAGATCTCTTCTTAACTTCGATTTTTGTATTCCTAAAATATCCCACATATTGTACTCCAATTACAATACAATTGTATTATAATTAGAGTACACTGTCAAGCATGAAATGTTAACAAAAAGTTAACTGGGGTCGATACCTTAGAAAATTCAGTTTTCTGAAAGAAAAGTGAATTTTCAAGGTTTGACCCCAAATCCTAAAGAGCACTGCATTTTTTTTCTCTGCGTCTTCTTTCAAATCACAAGGGGCGGCCTAACAGGCCGCCCCTACATTTTAAATAAAAAAATCCCGCGGAGGTGGGCGTATGCAATACGCCCCTACACGGGATATTTTTTATGAACGCAACCTTGTCCCCGCGCAAGCGGGGATCTGTTTTATTATACTGCGCTTCTCAAGAACTTGCCAGCTTTGAAATAAGGAACTGTTCTGGCTTTTATCTTGATCGTTTCGCCGGTTCTTGGGTTTCTGCCGGTTCTTGCCGATCTTTTCTTTGTTGAGAATTCGCCGAAAGGTATCAATCTGACAGGTCTACCCTGTTTTAGATTGTATCTTACGCCTTCGATGAAAGTATTGAGAGCTTTTTCAGCGTCTCTTTTGGAAAGCTTCGCCTTGTCAGCGATGTAATTGATCATGTCCTGCTTTCCCCATGTTTTTGCCTTTGCCATTTCACTTCACCTCCTCTCACTTTATGCTTGGTGTCTTGCAACACCTTGATATATGTGTACTCTATTTTTCTATGAGCATTTTAAAAATCCTCTTTTTCCCGCCGAATATAGAAAAAATTTTTTTAGATATTAAAAAATCCTTATTTAGCAACGATTTCCCGATAACAGCATCGCAAAATTTACAAGACAAATTCCGTAAAACATAACTATAGCAAATTGTTTGTCTGCGGGTCAGGCACATAACAAGTTTATATGGGGACTGTCCCGATCAGTGATCAGCCTGTGGACTGTCCCCATTAAACTTGTAAAGCCAGTCCCCCGTTCTGTTTTTTAAAAAATTAAAAAAAGGATATTTTAAATGTATTAAAGAAAAACTGTTTGAAATTTTTTGTAAAAAATTTTTATTACTTGGTTTCCTTAAGCTTGCTGTGGAAACCAAGTAATGGGGTTCCAAGGGGTGTGCCCCTTGGTGTTTACGCGGATGTTCCGCGTAAACAGGGGAGCAGTGAGCATTCGCGAACGCTGAGGGGCGTGGCTGCGCCCCTTAGAAAATGGCGAGCGTAAGTGAGCAATTTTTGCGAAGGAGTGTGAAATTTTGAACAATCAACCTTTCCTAAGATACAAATACAGAAACGGCATGTTCGCGTGGGTGCTGCAAAGATTAAGCGGAGCGTGCATAGCGTTTTATCTCATAGCGCATTTATTCGTGACAAGCACCTTGACCGGCAAGATGCCGATAACCTTTGACCGGCTTATGGAAATAATGGATAAGCCGTATGTCAAGGCGCTTGAAATTTGTTTAATCGGCGTCGTGATGTACCACGCGTTAAACGGCATAAAGCTTGCTCTTCTTAATTTCGGCGTGCCGACCAAATATCACAAAGTACTTTTTTGGGTTCTTATGATAATAGGAATAATTCTTTTCTCGTACAGCTGGTACGTATTATTTCCATGGAATAAAATAATGAGCGCGGGCTAAAGCCCCGCGGCTACCAATCTAAAAATTTGTT
>Ga0209749_1002304_pt1 | contig 13090 bp, 10 predicted proteins | sample EPASupsiteSAE347_FD_187267 | JGI IMG/M metagenome (GOLD analysis project Ga0209749, IMG submission 187267) | Bioremediated contaminated groundwater from EPA Superfund site, New Mexico - Sample SAE3-47 (SPAdes) (version 2) | ecosystem: Environmental > Aquatic > Deep subsurface > Groundwater >... | reverse complement strand
GCTACATCAGCCCGGAACTTGCGGCCAGAAACGGCTGTATTCTGGATACGCTCTCCGGTGTTTTCACCTCGATCCGGGTGATCCCAGGGTGGCACGCCCTCCTCCTGGCCTCATCGGGCGCCCTCCCGCTTAATCCTGAAACCCTCATCGGGAGGGCTGAAGAGAGAAAGATTACCCTGCAATTTCTGAGCCCGGGCCTCATCCGCCACCGCCTCTCTCCTTTCCAGAAAGAAACGTTTTTCAGGAGCCTGCGCGGGAGGGGGAACAAAACCGTCAACACGGACGTCCGCCCCTTGTGTTTCTCCTTCGAGCTCCTTTTCTGGCTTTCGCGGCAGGGGATCCCCATTGAAGGACTTCTCAAGTTCGGCCAGGGGAAGGAAGAATTGTTTTTTATTCTCCTCTTGGGAATATTATTTCTGAGCCTGTCAGTCTTCAGGCTGAAAAGGAAAACAGGTCTGGTCGTCCTCATGACGACCTGGATTATGGGCTTTTCCGCCATGGCTCTTGAAATTTTCATATTCACCGCCTTTCAGGCGGCCTATGGATACATCTACCTTCAGGCCGGCATCCTGAGCGCCATGTTCATGATCGGCTCAGCCCTGGGATCCGGCTGGGCGTTATTGCAATCTCAAAAGCCGAACAGGACGATTAAGATCAGCGTGCTGGGGATGGCTTCCCTGGCCCTGGTTCTCTTCCCGGCTTCAAATGCCTTATCTTCCGGCCTTAATATTCCGGAGGCGGCCATCAGGATTCTATTTGCTCTGGCCATGTTCCTCGACGGCCTTTGCATCGGGCTCTTCTTTCCGGCGGCCAACCGCCTGTCGCTGGAGGAGAGGGCGGACGAGGAAGCCCATCTGGGCAGGATTTACGGATGGGACCTCTTCGGGAGCAGTTTCGGGGCCTTCTTCGTCTCCACGATTATGATCCCTCTCTGGGGCCTCCCGGCCGCTGTCGTACTGGTAGGGTTGATGCTCCTGGCGGTGGTCCTGCCGTGGGCTATTCTCCGAAGACCAGCGCCGAGAAGATGAGGATCGTGGTCCCGGGCTCCTTCCAGGTCTCGGGCGGGAGGCCCGCCTTCAGGCAGGTGTGCTTAAGGAACTCATCCCGGCCCCAGCCGTATTCCGTGGCCACCTGAGGGAGGAGGAGACCCTGTGAAAAACCTCTCTTGATGATAATGCCGTGGGTGCCGACCTTGATCAGGTTGACGTCCTTTATTTCCTTGAGCTCCGAGAGGACGGAGATCTCGATGTGGATGTCTTTCAGTTCCTCCGGCCGCACCGGGTTGAATCGGGGATCGTGGCTGGCGGCCTGGACGGCCATCTGGGAGACGGCCTCGCAGAGGGGCGCTATGCCCTGGATATAGCCGATGCAGCCGCGCAGGTCCCCATTTTTGGTGAGGGTTACGAAGACACCCATTTTTTTAGAGAGCCTGGGAGTCGGAGGGTAAAAGACGGGAATTTTGTTCCCCCGGACGTGCGCCTCCAGGGTCTCCCGGGCAACCTTGAGCAGGAAGGCCTGCTCCTCCTTCGAGAGGAGTTCCACCCCCTCGGGGACCACGTGGTGGGCTGACGGCGAGGCTTCTTCTTTTTTTGCATCGGAGGCTTTGGCCTCTTTGCTTCCATAGAATGCGACCGCGGCGTATCCGACCACCCGGGACTTGTCGCCGGTGACATCCCCGGAGTTGGCATATTTTAGGACCCTCACCTCATTCGCTCCCAGCTTTTCGGCCGTCATCAGCGCAGTTAAGACGGGGGCCGAGCCGCAGGCCTCGAATTCCTTCTTTTGGATTTTTCCAGGGAAGTCTTTTACCGCCATTTTTTTGACTGCCGAAAGGAACAGATGATCCTTCTTTTCAGCCTGATCGTAGGGGTAGTAGTGGGAGAGATCCGAGCTGGCGATAAGAACCGCTCGGGGATTTTTTTTCAATATCGGGGCGATGGCGGAGGCCAGCTTATCGCAGGTCTTGGGATCCGGATCCAGCATTTCCAGGGGGATGATAGAAGCGCCCGGGAGGACTTTCTGGAGGAAGGGAACCTGCACCTCCAGCGAATGTTCGGCCGCATGGGCCTCGGGAATGATGGCGATATCAGGATCTTTATTCATGAGAAGGGCCAGTATTTCACGGTTGAGGGAGACATTTCCCAGGGGGGTCTCCCAGGCGTCGGAGTCATCAGCGGCCACGCCCGTAAAGTATGCCCGGTGTGAGGGGCCGAGCAGAAAGACGGTGTCGATCGCACTTCCCTTAAGTTGGATGTAGCTGTAGGCGGCCACCTGGGCCGAATAAGGATATCCCGCGTGAGGCACGATCAGGATTCGAGGCACTTCCGGTTTTTTTTCTTCCTCGGCGTTCCTGAGGTATGTATCCACCTGGGAGGAAAGCTCCCCGGGGCTTCCCGGGTAGAACATCCCGCTGACCGCCGGTCTTCGAATCCTATTTTCGGTCTTCATACTTTTAGCCTCCTTTGTCTCGTTCGCCTTCTTGTCCCCGGCCCGGCTTGAGCAGGAACAGGTAAGCAGGATCAGGATGATCGCCAGTGTACAAAAAACGGTGCGTCTCATTTTCTCAGGTCCTCCTCCCGGAAAATACCGGGGATCTTCCGGCCGCAGTATTTGCATTTTCCCCCGGAAATTTCATTCTTCTGGATCTCAAAGCCCTTCCGCTCTATGAGCAGTTTGCCGCATCCAGGGCAGATGGTGTTTTCGGCGGCATTGCCAGGCACGTTTCCGATGTAGACGAAGTGAAGCCCCTCCCGGAGGGCGATCCGGCGGGCCAATTCAAGCGTATCGAAAGAGGTCGGAGGCAGATTATTCAGCCGGTACATCGGGTGGAAGCGGGAAAAATGGAGCGGCACGTCCGGGCCCAGGTTCTCCCGGATCCAGCGGCACATTTTTTTTATCGTGACTGAATCGTCGTTCTGGCCCGGAATAACGAGGTTGGTGATCTCTGTCCAGACGCCTTCCTTTTTGAGGATTTTCAGGCACTCAAGAACCGGGGCCACGTCTCCCATGGTGAGGGTGGAGTAAAACTGCTGATCTATGGACTTGAGATCTATATCGGCGGCGTCGAGGTAGCGGCACAATTCCCTGAGCGGCTCCGGGTTTATATAGCCGCAGGAGTGCATCACGTTGAACAGTCCGGCTTTCCTGGCTTCGCGGGCGGTATCCAGCATGTACTCATAATAGACTGCGGGCTCGGTGTAAGTGTAGGCGATGGATCGGCAGCCTGATTTTTTTGCGGCCTTCACGACTTCGACCGGGGGCAGGGAGCAGTTCTTAGTCTCCTCCGGGCTCTTCTGGGAGATCTGCCAGTTCTGGCAGAAGATACAGCGCATATTGCAGCCGGCAGTGGAGATGGAGAAGGTCAGTGTGCCCGGAAGGAAGTGAAAGAAGGGTTTTTTTTCAATGGGGTCAACGTTGACGGCGCAGGGCAGGCCCCAGACCAGCGAGTAGAGGCTCCCACCGACGTTTTTTCGCACGGTGCAGACGCCCCGCTGTCCTTCCTCCAGAAGGCAGCGGCGGGGGCAGAGCCGGCACTGTACGCGTCCCCCGGGAATGCTTTTAAAGAAGCGGGCCGGATGGAGGGGGAGCGCCTCATCCCGGGCGGGGCATAAAGAACAAGTAAGGAGCAGAAAGACCGCCTGGAAAAAGAGTCCCCAGAGGATTACTTGAAACTTGCTTCGCATGGTCTATTTCCTCCTGCCTTATCTTCTCCTACTCAGCCTCCCTTCCCTGCCGCCCTTGCCTTCTGTTTTCACGATGTGATAAAATAGGCGCAATGAATAAACAGGCCGTTCTCTCGGTTAAGGATTTGTGCGCCGATTACGGCAAGGTGCAGGCACTCAGGGGAGTCACCTTTGAAGTCATGGGCGGGGCGGTAGGCCTTCTGGGGCCCAACGGAGCGGGTAAATCCACACTGATAAAGGTACTCCTTAACCTGATGCCCCCTTCATCCGGGAGTTTCCGCTTCATGGGTGAGGATTCCCGCCTTCTGGGGGAGGGCATACGGGATCGGATCGGCTATGTCCCCGAGCGGGAGGGGCTAAGGGCCGGCATCTCCGGCATCGGCTGGGTCTCCTTCCTGGGGGAGATGTCGGGCCTTCCCAGAAGGCGCGCCATCGAGCGGGCTCATGAAATACTCAATTACGTGGGACTCGGGGAGAGCCGCTACCGGGACACCCAGACCTATTCCACCGGTATGCAGCAGCGGCTCAAATTTGCAGTCGCGCTGGTTCACGATCCGGACATCGTCTTTCTGGACGAGCCCACGGCCGGGATGGATCCGGCGGGACGAGAAGAAGTCCTGGAGCTTTGCCGGGACCTGGTTGGAGCAGGTAAAACTATCCTCTTTTCGACTCACATTCTCAAAGATGTCGAAGCTATCTGTTCAACGGTCGTTATCCTGAACCGGGGGCAGGTGCTCGCGTCCGAACCTATCGAAAATCTGAAGGTGGCGGAAGAGCGCCACTTCATCGTCCAGTGGCAGGGAGAGCGGGAGAGCTTTCTGGCCGCCTGCGCCGGAGCCGGGTGGAAGGCCAGGCCGGGCCATGAGAGTCTGGTGCACCTCGTCCTTCCGCCGGACGCGGGAGCCCGGGAACTCTTCAGTATGGCCGCAGCCCTTGATGGCTCCATTCACCGGCTGGTCCGTGAGGAATCCTCTCTTGAAGATGCCTATCTCAGCATGATCGCCAGGGGGAACTAGAAAAATGCCGGTTTACCATCAGGGATATGAGACCTACCAGGGGGAGCGCCTCCCGCTCTGGTGGCGCTGGGTGCCGCTCTGGCGGGAGGAAATCGCACCCTTCCTGAACAGTCGGCTTTTTCTCTTCTTCATGGCACTGGCGATCCTTCCCTGGGCTCTGGTCGCGATTTCACAGGTGCTGCTTCATTTCAAGGTCATGGCCAACGTGCCCGTATTTGACGAGAAAGTGGCCGCCTTTCTCCTGGCCAACCCGTGGCAGGACTTCATGATGGCATTTCTTTCAATCTGGGTCGGCTCCGGCCTGGTGGCGCGGGATCGGAGGGATAAGACCATCGAGGTTTTTCTGGGGCGGGCGCTCAGTCCCGTCCAGTATCTCTGGGCCAAGGCTTTTTCGCTGGCAGGATTTTTTCTTCTTTTCACTCTTCTTCCGGTCTGGCTCATGGTGCTCCTTCATGTGGGAATCACGGGAGATTTCTTCTATTTCATCCAGCATTTCCGCATCCTGTGGGGCTCGCTTCTCTATACCGTCGTCGGCGTCGGAGGCCTGGTCCTATTTGTTCTGGCCCTATCATCGCTCAGTTCTTCTCCCAGGCTCACCGGGCTTCTCCTCATTGGAATTCTGTTTTTCGGGACGACTGCCGGGACGCTTTTCGGGGCGTTAGGAAATAATCCCTGGGCATCCATGTTCGGCATTCTTCTGGAACTGTCCGTTCTGGCCTCACATTGCCTGGGAGCGGATGAGATGTTCAAGGTCTCTTTCAGTCACAGCATGATTTATTTCGCCGTTTTAACGGCAGCGAGCCTGGGCCTCCTCTGGTGGAATTTTTCGCGGAAGAGACTGCTTCGATGATCAGTCTCATGGAAGTTTCACGCTGGTACGGAATGGTTCTGGGCTTAAACAGGGTCAGTCTCGACCTTGAGAGCGGCGTCACCGGCCTTCTGGGGGTTAACGGAGCCGGGAAAAGCACCCTCCTCAATATCTGCGCGGGCCTGCTCCTTCCCTCCACCGGCTCGGTCACTCTGGGAGGGAAATCCATATTTGCCAATCCGGAAGCATTAAGGCTCCTGGGCTACTGCCCCTCCGTCGATCATTTCTACGAGGAAATGACCGGCCTTGACTTTGTCGCCTACCTGGCCCGGCTCTCAGGCTATTCCCAGGATGAGGCCATGGAGCGGGCCGTGAGAACCTGCCGGGAAGTCTCCCTGGTGGAGGAAGCACATTACAGGATGTGCCGCATGAGCAAGGGAATGCGCCAGAAAGTCAAAATCGCTCAGGCCCTGGTGCATGATCCGGACGTCGTTCTGCTCGATGAGCCCTTAAACGGGATGGATCCCAGGAGCCGGGTCCAGACGATTGAATTGATCAGGAAGCTGGGAGAGGCAGGGAAGCATATCCTGGTCTCCTCCCATGTCCTGCACGAGGTGGAGGCCATGACCTCCCGGATTCTGCTCCTGGACAGGGGACGGATCCTGGCCTCCGGTGAAGTTCTGGAAGTGCGCGAGGCCATCCACAGCCGCCCCCTGCGCATTTTTCTCCGCTGCGCCGATGCGCGCCTCATGGGCGCGGAGTTGAGCGCCTGGCCCTGCGTCCTTTCCGTCTCTTTCAGCCCGGACGGGCGAGGTATCACCCTGGAGGTCAGCGAAGCCGGGCGCTTCTACCGGGATCTGACGGCCCTTCTTTCGAAGCGGGACCTGGGAATTGAAATTATAAATCCGCTGGACGACAATCTTGCGGCGGTCTTTGAGTACCTGGTAAAATGAGGAGAAGGAGGAGAAAGTGAATCAGGTGGCTCTGCGCTCCATATTCATACGGACGGCCCGCCACGCCGCGTCACGTAGCGGCCTGATCTTCCTGGCCGTCTTCCCCTGGCTGGCGATGCTGATTTTCTACTCCTTATTTGTAAAAGGCAGAGTTTCCGGATTTGCCGCGTACAACCCCTATCAATTTGTGCTGATGGGATACTACCTGGGATTTTTCATTCCTCTCAGCTCTCTCTACCTGGGAGTGAGCCTGATTTCTTCAGAGATAGACTCCGGCACACTGCCCTACCTCTTCACGCGTCCCGTGCCCCGGCCGCTTCTCTTCCTGGCCAAGTTCACCGGCGCCTTTTCGGCCCTGGCGGTTCTGGTCATCCTTTCACAGGCCGGAACCTATGCTTTGAGTCTGCGCATGACATATTTTACAGGCCAAAGTATACTGGATTTCCTGGCGGCCGCCGGGGTCTCGGTTCTGGGGATCCTGGTGTACGGGGCTCTCTTCGCCCTCCTCGGGCTGGCTTTAAAAAATCCTTACCTGGTCGGATTTTTAATAGGTTTCGGGTGGGAAAACATGGCCGGGTGGCTCCCCGGCTTTTTCAAACGCCTGACAATACTCTATCACCTGCACGAGCTCCTGCCCTATCCGCCTATGAGGGGAGGGCCTCAAGATCTTTTCTATCAAGGGGAGTACCAGTGGGCGGCCTTCGCCTTCCTCCTTGGCTACGGAGTCATCTTCCTGCTCCTCTCCTGCCTCACCATCTCCTCGATGGAGGTCGTCCCCAGGGACACCGAGGCCTGAATACTTACACCTCTGGCTGGAGGAAAGATGCGGATAAAAGCGACACAGGCGCCCTCGAAAGAGCGCCTGTGTCTTATATCAAGTTAATTACTTTCTTTGGTTGCGGGGGTTGGATTTGAACCAACGACCTCCGGGTTATGAGCCCGACGAGCTACCGGACTGCTCCACCCCGCGCCGTACATTAGATTATAGCATATCACTTTTAGATGTCAAGGCGAGGTGAACGCCCATCGCATGATCGCCTGACGTCACATACCTCAGTCTTTTTCAAGGTGTTATTCAAGACAGAATATGCTGGAGGAAGAGACGCTCCGAATCTCGAACGAAAAGGGGAAAGAACAGGAGGGTTTCTTATGACGATACTCGTCTCTCCGTCCGTGGAAAGCTGTATCGGAAAGCCCCTGGAGCGCGTTGACGGGCGCCTCAAGGCCGAGGGCAAGGCGGCCTATACGGACGATCTCGTCTTCCCGGGAATGCTCTATGGCAAGGGCTTTTACAGCTCCTCTCCCCACGGCCTCATCCGTTCGGTTGACGTGCGCGAGGCCCAGAGGCAGCTTGGCGTCATCAGCGTGCTCACCGCCGGGGACATCCCAGGCAAAAATGAAATCGGAGTCGTCAAGGAAGGCCAGCCGCTTCTGGCTTATGAGAAAGTGCGTTACGCCGGGGACTGCATCGCCCTCGTTGCGGCTGAGTCCAGAGAGGCCGCCGAGAAGGCGTCCAGGCTTATCAAAGTTGATTATGAAGCCCTCCCCGGCGTCTTCCACCCGGAAGACGCTTTAAAAGCAGGTGTTCCGGCCATTCACCCCGGAGGCAACAAGGCCCTGCACCTCAAGCTCCGCAAGGGAAACACGGAGGAGGGTTTCCGCGAGGCCGACGTCGTCCTTCAACGGCGCTATGAGGTGAAGCACCAGGAACACGTATACCTGGAGACCCAGGGAGCCGTCGCCGTTCCCGGCCCCGATGGAGAAATTACCCTCTACGGCTCCATACAGTGTCCCTTCTATGTCCAGAAAGCCGTGGCCCGCTGCCTGGGAATAGGCTACAACAAGGTGCGGGTCATCCAGATCGTGATGGGGGGCGGCTTCGGGGGGAAGGAGGACGTTCCCTCGGAAATCTGCGCCAGGGCGGCCCTGCTCGCCGTGGCCTCCGGCAGGCCGGTGAAGATGGTCCTGACAAGGGAAGAAGACCTCGTAACCACCAGCAAGCGGCACCCCATGATCATGGACTACAAAATCGGAGCCAAAAAAGACGGCCGCCTGACCGCCATCGAGGTCATGATACACGCCGACTGCGGGGCCTATGACTCATTGTCCCCCGTCGTCCTGTTCCGCACCAACGTCCATGCGGCCGGCCCCTACGTCGTTCCCCACGTCCGGGTTGATACCATCGGCGTCTATACCAACCAGTTTCCAACCGGCGCCATGCGGGGATTCGGCCAGCCCCAGGTCGCCTTCGCCTCCGAGTCCTTGATGGATGAGCTGGCCTCGGAGCTTTCGATGGATCCCATGGAACTGCGCCTCAAGAACGCTCTTCGGGAAGGCTCCCTCACCGCCACCAGCCATAAGCTCACCGAGAGCGTGGGACTGGTTGAAACCCTGGAGGAGGCCCGCGCGGCCTCCGGATGGGATAAAAAGCGCAAGGAGTTCTCGCGTCAGTCCGGTGGGGGAGTCCGGCGGGGAATAGGTATGGCCACCAGTTTCTACGGGGTCAGCCTGGGTTCCAAGGGCTGGGCTCTGGACAAGGCCGGGGCGCATCTTCAAGTCTGGCAGGACGGCACCGTCAATGTGGCCGTGGGCAACGTGGACATGGGCCAGGGGGCCTTGACCGTCCTCACCCAGATAGCCGCCGAGGCGCTCGGCGTAACGACAGACCGGGTGCTTATGCTGGAGACCAGCACCGGCTTTGTTCCGGACAGCGGCCCCTCGGTCGCCTCACGAACCACGCTCCTGGCCGGCAATGCCGTCATCGCCGCCGCCCGCGAGATCAGGGAAAAACTTGTCGCCGTGGCCGCCTCCCTTCTCGGCGCTTCCCCGGAAGAGGTGAACGGCTTTCCAAATGGATTCTCCGCCCGCGGACGGGAGATCTCTTTTGAAAAGGTGACCCGGGAGTGCTACCTGAGAAACGTCTGCCTGTCCACCATAGGATATTTTGCCGCTCCGCCTCTCACCTGGGACGAGGAAGTCTCCCAGGGCGAGGCCTATTTTATTTACTCCTATGCTACTCACATAGCCGAAGTCGAGGTGGATCTTCTGAGCGGGGCGGTGCAGGTTCTCAAGCTGACGGCGGCCCACGACGTGGGACGGGCGCTCAACCCGCAGTCCCTCGAAGGCCAGATCGAAGGCGGCGCCCTCCAGGGAATAGGCTACGCCCTCTACGAAAACATGGTCATGAAGGAAGGGCGGCTCCTGAGTTCCTCTCTGGCCACTTACACCATCCCTACCGCTCTTGATGCCCCGGAATTCAAAGTTCTCCTGATTGAAAAACCATACTCCGGAGGCCCCTTCGGAGCCAAGGGATTCGCCGAGACTCCCCTCATCCCGAGCGCTCCGGCCGTGGCCAACGCCATTTTCAACGCGGTGGGTTACCGGGCCAGGCGCCTGCCCATCCTGCCTGAGGACGTCGCGGAGGTTGATGCCATATGAACAAGATCCGCCTCCTGGCCGCCATCATACTCCCGGCTCTGTTCGTTCTGGCTCTTTTCCGGGCCGGCTGGACCATTTTTGAGAGCCAGAAATACCTGCTTCGGGCAGCCGACGTACCGACCCTGTCCTTAAACAACGAAGAGCGGATTGATCATCTGTGGCCTGTCTTCGATTCCCTCCCGGATCGCTTTTCTCACCCGGAGACCGGGTACTCCGCCGGAACTTTTGATTCGACCCTGCTGGGAGAGCCTTCGATCTCTTCCACGGTTGATGGCTTACGCCAGACCTGGACCGACGCCAATCTCAACTTCCGGGCCACTGTTGAATACGGCTGCTACGACAAGCCGGAACAGGCCAGGAACGGCGTTCTGTACATCACCTACACCAAGAGCCTGAGCCGGCCCGACTGGAATTCCACGCAGCCTTACGTCTACCAGAACTATTTCCTTTGCCGCAAAGCTCCCTTTGGGGATCTGGGCTTCAGCATCTCAGGCGGATACGGTGGTTATTCACTGATATTCTGCATAGACAACTGCATTTTTTTCATTACGAGCTATGACCCGGATCTGTCGGAGTCCATGGCGAACAAAATCCTGGCCAGAAAGTAGCAATGCGTTTCCGCCGCCGGTATTTCCCGCCAACATCCGGGCTTGAAGGAGTTTGAGTTTGGACCGCACCAGACAACTGGGTGAAGAGGGCATTCCCCGCCTGCTTCTTCGTTTTTCCATTCCGGCGATCGTGGGAATGCTCGTCAGCGCCTCCTACAGCGTGGTGGACCGTATCTTCATCGGGCAGGCCGTCGGCTCTCTCGGCATCGCCGGAGTCACCATCGGCTTTTCCATCATGATCCTCATCATGGCCTTCGGTCTTTTGATCGGAATTGGAGCGACAACCCTGATCTCCATCAGGCTGGGAGAGGGAAAAAAAGAAGAAGCTGAAATGGCCATGGGCAATGCCCTGACTCTGCTGGTCCTGGTTTCTCTTCTTCTTTCAGCGGGAGGCCTCATCTTTTTTAAACCCCTTCTTCGTTTTTTCGGAGCCAGCGAGACGATTCTGCCCTATGCCGCCCAGTATATCGGAATTATTCTTTGGGGAACCGTTTTCGCCGGAGTCGGATTCGGTGCCAATAATTTCATCCGCGCCGACGGAAGTCCCAGAACCGCCATGATAACCATGTTCATCAGCGCTCTCACCAATGCGGCCCTGGCATCCCTTTTCATCTTCGCCTTCCACTGGGGGATGCGCGGGGCCGCCCTGGCCACCGTCATCGCCCAGGCGGTCACAACCGTCTGGGTGCTTCTCTATTTCACCCGCGGGAAAAGCACCATGAAGCTGCGCCGCAGGAATCTGCGCCTTAAGGGGCGGCTTGTAACCAGAATACTTACCCTGGGTTCGGCCCCCTTCTTCATGAACTTAGCGGCCGCCGCCGTGACGGTCATTTTAAATAAAAGCCTGGTCACTTACGGCGGAGACGTGGCTGTCTCGGCCATGGGCATAATCTACGGTATCACCATGATGATCCTGATGCCGATTTTCGGCATCACCCAGGGCGCCCAGCCCATTATCGGTTACAACTACGGCGCGCAAAAATTTGTGCGGGTGAAAAAAACCCTCAAGTTGGCCATCCTGGCCGCTAGCGCGGTCGTATTCTGCGGTTTTCTCGCCGCCATGCTGTTCCCGGAGCAGTTGATCCGCATGTTCAACTCCAGCGATAAAGAGCTGCTCCGCCTGGGGACCCGGGCGATGAGAATCTATCTTCTTCTTCTGCCGATCGTCGGCTTTCAGGTCGTCAGTTCCAGCTACTTCCAGGCGGTGGGAAAACCAAGGGAGGCCATGATTCTGAGCCTCCTGCGGCAGGTGGTGGTCCTTATCCCGGCCATCCTCATCCTCCCCCGCTTCTTCGGCCTGATGGGGGTCTTCATGACCAGCCCGCTCTCCGATTTTATCTCTTCGGTCCTGACCGCCGTATGCCTCTATTGGGAGGTGCAGATTCTTAATCAAAAAATACGCGACCGGGAGGCGGAAGAGAGCGGGACGGCCTCCTGACGCCGGTAAATTCGCCTATATTCCAATAGACAGCTTCGAAATCTTTTGCTCGTACATGTACCGGGTCGCTGATGAAAGACCGGGGGAGTCGGCCAGGTATCTTTTGTAGCTGGCAACGGCGTTTGGAAAGTCATTTTTCGCCTCGTAGGCCCTGGCCCGGTGCAGGTAGCCCTTCGCCCAGTGCTTGTCCAGAGACAGGGCCCGGTTGATGAAGACAATCGCTTGATTATACTGCTTCTTCCCCGAATAGACCATGGCCAGACCTTTAAGAGCCGCCGCGTTCCCGCGATCCGATTTAAGGGCCGTCCGATACTGCCCCTCGGCCGGGTTCCAGAGGGAAAGCTTTTCAAGAGCAAAACCGGTGTAAGTGTGAAATGCTGAATTCGTGTTCCGGCTGATTCGATTCTTGGTCCCCAAAAAAAGAACGGCACATCCCACGACGATGAAAATAACAAGGCCATACTTTTTCATCGATCACCTCATAATAATAATTCATTCGCTGCTTCGTATGTCAAAACTTATTAGTTAAAAGTCAAGGCGGAGAGGGAATGAATCCCCCTTTCATGAGGGCCGCGGCTTCTTCCCTGGCCCTCCGGATAATGGCGGAGGCTTTTACATAGGCTTCCTCCCAGGTGAGGGGAATCGCGGCCAGGCCCTGTTCGACGGCCTTGACGGCGACGGCGGCCGCCTCCCTCGGATAGACCTCCCACTCGTTCATCGCCGGGACGATCCGCTCCTCGCTGAGCCCCCCGTCCTCGGCGCAGCGGGCCAGCTCCATGGCGGCGGCGATGCACATTTCATCGGTGATGGTGGTGGCTCTGACATCCAACGCGCCGCGGAAGATGCCGGGGAAGCCTAGAGAGTTATTCACCTGGTTGGGGAAGTCGGAACGTCCGGTAGCGACCACTCGGGCGCCCGCTTCTTTGGCTTCCCATGGCCAGATTTCCGGAATCGGGTTGGCACAGGTGAAGACGATGGCGTCCTTGTTCATTTGAGCGATCCACTCTTTCTTTACGGTGTCCGGGCCGGGAGCGGAGAGAGCGATCAAGGCGTCGGCTCCTTTAGTGGCGATTTCCATGCCTCCGGTCAAGCCTTGGGGATTGGTCTTGGTGCACATTTCCCACTGTTCCTTGATGTCTTTGAACT
>Ga0209749_1002303_pt1 | contig 13094 bp, 10 predicted proteins | sample EPASupsiteSAE347_FD_187267 | JGI IMG/M metagenome (GOLD analysis project Ga0209749, IMG submission 187267) | Bioremediated contaminated groundwater from EPA Superfund site, New Mexico - Sample SAE3-47 (SPAdes) (version 2) | ecosystem: Environmental > Aquatic > Deep subsurface > Groundwater >... | reverse complement strand
AATGGCTCTACCGTACGATTCCGAAATTTTATCTCTAAAGTCGACAAAACTCAACAGTACTATATAAGGGGTGAAAGAAAACAAGGCTTTGCCCAATCAACCCCTTCGTATCTTCTTAAAAGAGGATCCGTTCTCTATTTTATGGATAAGGACTCACTCAACCAGGCAATCGTTTTACTAAACAACGAGACATCGTTCAGATTAATTGGCTATAATTATTATAAGATCGAAACAGAAAAATACCATCAGTTATGAATACACCAAATGCAGAATTTAATTACAAGGTGGCAGTATTTACGATTACTGCAAAAACGAACCTTCATGTGGGCAGTGGCTCAATAAACTATGGCATCATCGACAACTTGGTTCAGCGAGATCCACTAACCGGATTTCCCTGTATTTATAGTTCAAGCCTGAAAGGTGCTATTCGGGAATATTTCAGACACAATTTAAAGTATGATGACTCATGGACTGAATCGGAAGCTGAGAGTTTTTTAATGCATGTTTTTGGATTCGACAGAAAGGATTCAGTTGAGAATGAAGAAACTGTAACTGAAAAACCTGGCTCTCCCGAAATTAGACAACAACCTGGTAAATACAGGTTCCTCCAAGCCGAACTGCTAAGTATCCCTGTTCGAAGCGATAAAAGGTTATTTTACCGCACAACTTGCTCTTACCTGCTGCACCATCTGGATGCTTCATTATCATTATTTAAAACACATTTAAGTACTGATTATTCCAGCGCCATCGGTGAGATTAACGATGCTCTATTCTCCGGTTCGAAAGCAATCCATTTTGAAAATGAAGAGGCAATCTTAGAAGAGCCCGATATTGTTGCATCACCAAGGCCCGCAATCAATAACCTTTCGAAGCTATGTGAGATGGTTGGAAAAGAGCTGGCTGTGGTTACTGATAGTGAGTTTGCTGACTTCGTAAGTGATTTCCATTTGCCTGTTATTGCTCGAAATAACCTCGCCGATGGACGAAGCACAAATTTATGGTACGAACAGGTTTTACCAAGTGAAACACGCTTTTGGTTCGGGTTATTATACCCTCATTCAGATTCTGAACTTAAAAGGTTCATTAGCATGATCCAATCTAATCCGGTGCAGATAGGTGCCAATGCCAGCATTGGTTATGGATTTTGTGAAATACGATTAGCCAATTGGTCTGATTCACCTGTAATCTCATGAGCCATGAAAGTTAACGAAAACTATTTGGATGCCGCACGAAGCGTACTGGGCCAAGATGCAGGTGGGCTATTGGAAAACGGGAAGATTCCCACGGTTTATACTGGATATGTGGCCGCTTTTGGCGGAAGTATGGTACAGCCCGGCTTATATGCCACAGTGGTTTCATATTATGCTGATGTTAAGAAAACAAAAATTGCCAACTTAATTTTTGATATTTTCAAAAAAAGGAACCCAGTTATTGTAGGGCAATCTCAATTCAGTGATTTTATTGAAGCCAATCGGCGAAACAGTAACTATAGACAAATTAGAAATAATATTGCCCAATCAGTTATTGCTCTGAAGCTTGTATTACGTACATTCAATATTAATAATGAAAATGAGGAATAACCATTATGACAACATTTCTTAGAAACTATAAATTCCCCAATACGGGCTGGAAATATTACAAACAGTATTATGACATGAATGTCGGGACAACAATCCAAGACATAAACAACTCAATATTCAATACGGTTATATTGGAAATACCGGCATTAATCAATGATCCTGATTTAAAGTTTGATGCAGTAACGACTTATCCCGGTCTAGTGATAGGAACAGGTTATACGCATGAAAAAAAAGACGATGATCATGCTTTTAAGATAGGATTCTTCTTCGATTATACTTCCGGGATGCCAATTATTCCCGGTTCGTCGGTTAAGGGGGTACTCCGAAGTGCATTTCCACAAAGGATTATTGTTCCTAAAAAAGTTGTGACCAATCAACTTGAAAAAGAAAACTGGATCAAAGAAATCCTTGAGCAGAAGTGTGGCATAACTGGAGATGTTGATATCGATGAACTTGAAAGAGAAATTTTCGATGGTTTACGAAAAGAGCCCTATCAACAAAATAAGGCACGGGTGGCAATTCAACCAGTCCCGGTTTACGAACGGGACATTTTTTTCGATGCAGTACCAATTGAAATTACTGCGAACAATATTGGGCATTCAAAACAGCTCTTGGGCTCCGATTATATTACCCCGCATAAGAATAAGGACAGGAACCTTCCAGAACTTGATCCATTTAGTAATCCCAATCCATTAAAATTCCTTAAAATAATGCCAAGCGTAAAAATTGAATTCCGCTTTAAATTAGAAGATAGTGTAATCATACCAGCATTAAATTTAAAAAACAAAATAATACTTTTCCGGGAAATCATTACAACTCTTGGTATCGGTGCTAAAACCAATGTTGGTTATGGCCAGTTCGAAACCTTAATTAATGAATAATGAGCCAAATAATTACTCTTCAAGCAAAGCTTTTTTCCGAAGATGGAGTTGTACCTGAAAGGATGCCTGAATATGGAGGTGACTGGTTGCGATCGGTCATCATTAAGGTTGTAGAGCGATTCCGGCCAAAGTTGGAACAACAGAGGATTGATTGTTCCCTTTTTCACAACCACAATGAATCCACCGGGAAAACCCTGATCCGTTATCCACTGATCATTTATCATCAGATTGGACAGGAGTTTCTCATTACCGGAATAGATGCGGGTGCAGAGGCACTTCGAATTTTGGCTTCTGTGGTCCGGGATTTTGTTCCGATCGATGCACATCTGGTTTTAAGAATAAACCGGATCAGCGATGTTGCGATCGATATCGGACTAACGGATAACCGGATCCATTATTCGCTTTACAATTGGCTTCCTCTCAGTCAGGCAGACATGAAGGAGTATTCGGAATCGCCATTGACCGGTAAAGTGGCTATTCTCGAGCGAAAGCTCAGGAACCATATTGAAGACGACTTCGCCAGGTTTTTGAACCTGCCTTTGAAGGGAGTACAGGTACTGATTGAAGACCTGATCCATTTCGATACACATCGCCAGCAATACAAGAATCATTTATACATGGCTTTCAGCCTGGTGTTCAGCGCCAATGCACAACTGCCGGATTTGATGACATTAGGCAACGGGAAAGCCTATGGTTTCGGACGAGTGGAGAGGCTCTGACAAAAATTAGTACGGGTTTTCATTATGCTCGATAAGGTTAGGACACTAAAAGATCTGTCGTTTTATCTGGGTTATCCTGAAGACACCCTAACCCGGATTAATCCACCGGAGCACTACCTGTGCTTTGACATTCCCAAGCCGGGAACTTCGGAAAAACGCAGGATTGAGGCTCCAACGGGAATTCTCATGGAGATACTGGAACGTTTATGTGATGGTCTCCAGAGAATCTATGCAAGCCATAAAACTCCCGCGGCATACGGTTTTGTTCGATCCGCGGTGAATGATCCGGATAAACGGACCATCTTCTCCAATGCATCCAGACATCTGAACAGGAAATATCTTCTCAATATTGATCTTGACAGTTTCTTTTATCAGATTACACAGGAGCGGGTGAAGCAGATTCTCGCGGATGACCGGTTCTTTGTGTTCTCAGGAGAAGCCACGGATCTTATCTCAAATCTGGTTGTTTTAAATGGCCGCTTGCCCATGGGTTGTCCAACTTCGCCACCTTTATCCAATTTCGCGACCTACGATCTGGATTATGATCTCCTGAGATGGTCCTATGCTCAGAATATAACCTTTACCCGTTTTGTTGATGACCTATCCTTCTCAGCTAATTTCCAACTTAAACCCGACCATCTTGAAGCCATAACCGATCTGTTGACCATGCACAGATTTGTGCCTGACAGTCACAAAATTAAATGGTATGGTCCTGATGATGAAAAGGAGGTTACGGGACTCATTGTCGGTAAGGAAATATCGTTACCGGAAGAATACTTGTCTGATGTTGAGACTGAGATTAACCGGATGCAGGGAATCCGCGATTATGCAAGACTATTTCCGGATTACCGGATTTTCGATTGGCTGAGAAAGATCGATCGGGTGATCGATGGCAAGCTCAGTTTCATCCGGTCGGTCTATGGGGCAGATGATGAAATCTACAGGAGGTTGAACCAGCTTGCACAGGATTTGGACGTAACACCTTCCGGATCGGAGAGTATAAGTTGGCGCTATGCCGGATATGAATATTTCTCGTAACCATGCAGATTGTTCTGGATACATACGGTTTGAATCTCAGCGTCAGGAACGGTTGCTTTCTGATGAAAACCGAAGGTGAAAAAAGGCTGGTTCATCCGTCACGTGTCTCCAGCATTCTGGTAGTCATGCCCTGCCGGATGTCGAGCCCTGCCATTATTCTTGCTGCAACAAATGAAATCCCGATCACAATTTGTAATGCATCTGGAAAGCCCGAAGCCCGGCTTTGGTCGCCCCGGTTCATGAACATTGCTTCTCTTCGACGAAAACAATGCGAATTCTGCGAGCAGATAGAAAGTCTCAATTGGATAAAATCGGTCATAAGCAGAAAGATCGCCGGTCAAATACAGAACCTCCGGTTCTTATCGGACCGGAAACCTGCCATTGAACAGCAAGCAACGGAAGCAATCGGCAAAATGATCAATAACAAGGACATATTGGATAATCTGGAATCCAGGGATACCTATTCAGCCAAGAAACAGGTTTTGTGGCTGGAAGCCTCTTCGGCCCAATATTATTGGCAAACCTCCGGTATCAGATTGCCGGAGCCATTCACTTTTACGGGCAGAGTCAAGAAAAATCCAACGGATGGATTTAATGTATGCATTAATTACCTCTACGGAATATTTAAGAACCAGATGGAAACAGCAATTTTAAGCATGGGTCTGGATCCGGCACTTGGCGTGCTTCATCGGGACGGGTACAAGATGCCATCTTTGGTTTTTGACCTGATGGAGCCGTTCCGGCCTGTTGCTGACCGGATGCTCTTTGAATTAATTCTTAGAGGGACGCCTTCCGATATGATTGAAAAAAAAGAGGACTCAACCTGTACTATAACGCGATCGGGCCGGAAAGTTCTAATCGCGTTATTCAATGAAAAACTCAGTTCGGTTGTCCCCTTTCAAGGGAGTAATCGGTTATTGAAAAACCAGATACTATCGGAAACATCCAATCTGGTAAGACTGATAAGAAAGGAACCATGCTAAACCGAACCCTCTATATTATTATGTACGATATTACAGATCCGAGAGTTCTGCAAAAAATTGCAACGATCCTGACCCAGGAGGGATTGGAGCGTATGAACTATTCGGTTTGGATTGGTTCTTTTCATCCGGCCAGGAAACTCATGATGAAAGAAAAGATACTTGAATTGCTTGGTTTGCCGGATGCCGAAGACTCGAAGCTGTTCATCCTCCCGGTTAAACGTGCCGATGTGAAAAAGATGCGCTCATTAAATGGCCGAAAACCAGAAAACCTGGATTATTGGTTAGGAGAGCTCAAGACCATGTTCTGCTGATCGTCATGTGGTTCTTTGACATATTGTAAAATTCTTAAAATCGCCGAAACTGCACAAAACGACCTGTTTGCTCCCATAGTAACCTTTCACAAAGCCTTGTATTATATGAATTTTTCTATAAGTTTGTGTTGGGGTTGACCTCTATGATTGCGATCACTGAAACCGTTCAGCCTTGGCTTTGGCAGCAGCGTCTGCTTGTTGGGGTTGACCTCTATGATTGCGATCACTGAAACAAATCCAGCACGTCCGATCCCTTGTCGCCCCTAGTTGGGGTTGACCTCTATGATTGCGATCACTGAAACGAGGTTATCCGGAAGGACGTATTGTTGAAATAGTTGGGGTTGACCTCTATGATTGCGATCACTGAAACAGAGGCGAGCGTGATGAGTAAGATGAAAAGGAGTTGGGGTTGACCTCTATGATTGCGATCACTGAAACTAGGTGTAATTACCAGTAGAAAACTCCTTCTTAGTTGGGGTTGACCTCTATGATTGCGATCACTGAAACAATGATTACATCTAGCGTTGCTGGATCTCTGAGTTGGGGTTGACCTCTATGATTGCGATCACTGAAACAATTTATCATCGGCTCCTGCTTTTCTTCTTCGGGTTGGGGTTGACCTCTATGATTGCGATCACTGAAACCTCGCCATTATTATAGGTCGGGGAACCTTTACCGGTTGGGGTTGACCTCTATGATTGCGATCACTGAAACTATCAATAGCCATTTGACAGATTGCTCTTTCTACGTTGGGGTTGACCTCTATGATTGCGATCACTGAAACTGTTGCCGCGAAGGTATTTGTCGTGGCGTTCAGTTGGGGTTGACCTCTATGATTGCGATCACTGAAACCTCCTTTGGTGGCTCCGGTAACGGACGCCAATGGTTGGGGTTGACCTCTATGATTGCGATCACTGAAACAAAATTAGGGAACTTTCAAAATATTAATAAGCGGTTGGGGTTGACCTCTATGATTGCGATCACTGAAACATCATTGGCTTTACTTTTTGGTTTTGCGGTGAGTTGGGGTTGACCTCTATGATTGCGATCACTGAAACTTTTAAGTAATGTTATCATTTTGATTTTATTATGTTGGGGTTGACCTCTATGATTGCGATCACTGAAACCTACTCCGGATCCGCAGTCTCGAAGCTACCGGGTTGGGGTTGACCTCTATGATTGCGATCACTGAAACCTTTCACTTTTTTCTGTTTAAATTCAACAATTAGTTGGGGTTGACCTCTATGATTGCGATCACTGAAACCGGATGCCGGGAAATGACTGAAGAACGCTTTTAGTTGGGGTTGACCTCTATGATTGCGATCACTGAAACTGTCGAAAGTTCCTTCAGAAAAGTCATTGTGAGTTGGGGTTGACCTCTATGATTGCGATCACTGAAACCATAGTCAATTTTGGTGAAGTAATCCGGGCTACTTGTTGGGGTTGACCTCTATGATTGCGATCACTGAAACTTAATCATCATATCCGACGGAGGCGATGAATTGTTGGGGTTGACCTCTATGATTGCGATCACTGAAACCTTTTCCTCCGAAACCTGAGCATTCACACTGAGTTGGGGTTGACCTCTATGATTGCGATCACTGAAACTGATTTCTCTGTATCCATCTGTGATTTCTCTGTGTTGGGGTTGACCTCTATGATTGCGATCACTGAAACTGGACGTCGTTCATCTTTTTGAAGTTGATGTTGGTTGGGGTTGACCTCTATGATTGCGATCACTGAAACTCGTATGTGACCCATCGGCTCCTGCCGTTGCGAGTTGGGGTTGACCTCTATGATTGCGATCACTGAAACTTCATACCCCCACACAAGAGCGTGAGTATTCCAGAGTTGGGGTTGACCTCTATGATTGCGATCACTGAAACGAAAAACCCAACTCGCCACGAAAAATGCCGTTGGTTGGGGTCGACCTGTAGGATTACGATCACTGAAACCATTAGAAGGTTACTACTACTGCACCCGTTGACTGGTTGGGGTCGACCTGTAGGATTACGATCACTGAAACTCAACTGCCTCAAGAATACCCTTTAACTTGACTAGTTGGGGTCGACCTGTAGGATTACGATCACTGAAACTCCCTAATGATGGAGATTGCCGCTTCCTCTATGTTGGGGTCGACCTGTAGGATTACGATCACTGAAACTGATCTTGTCAAGGATGTCCTCATCTTCCATTTGTTGGGGTCGACCTGTAGGATTACGATCACTGAAACTACATTCATTTTGTTATGAATTAATGAAATAAAGTTGGGGTCGACCTGTAGGATTACGATCACTGAAACTATGGTCACAAATTCTTCGTGTTTCTCAGTTTGAGTTGGGGTCGACCTGTAGGATTACGATCACTGAAACTCGGAGAAACCTCCGGCACCATGAACCCGCCCAGTTGGGGTCGACCTGTAGGATTACGATCACTGAAACTAGTTCCGACCAGTCAGTTTTTCCGGTGAAGAGGTTGGGGTCGACCTGTAGGATTACGATCACTGAAACTTTTTGCAAAAGAAAATCAACTACGGCACTATGTTGGGGTCGACCTGTAGGATTACGATCACTGAAACTGTTCCGGCTGGGAAATACCTATGTTTAATGGGTTGGGGTCGACCTGTAGGATTACGATCACTGAAACCTCAAAAATGAAAGCAATTGAATTTCCAGAAGTCAGTTGGGGTCGACCTGTAGGATTACGATCACTGAAACAATAATTAGCATAAGCATTAAATGCTTCTTGCACAGGTTGGGGTCGACCTGTAGGATTACGATCACTGAAACTGTACATTCCGAAAGTCCAGTTATAGAACTTGAAGTTGGGGTCGACCTGTAGGATTACGATCACTGAAACCTGAAGGGAAGCGGGGGTATTTCCATCTGTTATGGTTGGGGTCGACCTGTAGGATTACGATCACTGAAACTTATTAGTTGCCCTCCAATTTCCAGAGAAGGCTGGTTGGGGTCGACCTGTAGGATTACGATCACTGAAACCTTTTGTGGCCCCCGTTTTGGCCATGATTTCAGGTTGGGGTCGACCTGTAGGATTACGATCACTGAAACGGATAATCTGACTCTCATAATGAAAGTTTCATCAGTTGGGGTCGACCTGTAGGATTACGATCACTGAAACAAAGAAAAAGATTCAACCCCGTCGACAAATTGGCGTTGGGGTCGACCTGTAGGATTACGATCACTGAAACCAACAAGCGCGTGCTGGTAAGAACCTTTAATTGGTTGGGGTCGACCTGTAGGATTACGATCACTGAAACGACAAGGGTTTTCCTTTCTTTGTTCTGGTGAAATGTTGGGGTCGACCTGTAGGATTACGATCACTGAAACTCATTAATTTTTGAACTTTTCAAAATGGCGAGATGTTGGGGTCGACCTGTAGGATTACGATCACTGAAACTTGAACGGCGGCACTTTTGATCTTTGTCCAGTCCGTTGGGGTCGACCTGTAGGATTACGATCACTGAAACTGCTGAAAAAAAGGCTCTTGGAACGTATCAGAAGTTGGGGTCGACCTGTAGGATTACGATCACTGAAACTTTCCTTTCCCCCCAACCCCTTTCATACTTTCCCGTTGGGGTCGACCTGTAGGATTACGATCACTGAAACTCTATAGCGAATCCGCAGGCATTCATGTGTTTGAGTTGGGGTCGACCTGTAGGATTACGATCACTGCGACAGGTGTGCGTTACGGAAATGGATGGAAGAGTTGGTCAGGGTTGACCTGTTGGATTTCGATCACTGCGACAAAGTCCAAGTTGAAACAATCGCATTATTATATGTCAGGGTTGACCTGTAGGATTTCGATGATTGGCCATACCCCTTAAACCCCGGCTTGTGTGTGTGTCGGTGTGGGTGTGGGTGAGCAGGGTGTGAGTGTCTGTGTGGGTGTGGGTGTGTGATGCATCGGGATATGCCTATCCCCAGACTTCAGTCTGGGGATGAAGCTATCAGTCCACTGATCAATTAATTAAAATTTTTCATCAGTCCATTGATTGATATTAGTTAATTTTTTATCTTCGCACTGATAAAAATTGCCATCATGGAAAGGCTTATTCAGCGATCCATCGAAAAAATTGCCCGGACAGGGACCCGGTCTGTCCGGGATTTCATCAATGCCATTGACTGGAACAACCGTCTGATCGGCATTCGGGGAGCGCGTGGTGTTGGCAAGACAACCCTGTTGCTCCAATATCTGAAAATCCATTATCATGCAAGCCCAACCGCGCTGTATGTGAGCCTGGATCACTTCTTTTTTGCCGAGACCCGCTTGTATGACCTTGCTGATGAATTTTATAAGAAGGGGGGTAAACTCCTGGTGATGGATGAAGTCCACCGGTATCCGGAATGGACCCGGGAGATGAAGAATATGTATGATGATTTCCCCGACCTCAGAATGGTATTCACCGCATCCTCTCTACTGCACATTCAGCAAGCCAAAGAAGACCTGAGCCGTAGAGCCGTGATTTACGATATGCCCGGATTGTCTTTTAGGGAGTTTCTGAACTTTGAGCTCAAGGAGAATTTCAAACCGTTTTCTGTGCAGGAGGTTTTTAAAAACCACCTGACACTGGCAACCGGAATCATTGAAAAGATCCGTCCCCTGGAGTTCTTCAGCGAATACCTTTCTCTTGGATACTATCCATATTATCTTGAAAACAAGAAGAGTTATCATCAAAAGTTGTCAGAATCGCTTCAAATGGTCATCGAGGTTGATATTCCTCAGTACATTCAGATGCCGGTGAGCCACATTTATCATTTAAAAAAACTCCTGAGCATCATTGCAACGTCGGCCCCTTTTAAACCCAACCTAACCTCATTGAGTGAGCGCACCGGTATCAGTATCAATACACTCAAATCATACCTGTTTTACCTGGATCAGGCTCAATTGATCAGCCTGCTAACTTCGGAACCCAAGGGAGTAAATTTTTTGGGTAAACCCGATAAGATTTTCCTGAACAATACGAATATCATGTACAATTTAGGGGGAGAAAAAACCGATATTGGAAATGTTAGGGAAACATTTATGTACAACCAACTGATTCAGGTTGCCCGGGTTTATGCCTCTAAATACGGCGATTTCCTGGTCAATGATAAGATCACTCTCGAAATTGGCGGAAAAAACAAAGGGAATAAGCAGATCAGGAATGTACCTGAAGCTTATATTGTGAAAGATGGGATTGAAGCAGGATCCGGCAAAACCATTCCCATTTGGCTCTTTGGATTCCTGTATTAACTTTAAACTAAAAATATCTAACTAAACCTCACAATATCTCACTTAACCTAACACTACTCATTATGAAGCGATTTCTACCTCTTCTCCTTCTTGCTTCCCTGGTCCTCGGCTGCAACCCCGGGAACCGTTCTTACAAAATCAACACTGAGAAGCTCTCTGCAACGATCACTGCAAAGGGCATTTCATCCATCCGGATCAAATCCGGAAGCCTGGATGTTCCGGTTGCCGGCATGATGCACCTCGAAGGCTGTGAAACCTCCGGAGATGCAACCTTACGGAAGACTAAAGACGGTTCTGTGGAGATTGAAAGAGTCATCGTAAACCCCAAGACTAAAGACCAATGCACCCTGACCGAACGGTTCAGCCCTGAGGGGGAAACCCTCCGCTGGGAGATCGAGATCGTGGGTGCCGGAAAACCCTGGACCACCAAGATCTGTTCGGGCATCAAATGGCCCGTGAACGAAACTTCGCGATTCTGGGCCCCCTGGAGCGATCCGAGGATGGCCAGGAAAGAGGCGTCCCCGGCCGGTACACCGGTTCAGGAGCAGGTGTCGGTTCCCGCTTCGGACTTCAACTGGGGCGATCCTCTCATCCCCCATGCCTACGTAGACGATACCCTCTGGTATGGTGCCCCGTATTACCGTTATGAAGAGCCCCATGATATATTTATCCCCTATCAGCGGGATCTGGTGGTGATTCCGATGGTGTCAGCCCTGCAGAAAGAGAGCGATGCCGGGATCAGCCTGGTGTTGGATCCCAATGACGAGATCCTTGATATGACCCTGGCTACCGGCAGCAACGGTTCTCTGGTTTTTAACCGGATCTATAACCGGATATCAGCCGACCATCCCTTGAAATTCTCGATGAACCTGGTTGCACACGAAGCCGACTGGCGCGGGGGCCTCCGCTGGATGAGCCGGAACTATCCGGAATATTTCAACCCGACCATCGAAAAAGCTCACGATATGGCCGGGACGAGTTCATACAGCAACTTCGAAACCAACTTCGATGCTGAAAAAATGAAAAAGATGGCCTATACCACCAACTGGCAGGCCAGCTTTGATTTCCCTTACATGGGCATGTTCATCCCGCCTGTGGCGGAAGGCGAAACCTGGACCCGGTTTGGAGGTGATACTACCTCGATAGACCGCATGAACGGATATGCCCGGACCATGAAGCAGATGGGATTCTATGTTCTCAACTACTTTAACGTCACCGAGTTCGGCACGAAGATGGAGCGCACCACGCCTCCGCGTAAAGGTTTGGCTGAAAGCGAGATGTGGAAAGACCCGAACGAATTCTTCTGGTATAAACTTCCCGGATCCACGCTTCCCACCCCCGACCGGGTTCTGAAGGATTCAGTTTATTTCCACCGGAAAACCCTGCCGGGCGGATCTCAGCTTACCTGGGAACTCGGTATCCTCACCGATCCCGGCGAACCGGTTTACAAGGAATTCCTCCTCGATCAGGCGCGCAAGCATATTAAATTTATACCGGAAGCATCGGGTATAGCTATCGACCGCATGGACTGGCTCCGGATGTACAACGAAACACGGGATGACGGCATCACCTGGTTCATCGACCGTCCGGCACGTTCCCTGATCACCTCCTGGAAGCTTCTGCTGAAGGATCTGGCTCCGATCATGCACGATGCCGGGAAAACCATCTTCGTGAACAACCACGTCAAGAGGCTCGACCTGCTGAAAGAGGCCGACGGCATATTCGACGAGTTCACCAATGCAGGATCTCCGCTGAACACCAGCGCCCTGCTTTGCATCTTAAAACCCGCGCTGGGATGGACCAACGACAGCTCCGACCTGCATAAGGAAGGACCCGATGCCTTCTTCCAGAAATACCTGTATATGGGCATGTTCCCGATGGCTCCGTTCCCCGGAAATGATCACAGTATATGGCCGGATGACTGGACCGATCAGCAATATCTGAACTACGGGCCGCTGATGGCTGCCATGAAGGGCAAGAAATGGGTATTGGAACCCCATTGCCTCGCAGTTGAAAACGGAGCCGCCAAAGTCAACCTGTTCGAGGTGCCAGGCGGATATGTGGTACCCGTGGTTTTCGGCCAGGACGGATCAACTGTCACGGTAAAGGTTCAGAATGTGAAAGGTTTATCCGGAGCAACGTGCGAAGCACTCTACCCGGGTCAGGAAAAAGCAGAATCGCTCCAATCCTCCTTTGATGCAGGCACATTAACCATAAAGGCTCCACTGAAACGGGGATGCGCAATGGTCCGAATCAGAACGTGAGGGATGGTGAGATATGGTGAGGTATAGTGAGGGATGGTGAGGGATGGTGAGGGATGGTGAGGGGT
>Ga0209749_1002301_pt1 | contig 13099 bp, 7 predicted proteins | sample EPASupsiteSAE347_FD_187267 | JGI IMG/M metagenome (GOLD analysis project Ga0209749, IMG submission 187267) | Bioremediated contaminated groundwater from EPA Superfund site, New Mexico - Sample SAE3-47 (SPAdes) (version 2) | ecosystem: Environmental > Aquatic > Deep subsurface > Groundwater >... | reverse complement strand
AAAAGATCATGATTACCGCACATACAGTAAACCGGTCATTGTCGATGAGGATCATCCCTTGACGTGCAGTTTAACTTCCCGGTAGGCTTGCTCCTTCCTTGTGCCCTTGTGCCCATGTGTCCTTGAGCGCTTGTGCCCTTGTATCCTTGTGCCCTTGTAGGTCATCCCCCCGGACTGAAGTCCGGGGTTAGTGCAATAGATTGTTGATTTTCAATTGATAACCGACGATTCACATTTGACGGTTGATGCTTAAAACCCAATTATCTATTGTAAATTTATTAAGCAAAATAACCTGAAATAATCATGAAAAGGATCCGGCCAAACCTGATCCTTTGTCTTTCCCTCATCATCGGTCTGTCCCCTGCGAGTTTTTGCCAATCTTTCAGCCAATCTCTATCCGCCGAACAAACAGCGTGGCAGTTCCTGTCCCGGAAGCTTTCGCAGACAGAGTTTAAAAGCGGAACCAGATTTGACAAGGCTGTAAAAAATGGCGGAATCTGGGTATTTGAAAAAACCAATCCTGAAAGCTTTGTTCTGGTGAAAGATGCAGATCATCCCACTGTAATCGGTTATTCCCTGCATAATCTGTTCTTCCCGCAAGATTCAGTCAGCTCCCGCATCGGAATGGTCCTGGAGAAGCTGCAGTCGGCATTAGAGAATGGCCCTGCAGATCATCCGTTCAAATCGACCTTTAAACCTGCCGGACCATTCATTCAAACCCGGTGGGGGCAGAACAACTATTTCAATTTTTATTGCCCGAAAGATGAGCGGGCCGACAACGGCCATGTAGCAGTGGGTTGTGCAGCAGTTGCCATGGGACAAATTCTTCGATATTACGGAAAACACAACATATTCCTGTTTCAGGTTAATTATGAGAATTCCGGCTATGGGTCACTGAATACAACCATGGGAAATTTCGATTGGGCCCAAATGGAAAACATTCCAATGACCGTTGACATGGAGACCAGCCGGTTGCTGTATGCATTGGGGATTCTGACACAGATGTCATACGGACCAGCCATATCGACAACCTCACCTTTTATGATGTACGATGGATTCAAAAAGCTGAAATATTTCGACGCCAAGAAAATGTTGCGTTCAGATACGGAACCAGCACTGTGGCTCCAGACGATTTATAAGAATATCGCCGATTCAAAACCCATGCTCTTATCAGGATTTGGCCACTCATTCGTATGCGATGGAGTTGACAGTAACGGTCTGATTCATTTAAACATGGGATGGTGTGGTTATGCGGATGGATACTATGCTACAGATATGGTTTACGGATTCGATATTACCGAAGCTATTTACGACCTGGCTCCTTATTCCAACGTATGCGCCCCGGTGAACCTGATCCAGGAACCCGATGGTGATAGTTACCGGTTCAGTTGGTCAGATGATGCCCATTCACAAGAGCCCCCCATCGAATACAGGGTGTATCTGAACGATACGCTGTTCCTGTCGACCGCCGAAAGATCCATCACCAGTGAGAGTTTCCCGCCAGGTAACCATACCATTATGGTATCATCGCTCTATCATTCAGGAGAATCCCGGTGGATCGGTCCACTATATATCAGTATCCCGGGAAACGAAGTTGATTTCGAAGATCCTGAACTCCAGCAATTGATTGAAGAGGAATATAGCCGGCAATTCTCGCCACCCGAATCCGGTCTCACCCAGGCTCAGGCTCAGCTTCTCTCACGGATCTCCATCGACAAACCCGTTGCCTCTCTCAAAGGACTGGAATCGTGCAAGAATCTCCAAATCCTTAGTATTGCAGGATCCGGGCAACAGCTCGATCTGACGCCGATCAGTTTTCTTAAAAAATTGAGATCGCTAAGTATCAACAACATTAACCCTAAAAATGCAGCAGCGTTGTCGGCCAATCACCAACTGATCGAATTAAATCTGGAAAGTACTCCCTTACCCGATATACAATGGGTTACCAAACTGGAAAAACTGGTTGCCTTGTCGATTAAAAAAGTCAATTTATACAATCACGAGGCTAACCTGAGCTTTAACCAGATGGAAAGTCTGACAATTGCCGGATGCGGAATCACACAAACCCGTTTTATACTACCCATGCCGCAACTGACCTGTCTTGACCTGTCCGACAACGATATCCCAAGAATCATTCTGGGCAATACTTTGGACAACCTCCGGTATTTAAATCTCTCAGGCAATAAGATCGCTGACCTGTCCTTTCTGGGAATGGTACCAGGCATAAGAGACATTGATCTGAGTCATAACCAGCTCACTCAGTTCCTGACCAAGTTGGTATTCAACGAACTAACATCGCTGAATCTTTCGTATAATAAAATTGACACGATCTATTTCTCCAATCCTGTTTTATCACTCCGGGATATCGACCTGCAATCCAATCAGATCGATCATATTTCAGAGCTATATAGCTTCGGCCCGAACCTCGTTACTGTCAACCTGGCAGAGAACCGATTAACACAACTTTGGACCAGGAGCTTACAAAGTCTCAAACTCCTGAAAATCTCAGATAACCAAATCAGTCATTTAACCACAATATCCAACCATCCTGGTTTGACTCATATCGAATGTCAGAGGAATGCTATAACGGATTTATATCCATTAATCAGCCAGGATTATTACCTGCAGCTGGAGCACCTGGATGTTACCGGTAACCCACTTTCGACAGAATCACTGGAGGTATTTTTAGCCCGGATGGCCGAACAGGTAGATACCCTGATAATTCCTGAAATCGCAGAGCCAAGAAGCCCGGGATACCCCGTTCCTGCCAGAAACCAGATCATCGCTGATACTGAAGTGTCATTGTCCTGGACAGATTCGGGAATTACGAATCTTGGTTACTATGAGGTTTGGACCGGTGATTCTCCCGATCATCTCAATACCCTGGTTGAACAGCTTGAATACCCGGTTTATTCCTTTTCGGTCGATCCCGACAGAACCTATTACTGGATTGTTAAAACCATTTGCCCCGACACCAGTTTCCTCAGTGGTATCTTCAATTTTCGAACATACATCCCCATCTCTCTCCCATTTACAGAGACTTTCGAATCCTACGAACCTTTATGCTTCCTTCCTGAAATATCAACCGGTTGGATAATACCCTGGAACGACAGTATCCCATTACCCGACGGCAGAATTGTAAGCCGCCGGCATTATGAAGGAAACCAATCGCTGAGCATTTTAACCCGGTCGGGACTTCAATTGCCACTCAAACACCTGATCCAAAAGACTTTACGCGTTAAAATGCAACTATTTTTGAATAGTGATAGCAGAGGCTGCCTTAAGCTTTTAGACATTAATGGATCAGATCTGATGCTCACCTTTAATTCCAGCGGCAAATGCGATGTCTATTTCAATCAGTATTTAATAAGCCAGATCGTTTATCCCAGAGAACAATGGTTCCCTGTTACTGTTACCGCTTACGGCACGAGCGGAAGCATCCTGATTAGGATTGGCACTCAGTATCAAACCATTCCCTGGATTTTCACATCTGAAAATGTATGTATAAGCGAGTTGGACCTAAGCTGTTCTTCAGGATCATTCTATCCCTATTATGGCACTGACAAATTCTATATTGACAATCTTGAGATATCTGCTACACAAACGGTTCCCGTCGAGAATGAGGTTATCGCAAAAGATCTGTGCGTATTCCCAAATCCAGCTGACACCTATGCAGACATTGTGATTCCCGGTTATAATCCGGATTTTGAATTCACAGTTTATGACAGGCAGGGGAAGAGCATTCGTGCGCCTTACAGTCGTTTTGCAGAAGGCAGAATCAGGATTCAAACCGGATTCCTGCCAGCCGGAATGTACTATATTACCTTCCGCGGCAGACCCGGACTGAGGGGAGCACCTCTTATGGTTTTCCACTAAATTTTCACTAAATTTAGACGAACAATTAAATGATACAAAGATGATCAGGATCAGCTTGTACCTGGTCCTCTGTCTTTCCCTGATATGGTTTGACCATTGTCCGTGCCAGTCTTTAGCTGAACAGGCAGCCCGGGACTTTCTGGCTCGCAGGGAGGTTTCTTATGCAGTAAAGAGCCTGTCGGATTTCGATAAAACAGGGCATTTCGGGAATATCTGGATCTTTGAGAGGCACAATCCGGATGGCTTTGTTCTGGTCAAGGAGACCGACACTCTGCGGATCGTAGGCTATTCGTTGCAAAACCGTTTTTATCGGGGCGATTCACTGAACAGCACGGCAAAAACCTTTTTGGAAGCTCTTTCATCCGCTGAGAACCTGGATATTCTCGAGCATCCGATGAAAACTCATTTCAATCCTGCCGGACCTTTCCTGCAGACCCGTTGGAGTCAGGATGAGTATTTCAATTTTTACTGTCCGGAAGACGACCAGGCCCTTAACGGCCATGTTTATGTGGGTTGCGCAGCGGTGGCCATGGGCCAGATCCTTCGCTATTATGGCAAATTCAATGAATTCCTGTTCCAGGTTTCTGTAGACAACTACCAGTACGGCGAGCTCACATCAACACTGGGTAACTGTGATTGGATGGGAATGGAGAATGTTCCCATAACGCTGGACACAGAGATCTGCCGTTTGCTGTTCGGACTGGGCGTTCTGACAGATATGTCTTACGGTCCAACAGCTTCGAGCACATCCAATTACATGGTATATGAAGGCTTCAAGAAGCTTAAATATTTCGATGCCATCCGAATGGCCAGAGCCACTACGGAACGCTCGGTGTGGATTACTAATTTTTATCAGGATATAGCGGATTCAAAACCGATTTATGTTTCCGGTTCGGGCCACTCTTTCGTGTGCGATGGGATTGATTCAGCTGGGCTCTTCCATTTCAATCTCGGGTGGTATGGGTATGGAGACGGGTATTATCCCCTTGATCTGGTGCTGATCATCAATCCCAGTGAAGCGATATTCAAGGTGACTCCCTACAATACCCTGTTTGCACCCGTGAATCTGATCAGAGACACATCCGGCATTTCAGACGTTTATAGGTGGTCCGACCATCCCCTTTCGCCAGAGTCACCAACCGGATACAGAGTTTATGTAAACGATACGCTCTTTTATGAAACCTCGGAAAAACAGATCCGTGGCGAAACATTTCCTCCCGGCAATCACAGGATCATGGTATCATCGCTTTATCAGTCAGGTGAATCAAGATGGGTCGGTCCCATTGTTTTGAACGTTCCCGGCCCCCGGGTAGTCTTTGAAGATCCGGCCGTTGAGCAGATCGTCCTGGATGAATTGCGCCGAACAAATTCCTCATCAGTAATCAACGCGACCAGCGACAAGGTTCTTATGATAAGCCGAATTGAGATTGATCAGCCGGTTTCTTCCCTCAAGGGGCTGGAGTTTTGCAAGAATCTGCAGGTTCTCAATATTTCAGGATCGGGGCAAGAGTTGGATGTAACTCCTGTTTCATCTCTTAAGAGGCTAAAATCCCTTGTCATAAAGGATATTACACCGCACAATATTGAGCTTATCGGCAAGAATGACTGCTTGTTTGAACTGCTTTTAGAGAAGACACCTTTGTCTGATCCTTCTTTCATGAGCTCATTGAAGAATCTCCTCAATCTGAATATCAGGGACGTGCAAGTTACCGATCCGGCGATCGTCTCGGATCTGAGTCTGCTGGAACAGCTTACCTTATCAAATTGCGGCCTGACTCAGGCTGAATTTACTGAATCCCTTGCAAACCTCAAATGGCTTGACCTTTCTGACAATGCCATTACCCGCATCCGGTGGAGCAGAAATAATAATAACATTCAAAACCTGAATCTTTCAAACAACCAAATATCCGACTTGTTTTTTCTCGATAAACTAAAAGTAATCCGCGATTTTAATATCAGCCGGAATCAGCTGAAGCGTTTCGTTACCGGGCAGATTTTTTCAAATCTGATCTCCCTGGATCTTTCTCATAATGACATCGACTCACTTTTCCTGACTTATCCGGCTCTCCAGTTGAGCAAATTATCCATTCAGGGCAACCATATCCGAACAACAACCGGTTTGAAGAATTTCGCACCCGGCCTTACCTGGCTCGATTTTTCAGACAATGACCTTCAGGAGCTTTGGAGCGGTTGTTTGCAGAAACTCCAATATTTGGATATTTCCAGTAACAGGATCACTCATCTGCTCTCGATAACAAACCATCCCTTGTTAACTCATCTGACTTGCAACGGCAACCGGATAACCGATCTGTATCCCCTGGTAACCCGGGATTTTTACCGCAAGCTGGACTATTTGTCGGTAACGGACAATCCTCTTACCACGGAATCGGTGGATATATTCATTGCCCGTATGAGAGGTGGCATCGATACTCTTCTGGTCCCCCAAAGTGCCGAACCTTTGAGCCCTGGCTATCCGGTTCCTGCAAGGGATGGACTGATTTCCGGGAATCAGGCTGAGTTATATTGGGAAACATCCGGAAGTCCCGCTATAGTCAGATATGAACTACTGACAGGAGATACCCCCGATGATCTCAGAATCAGGTACGGCAACCTTCAGGAACAGAATTGTACAATGGAAGTTTATTCCGGCCATACCTACTATTGGGCTGTAAGATCCGTAACCGCCGATACTTCCTTTATGAGTGGGATTTTCAATTTCCACACCTATACACCGGCAACACTTCCAATGTTAGAAACTTTTGAAACCTATCCGGTTTTCAGCTATATCCCGGAAGTGTCACCCGGATGGATCAACCAGTACATTTCCGGAACGCTGATAAAGGATGGCAGGATTATTGGTTTCAAAAAATATGAAGGCCGATATGCCGTCAGCGTCGGTACCGAAACAGGACTTATGCTTCCATTGGACCACCTCGCCCAGCGAAATCTGTCAATCGTGCAGAAAATCTTGGTGGAAACCGGAAAGAAAGCCTGCATCAGGATTAAAAACATCAATGGATCGGATCTCGATATCTATTTTAAATCGAGCGGAAGATGCGACATTATTTTCAACCAACTGCTCATCAAGGAGATCGAATACCCTCAGGACCAATGGTTTTCTTGTGAGATACAGGCCTGGGGTGGTGTAAGCAAGATCAAGATTAAAATCGGGGACACGAAGATTGAGCTGCCCTGGCTTTTCCCAACGCAAAATGTCCATGTTGGGGAAATTGAATACAGCGGTTCCAGTGGCCCCTATTATCCTCAGGATGGATTTCCGTTGTATTATATTGATAATCTTGAGATATCAGCCTCAGGCGTGTTATCCGCGCCAACAGAATCTATGCCTGTCGATCCGGTAATTTATCCAAATCCTGCCGATAGTCATCTGGATATTCTGATTCCTGGCGGCATTTCCGATCCTAAACCCGTTCTGTTCGATAATTCGGGTAGAAAAATCGATCCGGTATACAACCAACGGGAATCAGGCAAGATAAGAGTCCGCACGGCAGGATTGAAATCCGGAATCTACTCTCTGTATCTGACAAATAATCCGGAATTCAAAGCTGTACGGGTTATGATCGTACATTAATCCCGATATATTTGTATGATGCAAGAGGATAATTACTACCGTCAGCAATATATTGCCCGGATCAACCGGGTTATGGATTACATAGAATCCCACATCGCTGATCCCATGACGCTCGACGAGCTTGCAGAGGTGGCCGTTTTCAGTAAGTACCACTTTCACAGGCTGTTTACCGCAATGGTTGGAGAAACGCTGTATGATTATATCCGTCGTAAACGATTGGAGAGAGCTGCTTCGCTGCTGGCTGAAAGGACTGAGCTTACCATTTCCGATATAGCGACCGACTGCGGTTTTGCCTCCCAATCAGTATTCAACCGGGCCTTCCGGGATTTTTTTGGCATGAACCCCACCCGGTTTCGTAAGGGTGGTTTCCGGGAGCACAGCAAGAATCGCAAACAACACAGCAAGGAAAGTCAAACTGTCCGCAATGCCGGTCAAATCCTATCCGATGAATTGGGTGAACTTCGTCCCGTAAGTTTAACCCAATTAAATCCAATGATTATGAAAAATGTAGAGATTAAAGATTTACCCGAGATGACCGTAGCCTATGTACGCCATGTGGGTTCCTACAGCAAGATCGACCAGGCTTTTGGCAAGCTGATGCAATGGGCTGGTCCCAGGGGATTGTTTGGCCGTCCCGAAACGAAAATGTTGACCGTTTATCACGACAGCCCCGATATCACGGAGGAAGCCAAGCTCCGTTCGAGTGTCTGTATCACGATTCCGGAGGATATGACGGTAAAGGGTGAGGTTGGCAAAATGACCGTAGCCGGCGGAAAGTATGCCATGTGCCATTTTGAGATCTCAACCGACCAGTTTACAGAAGCCTGGAATGAAGCATTTAGCCAATGGCTGCCATCGAGTGGTTATCTCTGCGACGACCGCCTGCCGTTTGAGCTGTATCACAATGATGCCAGTGAACATCCGGAGCATAAACATATCGTGGACATTTGCATACCCGTCAGGCCCATGTAAAGAAGACCAGGAGACGATGAGACGGGGAGACCAAGAGAAGGGAATTGATTATCTTCATGCCTTTATTCGCTTCCATGTCCGATCCCATTCGAATTCAAACCCGCAAGCTGACTAAACGCTTCGGCGAACAGGTAGCCGTGGATCACATGAACCTGGAGATACATCCGGGCGAGATCCTCGGCTTCCTGGGACCGAACGGTGCCGGAAAAACCACTGCAATCCGCATGATTTGCGGATTATTAAAACCTGATGAAGGTCAGGTTCTTTACAATGGCAGCCCTCTTGCTGAAATTCCCGGCGGCAAATCGCTGTTGGGTGTATGCCCGCAGGACAATGTCCACTGGGATCGGTTGACCTGTATTGAGCAGATGGAATTTACCGGGGAGATGTATGATCTGAGGCGATCAGAATCCCGCTTACGGAGCAATCTGTTGCTCGACCAGTTAGGTTTGCTTTCCCAGGCCGGCAAACAAGCCCGCCGTTTGTCGGGCGGGATGCAGCGCCGGCTGAATATCGCCCTGGCCCTGGTGCATGATCCCGCTGTACTGATCCTGGATGAACCGGAAGCAGGGCTTGACCCCCAAAGCCGGGTCCTCATGCGTGAATTCATCAGGAGCCTGTCGGGTAACCGGACCATTATTCTGACCACCCACAACATGGACGAAGCCGACCGGCTATCGCACCGGGTGGCGATCATCGATCAGGGCAGGATACTGATGACCGACACCCCCGATAACCTTAAACACTCGACCGGAACCAACAACCAGATGGAACTCGACTTCAACCAGCCGCTGCCCGGTCAGATGATTGACCGCTTGAAAACTGAGTTCCCATCGATCCGGCAGATCACAACCCACGATTCACAACTTTTCATCCACCTGTCCGATCCGATGAAGGCTCTTCCCGACTTGCTCGCATTCCTGTCGCGCAACACCTTCTATCCGGCAGAAGTCAAATTGCGCGAGAATACGCTTGAAGATGTCTTTATCCAGCTGACCGGTAAAAAACTACAGCCATGAAACTGATAGCTGTTCTGCGAAAAAGCTTCACCGAGCAGATCCGTCAGTTCTGGATCCTGATCCTGACCATCACCATGGCTCCGGCCTTTGTCGGGATCTATTACCTGATCTATAAAAGCACGGTGCTGAATCTTCAGGTCAGCGTCCTAAATCAGGATACAATAGCAGCATCCGATTCAAAAACAATTGATTACGGATCTTCCCTAACTGATTTTCTAAGCACGGTCAAAAACGACAGCATGCCCGTAAAGTTTAATTCAGTGGCCGACCGGGCGACCGCTGAAGAGCAGATCCGCACGAAAAAAGCAAACGGGTTAGTCATCATTCCAGCCGGATTTTCAGATAGTATCCGGTTACGGCAATCAGGCCTGAATGTGCAGGTTCCGTTTGAGATCTCCGGAAACCTGACGGAGACTAATTATATCCTGTCGGCCATCCTGGCCATCACCTATGTTTCAGGTTTTATTAATGAGGCGACCGGAACCCGTGAATCCTACCGGTATACTGAAACGGCAGCGGGACAGTCATCCAGGCTCGACGACTACACCCTGGCCATACCCGGCTTACTGATACTGGCCACCATCATGCTGATGTTTTCATGTACCATAGCTTTTGTATCGGAGCCGGAGAAGAAGACCATGCTCCGGTTGAAATTGTCGCGGCTGAAACCAGTGACCTTTCTCACCGGTGTAACGATCATTCAGGTTTTAGTGGGTCTGGCAAGTATTCTTCTGACGCTGGGAGTTGCTTCCCTGTTGGGATTCAGTTTCTCCGGATCGTTCTGGCTCTTTCTCCTGATCTGCATACTCACCTGCCTGTCGGTTATCGGGTTCAGCCTGATATTGGCCGGTTGCACGAAGACAGTGACAGAAGTGCTGGTCGTCGGCAATTTTCCGCTCCTGCTTTTCATGTTCTTCTCGGGAACGATGTTTCCTGTTCATGGCGCAACTCTTTTTACCCTGGGAGGTTACGAGCTTACCCTTCCCGGGCTCATGTCGACCTATCACGGGGTTGATGCCCTGAAGCAGGTTCTGATCTTTAATGCCGGATTTGCAGAGATCTGGCCGCAGGTTGTTTGTCTGACCGGGTTGTCGGTTGTTTATTTCGTGATAGGCTATTGGGTCTACCGCCGCCGCCACATGTCAGTATTCTAGTAGCCGCCGGTGGCGTAATCCAGACCCTTGATGGCATCCCCATCGAAGTCGAAGAACGTGCAGTTCTCCCAGGCAGAGCCTGTATTCCAGAGATCCTTCATTTGCGAAGTGATCCAGGCAGGCTCCCATACCATGATTCCCATGCCGCCACCATCCTTGATCGCCTGGGTAAGATCAACCATATACTTGTACTGCCCCTCCGGGGTTAGCGGATAACCCGGTTCGGCATCACCGCTGCCAAATATGTTATTATACTGGTCAACCCCGTCGCCCGTCCAGGGATAGGCTGTCTCCACCACCATTACGGTTTTACCGAAGGTCTCCTTGAAATCCTCTATATATCCCGATAATTGGCTCAAAGAAACCTCGCTCCATTTAGAGTAATACGAAAGGCCGATGATATCGAAATCAGTGACCTGACCCAGTGTGGTTATACCCCGGAACCAGAATTCCACATTCTCGGGCTGGGCTATGTGTAAGATGATCTGGGTTTTGATCCCGGATTCCTCCGACACCTCCCTGACCGCCCGGATCCCTGCATTGATCAGACCGCCGAGTTGTGCCCATCCTTTGTCGACATAACTACCCATGGGTAACAGCATTCCCGGGTTGATCTCGTTACCAACCTGGACCATCTCCGGCATCAGCCCCTCCTGGTCCAATGCTTTTAATATCTTATAAGTATACTGATATACAGAGTCCTTCATCGTTTCATAGTCCAGATCTTTCCAGGCAGCAGGAATGACCTGCTGGTGGGGATCGGCCCAGCTATCGGAATAATGAAAATCGAGGTTGACGGCCATTCCGGCTGCTTTGGATCTTTGTATGGCTACCTTAACATCCTCCGCATCATTGTACATCTTCACTCCCGAATCGCCATACACCTCCCGGGTCCAGACCGGATTATGCCACAGCCGCAACCGTACCAGGTTAGTACCATGATCGGCAAATATCTGATAGGGATCTTTTATGTTGCCGCTATCCCTGTACACCCCGCCGTGTTCGAGGATCTGATTCACATACGACAAGTCAGCACCGAACACGAACTTATTCTTACCCAGCACCTCTTCCTTCTTGCAGGAGATACTTACAGCGATGAAGGCCATGAATAGGATCAGGCCGATCAAGGATGAATTAGCTTTCATGAATCTAAAGATAAGCAACCTGTTATTTATCCTGAATACACCTTACGGAAAAGGCAGATGTCCATTTATCCGCATTGAATTCATTGAACCCATCATGAAAATACTCAAACCGAATATACCCGGCCTGGTTTGCATCCTTTTCATCGGACGACCATAAAGATGTATGAAAACCGATGTGCCCGTAATGCTCTCCGGCGTACAATCGTCCGGCAGGCAAAACGGCAAACCCGAAAGAATCCCTGCCATTTCCGTTTTCATTCCATCCTGATATAGATTTCAGATTTAGTCCGGGATTGGGGCTGGCCCATTCCAGTAAATCCAGCCATTCATCCAGTGACGGCAGGTGCCATCCGTTCGGACAGGCTGTCAATGCCGTCTCCCAGTCATATAACCGGCCATAGCGGTCACAATTCGAGGTATCGTCCTCGTAACAAAAGGATCCGTATGTGGAATTATAATTAAGATTTTTTGCCATCCAGATTTGGGATCCGATTTTAACGAGTGGATAAACATATCCATCCCTGCTATCGGTAAAAGTAGGATTAAAGGAATGTGGTACATGAAGGACGACGGTATCACATGCACTATATTCCAAATCAGAAACGGTTACCACCACGGGGTAATCCTGATCAGCAAAAGATATCGGAGATTGCCATCTGATGCTCTCCGACCCGGTCCCAAGGGGAAATTCACCGGCCGGACTGAACCATTCAATCTCCAGGGAATCGCCATCCTCATCATCTGCCAGGACGGACAGATGAAAGGCCAGAGGCTCACTATCCAGGATTTTGATAATCTGAATATCGACGATGGTGGGGGCATGATTGCTCTGGCAGCCCGGAAGGTACAAAATGAACAACAATCCGATAAAACCCACAAAAGAAATCAAAGCTACATTTTTCATACTGTAAATAATAGTAATCCGCTCTAAGTCTTGGGGGATTATCAAAGGTACAAATCAGATTTCAGATTTCAGATTTTGGATATTGGATATTGGATATCGGACATTGGATATTGGATATCGGACATTACATTGCAGAAAGGTAGACTAAACCCGAATCCAGAATCCCGAATCCTGAATCCTGAATCCGGAATCGTCACTCATCCCTCCTTCGTATCACGGTTCACGCATCACGCATCACGCTTTTCCGTCACTCGTCACTTGTCACTTTTTGGAGTAATTCTCTACCTTTACCCAAAATGAACATTAAACCCGATTATTGATGTCCAGAATAACCATCATCCTGCTTGCAGCAACGTTATTCGCGTCCTATTCATGTAGTAAACAGGAGCCGAATTATCCGGCCAACCGTGAACCTCTGAAAAACAATGCATTCATCA
>Ga0209749_1002300_pt1 | contig 13102 bp, 11 predicted proteins | sample EPASupsiteSAE347_FD_187267 | JGI IMG/M metagenome (GOLD analysis project Ga0209749, IMG submission 187267) | Bioremediated contaminated groundwater from EPA Superfund site, New Mexico - Sample SAE3-47 (SPAdes) (version 2) | ecosystem: Environmental > Aquatic > Deep subsurface > Groundwater >... | reverse complement strand
TTCTTTTTAAATTGTTGCTTCATTTTCTGTACTCCTATCCCACACTTCTTGGCAATAACTGTATTATTTGTTATAATAGCATACAAATACATATCGGTAAAATTGATTGTTTCGATATACTACTTCACAAAAACCGATAGGAGGAGTTTTACTATGGATTTAAAAAATCTCACAACCTTTGTTACGATTATTCATACGGGTAGCTTTACGGCTGCTGCCAAGCAGCTAGGTTATGCCCAATCCACCATTACCGGCCAAATACAAGCTTTGGAAGAGTCGCTAGATACGCGCCTTTTTGAGCGGATTGGTCGCCAAGTCAACCTTACCGCTTCCGGCAAGGCATTGTACCCCCATGCCCAAAGTCTTTTAAGCATCGCCAAACAAGCTGCAACAGAGGTGAGAAATCCATCTGCACCTAGTGGTCAGCTTTTTATTGGTGCACCTGAATCCTTATCTGCTGAACTCTTACCCGCCCTCGTCAAAGAGTATTGTAAGGCTTATCCCCAAGTGGATTTACAGCTACGTTTTGATAGCTGTCATAATTTTCGCAATGCCCTGCGCAAAGGCACCTTAGATATTGCGTTATTTCTCGATGAACCCTTACAGGACCATGATCTTATCGTTCATCCACTCTTCCCTGAACCCATGTCTCTTTTGGCAGCTCCCGAACACCCTTTGTCCTCTGCAAGTGCTGTATTACCAAAAGATTTGTGCGGACAAGCGCTATTACTTACCGAGCCAGGCTGCAGTTATCGCTTATTATTTGACGGCATGCTGCGACAATATCAAATTAAACCTCGTTCCATTTTAGAAATTAGTAGCGTGGAAGTCCTTCGCCAGTTTGCAGTTCACGGCCTAGGCATTACTTTTTTTTCCCAGCGTGCGGTAGCGAGAGAATTAGCTTCAGGCAGTCTAATCGCCTTGCAGTGGCAAGGTCCGAGCTTTAATATTCAGGCGCAGCTCGCTTATCACCGTGATAAATGGCTGTCGCCGACCTTACAAACCTTTATTGACTTATGTCGTACCCGATTAACCTAGGACAGTTATATAAGTAAAGAAGATCTTGCTCGCAAGATCTTCTTTGTTTTTATATCCCATACAGTACATAAGGAGCCCAATATCGTGGATTGGCATAGCGAGGATCGGTTTTCATTTCTCGTTTGGTTTCGTTAAGGGCCTCCGTATGTCCTTTCCCCGCCTGGATTTTCCGAAAGAAAAGGTCTGTAAACTTAGTACTGCCTTCATCAATCACTTCCCATAAGGTAAATACGGTGTTCGTATTGCCAGCCACATACAGGGCAAAAGGTAGTCCGGTAACACCTTCCCCTTGGATCAGGCGCCCAAGACCCGTTTCACAGGCTGAAAAAAACATTAAATCACTCTTTAGGTTATAAGCTGGCCATTTTACGGCGGTTATGTAACCATCGGTATCCTTTGTCTTATGAACCTGATTTAGCACCACTGAGCTTAATCCCGGTTCCTGAGAACAAAAATAAGCATGGGTGGAAAATACCATATATCGGTACTTTTCTAATTCTTTTTCCCCGTTACACTGCTGTAGCTTTGCTTCACTAGCATCTTCCTTGCGATAAATAAGGGCTTTATCACCAAATATAGTTGCTAGATTGTTTAGCTCCTCTGCTGATGTCGGAAGATTTTCCCACGGGTACTTAAGTAGCTTTCCATATACATCTTCTACTGCCTTTTGTGTATAGCCACCACGCATGGCAGCAGCAATATCAATATCTGGTAGTTGATTATCCTTTTCATTGATTCCCCTTTCCCCTAGGGATTCTCCCGGATATTCGGCAGCGCCCATGGCAAAAAGTTCACTGCGGTTCTCTAATAAGCTATATTCCTGTTTCCGGTCCTGAATAAGCTTTAGCATAGACAGCGATTGGATATAGCTAATATCATACTTATCAATCACTGCCTGATCATCAAGCATCATGGTTTCAAAAGGAATGAAAGGCAAAGCCCCATCACCGGAAATGATCCAATGGCTCTTTCCTTTTATCTCCTCTTGCAAGGGTTTCAATAGTTTTTCGCCAAGGTAAGCACTGATTTCATTCCCTCCGGCAAAAGCAACACTACCCTCGGGCCGAAAATACCCTCGAGAATTTTGATAGGACCCATCCTCCATTCTCCATACTTTCCGTCCTTGAAGTGCTTTACTATAAGCAGCTAGCGTTTCTTCCAAATGGGGAATCGTCCCAAGGGAAGTCACTTTGAGTCCCCTCTCCTTGCCAAGAGTAAAAGCAGTCACTATGCTATCACCTTTTTGGCTACCACTACGAATGAGGTAACTAACAAAAGCACTATGACCTGGAATGATCTCCATTCCGTCCTCAACGCCGATAATTTTCACATTATTTAATTGGGCATACTTAGGGTATTTATTCATTAAGCTTTGGCGATAGGCCTGCACTTCACTTACTAATTGATTCTTTTCACTTTCCAGCGAGATTTTTTCTTCTGGTTCACTTAAGGCTTTGGTGATTGCAGCATCAAACTGACTAAGTCTTCTCTCATATTCACGAATTTTATCGACTTCCTCAGTTTCTAGAATACCACTTTGATCAGCAAGTCTCGCCGCCGAAGCTTCGAGAAGGGTTCGGGCCTTGGTGAGTTCCCCAAGGCGAAACGCCTCATTGGGTTGCTGTTGAATTCTATATAACTCCCCAAGTTCTTTGTATACCTGACTAAATTTTGCGAAAAACATTTGCCGATTTCCATTGGAAAGCTCGCCCTGACTGCGCAAAAGTTCAATACCATCCACTGCCTCTTTAGAAAGCTCAATTGCTTCCTCATTACGTCCTAACCTAATATAACAATATGCCACCTGAATCAGGCTATCGATGGTATTTGGATGGGTAGGTCCTAATACTTCCCTAGATAATTGTAACGCCTGTTTATCAAGGGCCAAGCTATCCTCTACCTGTCCCATGTCTCTATAAATATTGGCTAGATTCGCCATACTACTAATGGTATCTGGATGTTTTTCCCCCAATACCTGAGTAGAAAGCACCAGCACTTTTTCATAAAGGATCCGGGCCTGCTCATTGTTATTTAAATCTCGGTAGGTGCTCGCCAGATTCGCCATACTGCCAATGGTATTTGGGTCTTTTTCCCCTAGAACCTCCTTACTTAGAAGTAAGACTTTTTCGCCTAGTACCCGGCTCTCCTCGTAACGTTCTAGGATACCATAGATAACAGCCAGACTATTCATGCAAGAAATGGCATCTATACTTTTTTCTCCCCTGCTGCCTTGTAGCAATTTCAATGCTTTTTCATACAGAACTAAAGCGTCACTATTGCGTCCCAAAAATCCATAACAATTGGCCAAATTGACCATACTGCTGGCAGTGTCTGGATGCTTCTCCCCCTGGACTTCCATGCGTAGCTTCACTATTTTTTCCTGTAGAACCAGCGCCTCAGCCCACTCCCCTTGCTCAAAGTAGGCGATAGCCAATTCATCTAGACACTGTAGGGTTTCTAAATGTGTTTCTCCCAGTTTTTCAGTATAGATTTGTGCAACTTTTTCTCGCAAGGACAAAGCCTCTTTGAATCGACCTGTTTCTTCATAGGTAAGGGCCAATTCCCTCAGGGAGGCAGCCCTTTTCACGTCCACTTCTGCCGCCTCAGCTGGCACTAGGTGTAATAACAATAGTAGCAGGGGAACTAGCATCACCAGAAGATATTTTTTATTACCAAACAAGACCTCATCCCCCTATTTATGATTTAGTGGTATAAAATGATACAACGGCCAATATTCTACTAATCTTATTTGATCTTAATTCCTTATTATCCTTTATATCCCTTTGTAGTTCTAATAAAATGATAAAGATCCTGCGAGATGTATTTCAATCTAGCAGGATCTTCTTTCACATTATCTATTATGGTTTTACCGTTTCTTTATAAACTTGTTTACCATCTTTCATTTCAATAATGACTACACCGCGAATGGCATCGTGAGTAGCACTTAAATTCATAATTCCGCTTACGCTTTTAAACTCTGTCGTTGCCGCCAACGCTTCACGTATCTTTGCAGAATCTACACTATTGGCACGTTTAATCCCATCCACTAGCAAGTAAGCAGCATCATATCCCATGGCCGCCATAGAGTCTGGGAAATGATTATATTCCTTGTTATATGCTTCCACAAAGGATTTAGATTCAGGATTAGTAGCTTGTATGGAGTAGAAATTAGTAAAATATGTATTATTTAGCGCTTCTGGGCCACCGATTTCAACTAATTTGGGGGAATCCCACGCATCACCACCAAGAATCGGTATCATAATACCTAGCTCACGAGCCTGTTTTACAATTTTACCTACGTCTTCATAGTAACCTGGGATATAGATTACTTCTGGATTTTGCGCCTTAATCTTGGTCAAAATAGATTTAAAGTCTTGATCTTTTTGGAGGTATGCCTCCTCGGCAAGAATTTGGCCGCCGCCTTTGCTAAATATTTCTTTAAAGATTTGTGCTAAGCCTTTGCTATAGTCACTAGAATTATCAATCATAATCGCAGCCTTTTTCGTTTTGAGGCTGTTTAGGGCAAAGTTGGCACCTACTGTACCTTGGAAGGAGTCAATAAAGCAGGCCCGAAATGTATAATCCTTTACTTTACCGGTTTTTTCATCAACGGTTACCCTTGGATTTACTGTCGCTGCCGCTACAAGAGGAATCTTGTTGTCTTCGGCAACGGAGGAACCAGCAATACCGCAAGAACTGACCGTAAAGCCAGTGACAGCAATTACTTTATCTTGGGTAATAACCTTCGTCATCGCATTGGCTGATTCTGATGGTTCTCCTTTATTATCAGCTGTAATGATCTTAATTTGTTTTCCCAAAACACCACCGTTAGCATTAATTTCTTTAAAGGCTAAGTTGGCACCCTCAGCAGCTGAGGTACCATAAGATGCAGTGTTTCCCGTTAGTTCGTATACCATGCCAATTTTAATATCATTGCTTGCACTATTCATACAACCAGACAGTAGGCCTAATGCCAATATAAGGACAAGTAATAAACAGTATTTTTTAGAAAATCCCTTCACTATGTATATCCTCCTATTCATTTCTTAATGCTTTTCTTATAGTGATTTATTTTATTCTAATTGCGCCATATTAGCAAGGTTTTTGTGCAATATTTGCGAGGATCTAAACATTACTCATTTCGGTGGTAAGATATACAAAACCGCCACCAATTCTCGTCGTTGCTAACCAAATACCAAGATCAAAGGTAATTGAGTAGCCTCCATCATAGCAGGTAGCCATATAACAATCCTGGCTGCTATCATAGGTTAGGGATACTAGGGTAATCCAGTGCCAGCTCTCTAACGTTGTCACTTTACCTTTGTGCAGGTTTAAAAATGCGATGGGACAATCCGCAGCAATGCCTGCTTCTAAAAAATTTACCACCTGTAAAAGGGACGGTCTTTGGGCGTTAAACGCTGCAACACTTAGCTTGTGACTTTGCCAGTTCAGTCCATAATGCTCTAAAAGTTTTTCCATTCCCTTGCAAAATTTACCCGTGCTATTTAGCCCGAGTAGCCATCCAGGAGTAATGAAATTCCATACGTTCTCAAGCACATCTCCTATCGCGGAGATATCCTGGTTCTTGTAGGGCAATGATTCTGCTTCTCGTTGATTGAGATACATAAGTAGCATCGCGGCAGCCGTTGGCCCGCATCCTCTAGTTCTCTGAAAAGAAGTCTTGTACCATTCTTGGTTATAGCCATACAAAATTGGGCTATCTTTTTTTATCTGTAACCATTCAGGATGCTTGATTTCCATCTTTCATCCCTCCCATCATTACTGATTTTTACAAAACATGAACGCCTGCAAGATTAGAGACTATCTCCGATTATATTCTTATCTTAGTTCATACAAAATTGCAATGCAAGCAAATACTATTTTGTCATCAACCTAAAAGAATCTCAAATAACATTTTTACTATAATAATAGTTTGTGGATAATACTAATAACTTGTGGATAACACTATATTATTAAAATTTGATGTATAGTTATCAACATATTGGGAATAATAACTATGCTCCTATTTTTTCAAACAATCTTTTCTCTCCCATTTGCTCTCCTTTGGAGAGCTCCTTTTTTTCATGCAAAGAGCCCCTCCACAGCGGAGGGGCTCTTTGCATGAAAATTATCCTAGTGTTTAATTTTTGTCTTATTCCTACACTTGGTTAGCAGTTTTTTTGACCACTGTCGTTCCGGCAATCCGGTCATGAAGGCAACGTTTTGTATCACTGAAAATAAATAAAGTATCAATTAAATGGTACAGAGGAATGAGGCCTATCAAGCCATTAACAAAAGCACGTAGTAGTACATTGCTGACAAATCCGCCATTTTTGCCATCATTGCTCCGGATAATCTGGATGTTAATCATTTTTTTACCGACAGTCTGTCCCGTAGAGCTCAAAAATACCACTTGTATTATCATAACCATCACCATATACAGACCAACGATAATACTTACCACATCGGGAATAGCTTCCTTTTGAGGATAGAGCATCACAAGGATGAGCATGGGTACGATAATTATTAGGTTGTCAATGATTGCTGCTTGCAAACGTTGCCCGCGACTTGCTAAAGAACTTTCTTCATTTTTATACTCTGACATACTACAACACCTTCTTTTTAAATTTTAATATATATATTTGGATATAAGTATCCATATATAGCTCACCGCTTATATGGTGTGCGGAGCCTTAACGTCGTTATCCCTCGTTTTACGTGTCTAGCAATCGGATACGATTTCTCTCTTTGCGTAAAAAACATGCCTAATGCTAATACTGTCAATACTTGTCCGATAATTGTTTCAACGTTAGCTATGAACTTTGCAAACCAAGTCCTAGGCGTTATATCACCGTATCCAGTAGTAGTTATGGTCGTGATACTAAAATGGATGCAATCTAAATACACTTTTAAGCTATTTTCTGGCATATACTGTACAACTTCTTCAAAATCCGTCCGTGACAGCCTGATTTTATAAGAAAGAACGTCTTTGTCACGAAAAGAAATGTCATTCATCGGATAGTCAACTCCCGACCAAAGCCTATCCTTCATACCATTAAAACTTAAATTGTTAATATTATTAAATATACTTTCAGACGCAGAACTTTGTACTACAACGTCCCGATTATAGTATAAATGCCAGTATTTATCCCTTGCATCTCTGAAATCACTTATGAAAGTCACAAAGAAATATATGCTTGAAAACATTAATACGATTGAAATATACGAGTACACAATGAATAAAAGGTTTATATTTCTATCCGTTTTTTTATCAAAACACTTACCAATTAATAATATAAGGGTAATAAGTAATAATAATAACATTATTATCAAGAGGGACAAGGTTAACATTCCGACAAAATCAACTTGCAATAAAAATAGCCATAACACTATTTTTTGTGCGACTAAGGGCAGAAACACCATATAAACAGTCGCATATAACAGCATATACTCTTTTCGCTGTTTGTAATTCTTTTTAAAATGCAAAAAAATAGGGACACTTAGCCCAACCAAAATAGAAATAAGTGCTAACACTTCCCTTTGAATCTCATAATGTGTTATTTGAGGCATTCCAAGAAAAAATAAAAGTCCCACTAATATAAACGTAGAAATCCAAACCATCGCCTGTTTTATGTGCAAAATTTTCACCCGCCTATGCTACAAAAAGATCCTCTATCTTATGTTTGAATTTCGCTAGTACACCAGCACATTCCTGCCACTATAAAGTTTTTTCCCATTGGATGATCCTTTATGAGTAAATCAATATTACCCTCCTGATGCAAAAAATCGTTCCAGCTAAAATGGCTGAAACGATTTTTCTTAGCTTCGTTCTGTTTCTGTTTCAGATACTACAAAAGCAATGCTTTCTTCTGTGGTTTTCGGTCGAGATGCTAAATATACCCCGGCGATAATAATACTGGTACTCGCTAGTTTATAACCATTGATAGTTTCTCCCAGAAATAAAACTGCTAGAATTATGGTAAAAACGGGAACAAGGTTCACGAAAATTGCAGCCCTAGGAGCTCCTATCTTTTGTACTGCAATCAATTGGAATAAATAACCGAGTACAGATGAGAAGATTGCCATATATGTTACCGACAGCCACCCTCCCGTAGTAATAGAAGATATATAGCTAGGCATTTCATTTACAACAAAAGGTAGCGAAATAATAACACACACCAGAAAAGTATATGCCGTTACAGTTATTGGAGATATCATGTATTTCTTCATAAACACACGGCTTAGAATCGAGTAAATTGCCCAGCACCATACGGCGCCAAACATTACAATATCGCCTAAGTTAAATTGAAAATTTTGAATCATGTCCCACTTTCCATTTGTAATGACCATAAATATACCGCTAAATGCAAGAATAATTCCTACCGCCCGGGGAAATGTAACTTTTTCACGAACAAATATGCTTGCCAAAATAGTGGTAATCATAGGAAGCGTTGATCCAATTAAAGATGCGTTGATGGCAGTTGTATATTTCAGGCTATAAAAGAATAAAGCATGATAGGCAAAGGTACCTATAATTCCAAGGGTAATTAATGGAACCCATTGTCTTTTTTCAGGGAACATAGCTTCTGGCTGCATTTTCATTAATATCATAAAAATGAACGGCAATGCAATAAAAAATCTAAAAAAGGTCAAGGAGAATGGAGTAAATTCGCCTATCGCCAATTTACCAGTAATAAAAGCCCCTGACCAGAATAAAGCGGCAAAAATCATTAATACATACACTCTATTATTTGACATTTAAATACCTCATTACTTATATTATGGTGTTTTCAAACCTCTTTAAAAGTAGTAATTCTAAACACATCAACTATACATCTTCACCAAGATTTCGTCAAAGGTATCTTATACCGAGTGAAAAATAAGAATAAAAACAACAAAAGACGGACTTCAAAAATAGGAAATCCGCCTTACTTTTTAGCTTGTTTCTGTAACCGTTGCATTCTCATTGCACCATGTTGACCACGGTACAAGTTGCACAACGTACCATAACCCGCGTATTTACTGGAGCGTGTGTGTGCCTTAAATCATGGAATTTAACGTTGCTAGGATAACTTCTTTGAGGAACATATCTTATCTTTATCGAGTTTTGGGGGCGTAGTAGCTTTAACGAGCTTCCGCAGCAATAGCCCCGACTTTGCTGTCTGGTCTAGACACATAGTAAAATATATTCTTATAAAGATAAGGGAGAGGGATAACGATAAAAAAGCCCTCCACTGGGGAGCAAATAAAAAGAAACTTTTAGTAGAAATATTAAATTACTAACCTATAGCCCTTGGTTTTTTTAGATTACTTTGTGACATTAAAATTTGTTCAATACTATCCGCATAATAACCAATTTTGGTCAAATTCGTTCTGCAGAATATATCTTTAAGCTCTTTTTGGAGGTCGGTTAAGGCATAAGCTAAAGTTTTTGGGAGTGGTTCTTGTTTGCCAATAAAATTTCTTGCTTCATCGGAAAGGTATATAAATCTTTCGTGTATTTTTTTAAGTTCAGACGGAGAATAATAGGTTGTGCTATTATACAATTCATCAGGATGCTTGCGGACGTTATTATAAATTTCGGAACGTAACGACTGCAGTTCCTGAAGTATAAATTGTGTAGAAGGATCCAATTCATTTTCTTTTGTATTATCAAATTTTGCAGGATTGGTTAACTCTAATAACCGTATTATTGAATTGACTGCTTTTGGGTCTAAGCGTTCGGCATAAGTCGATTTAATAAGTTTAGTAATCGTTTTCTGGTTTTCCAAAACTTCATGGTATAATCGGTCTTTTTTATATTCAACATATCTAAATTGAGAAATATCAAAAATCTTTGGGGTACCTTCCTCTTGAACTAATGCGACTGGTTTATCAAATGCCTGTCGTATCCCTAATTCGAACATAACATTAGGATTTCTGGTACTCAAGTCACAAATTGCCATGGGCGAATCAATCAATTTTCTTAGTATTGATAATTGAATTAGATTACTGGAACCATCCTCATCAGCACGATAAGGAATAAATCCTGCATCCTTAATTGCTGGCACAAATATATCCTCATATACTCTTTTAAAATGACCTGAACAATACCCATCATGATCACTTATAGGCATAATTACAAAACATTCTTTCTTCTCAGCTATTGTATCATCAATAACCAATTTCCCTTTGTTACTCATATTTATTACCCCCAAATAGTTTCTAAACTACTATTATCACGGCTTTCAAATATTTTTGTAATAAATTCCACAAATAAGTTATTTTACCTCTTTTCGACAAAAAACTATTAAAAACTGTTGAACAGAGGTAATGGGAAAAAAATTTGAAATTAACAACTGAGAGTATGATAAAGAACGGTAGGAGCGTAAAGTAAAACAATAATACCTTTATTAGCATGCTTGTCTGGCTCAAAGAATCAAAAGAACCGTCCCTTCGATTCCACTAAGAGGGTGATTTAAAAATTCCTCTATCATGCAAATAAAACCTACTTTCAAGTCATAAGCAAGGAAGTAGGTTTTTATATTTTGAAGTTATTTAGTTTTTTTTGATTTATTATCTTTTGTTATTCTTTTGTTATTCTTTTGATTTCTTTATCAAAATCTGATAAAAAGGATTGATCTTGAATCACTCTAAACTTTTTATACTCACTTTTTGCACATTCAACAGCCAAGTCATGAGATATTTTCCCCGCATCTTTTAACACGTTATATTCATTAAATTGTAAAAAAGCATCTAGTCTTTGTACCCAGTCTTGCATTTTCATAGGAATCTGACGGGCAGCTTGATTTTCGGCATAGTCAAGGTACATACTGACGACTCGTTCAAGTTCCTTGATCTCATCTTGTTTTAAATAGTTTTTAGCTGTGGAAGTATCTGACTGTAGTATTTTTCCATCAGGAGCATTTTTCCACGTTTGTAACCCCATATTTGGCTCACTTGAATCGGCTCTAGCAGCAATAAGTTCTGCAGCGGTCTTTCCAGTGATTGCCCAATGTAATTTGTTTTGTACAGTTTTATAAAAGTTCCTAGTTATATCTGTATTGGCACTATAATCAATACTGCATTGAGAATAAATATCTGTAATTTTTTGATAAAATCGTCTCTCGGAAGCGCGAATCTCGCGAATACGTTCTAAGAGTTCGTCAAAGTAGTCTTTACCGAATTTTTTACCTTGTTTCAACCTTTCATCATCTAAGACGAAGCCTTTAACTATGAATTCTTTTAATATTCGTGTTGCCCAAATACGAAAATGAGTAGCTTCGTGACTATTTACTCTATAGCCAACAGCAATAACAGCATCAAGATTATAAAAATCAACTTTTCTTTTTACACTGCGAGAGCCTTCTTGCTGAACTATTTCCATTTTGGAAACAGTTGAATCAGCACGTAGTTCGCCTTCTTCAAAAATATTAGCAAGATGCTTGGATATGGCAGGAACTTCAACTCCAAACAAATCAGCCATTCTTTTTTGGTTTAACCAAAAAGTTTCATCTTCAAAAAGGATTTCTACTTTTACATTACCATTTGCACTTTCATATAAAATAATGTCATTTAATTCATTCGGTATGTTATCTGTTGCTTCGCCTAAATTATCTTCAAAGAAAAACATAGAATCACCCCTTTGGATTTTAACTGAAATTATAACAATAGATGTTCCTATTTTGCCAGATTATCTTCTTGGGCAGGTATGTATTCCAGTAAATCACCAGGCCGGCAATTGAGAGCAGCGCAGAGCTTATCCAACACATCCCAGGTAATACCTTTTGCATTTTCATGGTAGAGCGCAGTTACGGTATTTCTTGCGACTCTAGCACTTTTAGCTAAATCTGAAATATTTATTCTCTTTTCACCCATAATCCGGCTAAGGTTATTTTTTATAGACAAGGTTATCACCCCTTTAATCATATTGTATCATTTTTTTATAAAAATGCGCAATATGTTAATCAATATGTATATCGACTTTAATAATCGGCAGCGTTATCATAATGACAAGATAGTTGAGCAAAAAGGAAGAATTGTTAAGCAAAAGGAGTGATAAAAACACTTAAATCAGTAAATATGACGTTATCAAATAATTTAGAAAGCTCGCGTGACTCATCCCCAAAGACAAAATAAAGAGCCTGCCATCACTTATTCTCTCAAATGGCAGGCAAGTAGTCAAAATAATAGAATAGGAGTTGTTATTTATATATTTATCAAACCAAACCTGTCCGGATTACGGATATAGGTTACATACTGAGTATCAATCAGATTTTGCTTACGCAGTATAGGCTAAGATAAACAAATAGCCAACTAACGATAAACGGAAGCCTTCGCAACAATCTGGGAAGGCTTCCGTTTACAGGAGCAGGTAAATAGATTCTAACTTTTGATCTACAGACAATACTAATAATTTAAAAAAATTGTTTTGGTCACCCTATTGGTCACCTAACTAAAAAAACGGTTCTAGCATAATCGCTAGAACCGTTGAATTTACTGGAGCGGGTGAAGAGATTCGAACTCTCGACCCACGGTTTGGGAAGAGCCGAGAGAAAAGTGAGATGAAAAACCTCAGAAACCGTATAAACACTATGTTTTCTTAACCTACGTCCAGATACATTGTAGCATATAATATCGACTTCTGGCTACCCAATAATAGTATAAATTGGACTTTACGCTTACAAGTTCAATTATCATAAATTCATTATTTTTACAGTTGGTGGTATTGAACCCACACGAGTCTCCCCGCCACAACCGCATATGATGAAACCCTTATAAATCAAAAGTTCTATGTACCTACACTGATTTATAATAGAATGGTTTCTCGAATGTTGATTAATTATATATAAATGATACAGACGCATCTTTTTTGTTAATTCTTATGGGTACATGAGCATCTAATTCTACGCCACAACCCAAAACTCGATAAACTCCCCCATAGTTTTTCTTTGCCTTAATTGACCTAATTATTTTTTCTTGCATCTCTTTGTCAGTTATCCCTAACTCTGCAACTTTATTGATAATCGCATCGCACGCACTATCGATTCCTTGTGTGCTACTGATTTTAATTTTAGAATCTATA
>Ga0209749_1002299_pt1 | contig 13113 bp, 10 predicted proteins | sample EPASupsiteSAE347_FD_187267 | JGI IMG/M metagenome (GOLD analysis project Ga0209749, IMG submission 187267) | Bioremediated contaminated groundwater from EPA Superfund site, New Mexico - Sample SAE3-47 (SPAdes) (version 2) | ecosystem: Environmental > Aquatic > Deep subsurface > Groundwater >... | reverse complement strand
GTACGGCAATGGCGGGAAGGCTGGTGATCACCGCCCTGATGGCCTCGGTTCCTCCCGTAGAGGCGCCAATGGCTATCACTTTATGGGTGGACTCCGCCAGTGCCGTACTGAAGGCCTCCGAAGCAGACCTGCGATGGACGCGTTTGTGCTTCCAGTGGGAGACGTTTGCCGTGGAGGCGATTTTTACTTTGGTGCGCAGCTCCATCAACATGGCGTTGAGCCCCCTGGCCACATCCATGCCCGGTTTGGTGACGAAATCCACGGCTCCGGCCTCCAGGGCATCGAGGGTGATCTTCTTTCCTTTTTCGGTCAACGCGCTGACCATCACCACCGGGATGGGGTACTGAGGCATGAGCTTGCGCAGGAACTCGACACCGTCCATCCTCGGCATTTCCACGTCAAGCGTCAGGACGTTCGGCTTGTGCTTCACGATCAGGTCGCGGGCGATGTAGGGGTCGGCCGCCGTTCCCACCACCTCGATAAACGGGTCCATGGAAAGCCCCTGCGCCAGGATATCCCGCACCATGGCCGAATCGTCCACGACCAGCACGCGAATCACTTTTCCCATCGTTTTCACCATTCCCTTCGGTATACGGCCGGCATAATGTGCCGATAAAGAGAGGTGCCCCTGCTGATCGTCTCTGCGTGTCCGATGAACAGGTAGCCTCCCGGGGTGGTCATTTCATGGAGCTTCCGCACCAGAGCGTCGCGTGTGGCCTGGTCAAAGTAAATCATGACGTTGCGGCAGAAGATTACATGGAACGGTTTCCTGAAAGGGAACCGTTCATTCATGAGGTTGAACCGGCGGAAGACTGCTTCGCGCTTCACACTGTCACGTATCGCCAGCTCACCGTTGCCCGGATTTACAAAATACTTGTGCTTCAAAGCCGGCGGTATGAGGGCCGTTCGCTCCTCGGGATAGATCCCGTTCCTGGCCGTCGAGAGCGCCTGCTCGGAGATGTCCGTGGCCAGGATTCCCGCGTCCCACATTCGATATTCAGCTCCGAAGTATTCCATCATCAGCATGATCAGTGTGTACGGCTCCTCACCGGTAGAACACCCCGCGCTCCATATGCGCAGATCACGTGAGTTGAGGCTTTTCAGCTCGGAGGTCAATCGAGGAAGGACCGTAGCGGTGAAAAAGTCGAAGTGGGCTCTTTCGCGATAAAAGAAGGTATGGTTTGTGGAAATCCGGTTCGCGAGCTCTTGCAGCGCCCTGTGACTCGAATCCCCCAGGATGTGCTCATAATACTGCCTGAAGCTCCGGAAGCCCTTTGCTCTCAGGAGCTTTTGAAGACGCCCCACTACGAGGGAGCGCTTCCGATCCGTGAGATTGATACCGAAATGCTTGTACACAAGCTCCCTGATAGCCCGGTATTCACTGTCGGAAAGCGTCATGACCTGCAACGGTTGCGGCTCGAAGGTGTTGGACGACATGGTGCCCTCTTTATGGTTCTTACCAGGTGTCGAGCTCTTGGTTATTCCGGCCACCAACATAAGCCGGGACAACCTATCGATTCAATATACTCTGAGCGGATAGCGGCTGAGCTTTCTTCACCGCAGAGGCGCAGAGGACACAGAGGAAACGCAGAGAAAAGCTCTTGGAAATCTCTAAATCTTCTCTGCGCTTTCTTTGCGTCCTCCGCGCCTCTGCGGTGAACACACAAGCTCCGCCTTAGGCATGTCCCGTTTTATGCCGGTAGCCGTTATTCCGGTATCATACATACCAATCCGTCGTTCGCAGCTTTTCTACTTTTGCAACGAGGGCTTCACCCGTTCCGGCGTGAAAAATGATCTTTCTTCCATAGGTTCCACCGACGTCCAGCCCTGCAATGCTTACGTTCAATTTCTGAAGAAGCTCCAATCCGACCCGCACGTTATCTTCGCTGACCCCTTCGACATATCCGGCGGCACGGTGGTTTACGGCTCCCCCGTAGAGGTAGGCATCGAGATCCTCGGCAACCGAGCCCGTATCCTGGAACATCTTCACAAGGGACACAATGGCCGGACAGGCGTACATCGCCGTAGACGGGCGTCCGTTGCGATAGGGCCTTGCATAGTGGCCCATCCCTCCTCGATCGAGTCTTTTGTCGAAAATCGTAACGGCAACGCCCGAAGCGACCACGGCGAAAAGACGGGCCGGACCGGCCGGCAGACAGACATATCCGGGCTGCATGATGAGGTCTCGAATCAAGTCTTGTTTTGGGCTCAATTCTGTCTGCTCTTCCTTCCTAAAACCCTAATACTTCCCGAATTCCATATCATCCAGTGCGATCACATCCGAGGGTGTCATGGTCTGATCGGTCCTTTTCCCGGTGTGATCGGGCATTCCTCCCCATCCCTGGCTCACGGCGCGGGAATGTGACGGTTTTCTTGACGAAGAGTGAGTGGAGACGAGGCCCCGGGGCGAGGCTGACGACTGGGCTCCTGCCTCGTGTTTCCGCTCTCTGAGCTTGAAGTGCGACAGGGTCTGGTGCAATCTCCCGGCCTGGCCGGAGAGCTCCTCACTGGCGGCGGCCGTCTGTTCGGCGTTGGCGGTATTCTGCTGAGTGACGCTGTCGATCTGGTTGAGCCCATGGTTGATCTGAGTGATACCCTGAGCCTGTTCGTTGGAGGCGGCGGCAATTTCGCCCACGAGGTCGGTGGCTCTGGTCGCGGCCAGTACGATCTTGTCGAGTGATTCAGCCGACTTGGCGGCGATTTCGGAACCGTCGGCGACCCTTTTGACCGAGCCCTCGATCAGGTCCGTCGTCTCACGCGCGGCCTTGGCACTTCGGCTGGCCAGATTGCGCACCTCTTCGGCGACCACGGCAAACCCCTTGCCGTGGCGGCCTGCGCGGGCGGCTTCGACAGCGGCGTTAAGGGCCAGCAGATTGGTCTGGAAAGCGATGTCATCGATCACTTTGATTATTTTTGCAATGTTTCGGCTTGCTTCGTTGATCCCGTTCATGGCGCCGACCATTTTCTCCATCTGTCTGGAGCCCTGCTCGGCCGACTCGCGCGCGTTCACCGCGAGCAGGTTGGCCTGGTTTGCATTCTCTGCGTTGGCCTTGGTCTGGGCCGCCAGCTCGGTTATGGAGCTGGTGATCTGCTCGAGGGAGGCGGCCTGTTCCGTTGCCCCTTGGGAGAGGGACTGGCTCGAGTCGGAAACCTGGGTTGCACCGGCATGAACTTGGGCTGCCGCTTCCCGGATCTGCTGCAGTATTCCGTTGATGGAATCTATCGTAGAGTTCAAGGTATCCTTGATGATGGCGTGGTCCCCGCGGTAGTCGCCCCTCATGGCCACATTCATGTTTCCGTCCGCCATGGCTTTCAGGCATGCCGCCGCTTCGTTGATGGGTGTGATCACTGCGTCCAGGGTTCTGTTCACTCCTTCGACGATCTTTCCGTAGTCTCCCCCATGCCTGGAGGCATCGGCCCTGACATTCAGCCTGCCTTCAAACGATGCTTCCGCCAGCGATTCCATGTCGGAGATGAGCTGTCCGATAGCCCCGGCGCATTGGTCCAGGCTGCAGTTGATCTTGGTGAAATTGTCGGCAATGGATATTGTGTCCTTGTCGGAGGGCGAAATAGACGTTTCGATGCTCATATCCCCCTTGCCAAGTTTTTCCAGGTTCACGATCAGCTTTCCCACCTCTCCGGCCTGGTATTCCACCCGCTTGGCTGAAATTCGCTGGGCTTTTCGCATCTCACTGACGTCGACTATCACTTCCATGACTCCAATTACGGCGCCACTGGTGTCCTTGACGGGATTGCCGGTGTACTGAATGTCGAGGTCCATTCCCCGTGGATGGGCTTCCGTTTCGCCGGCGGCCTGCCTTGCCTGCTGCAGAGCCGTCAGGCAGGCACACTTGCCCGTCTGGCAGTCGGCAGTCTTGAAATGATTGTAACATTTCGTGTTCAATACCTGTTGGAGGGGCAAGCCCAGCAGGTCCGAGCCCGTTTTGTTGAGGAACTGGATGTTGAGATCTTTGTCCAGGAGCATGACGGGAAGCGGCACGTTGTCGATGTGCCCCACGAGCACGTCCATCATTTTGTTCAGTCCCTCGACGATCTTGCGATAGTCGCCGGTGTGTCCGGAGGCGTCGGCGCGCGTGGCCAGCCTGCCTGCTACCGCCGAATTGATGAGTATTTCCGTCTCTGCGTTCAGGGCGTTGATCTTGTCGATACAGGCATTCAAGCTGTCCTTGATCGCGTTGAAGTCGCCTTTGTAAACATCCGTGATCTTTGGTGGAATATCTCCTTTGCCTATTCGGTCCACGTAGTTTGCAGCAACGTTCAGAGGCGTTATGACGGCATCGAGTATTCGGTTGATCCCATGGACGATATCCCGGAACTCAAAATTGATTTTCTGAGGGTCCCCTCGCAGGCTCAGGTTGCCGTTCGTGCACGCTTCCGTCAGCTTCTGGCATTCGCGCAGAACGGACTTGATGATACCCGTGACATTTCGGCAGAGAAAGTAGATGAACAGGCCGGAGAGAACCAGGATTATGGCGGCGGTCAGGATGTTGCTGTTTCTAATGGAGGTGACGGAGGAGAAAACGTCCTTGTCGTCCGTTGTGACGCCGACGACCCACCCTGTTCTCTCCAGCGTCCTGAAGGTTACGTGCTTGTCGATCCCTCTGAAGTTGTACGCAATGGCCCCGTTACGCTCCGACATTATCCGGCGTCCGAAGTCGAAATCCCGGAGATTCAGACTCATGATCAGGGATGGGTCGGGATGGGCGATAATAACACTTGCCTGGTTCGTTACATAAATGTAGCCGCTGGTGCCAATCTTGATGTCACGGATGAAGAGCTGGCTGAAATGAGAAAAATCCACAACGCCTATGAACAGGCCGATAATATTTTCATTTTCACGTATCGGCGCCGAGACGACAAAGACGGGCCGGCCGCTTGACTTGCTCTGGATCACGTCGGAAATAACTACTTTTCCCCGCATGGATTCCTGAAAATAGGCTCTGTCGGATACGTTGATCTTTCCGATCAAGCCTTCATCCGAGCAAGCAATGGTATCGCCCTTCTGACCTATGACGGCCAGGAATTCGTAGTATTCATATTGTTTGTGTATCTCTCTTAGAACCGAATTCATTTGGGAGATCGAAGCCTGATCGCTTTCGCTTCCCCTGGCAGTGGCGCGGACCACGTTTCGATCCGCCTGTCCGGTTATGTGTTTTTCCAGGTCACTGACCCACACGATCAATTGCCTGGCGGTACTGTCCGCAACGTGCTCCGTCTGGCCTATCATCGCGCTTTGAAGAGCATCTCTCGACAGGACATAGGTTATGAAGGTGGCAACGCTCATGCCCACGGCAATCAACACCAGCATTGGAATCAGAAACCTGTTTTGAAGGCTTAGTCTCATGTGTTTTCTCCTCATCCTCTTGTCATTCGAAACAATGGAATACAAGAGTCAGTTCGCGTTTCCCCCGTCAAAGAGCAACTTCTCCACGTTGAGCAGGATCTTGACTTCTTCACCCACCTTCCCCATACCCTGAATAAAACGACTGGTCTCCCCTTTTCTCACCTCGGGTGCAGGCTCGATCTCGCTTGCCGGAATGGTCAGGACCTCCGAGACACGGTCTACGATCAGGCCGACGGCCTTCTCGTTGACGTTGACCACAACGACACAGGTCCGGTCGTCATAAGGGTGCTCCGGCATGCCGAAGCGAAGACACATATCCATCACCGGGATAACCTTTCCCCGAAGATTGATCACACCCTTTATGTAGGCCGGCATATCCGGCACCTCACTGATATTCTGGATACATATGATTTCGGTCACATGGCGGATTTCAATACCGTAGGCTTCACTACCCTGAGTAAAGATAAGGAACTTACCTTCGAGAGTATCTTCCTCCTCGTCGTACTCATCATCTATGTAATCAATATCCAGTTTATCTTTCAGCGCCATATCCGTTTATCCTTTTCTGGAAAATTTGGATTCCAAGTTATAAGCCTGAAAACACAAAACCACCCTCCTAAAACCCTTTTCCCGCCCTGTTCATGATTCCCACCACATCGAGAATGAGGCTGACCGCACCGTCACCGAGAATTGTGCAGCCCGAAATGCCGTGCGTGGCTTCGAGATAGTCCGGAAGTCCCTTGATGACCGTCTGGTACTGTCCGAGGATCTCGTCTACGAGAATACAGACTTTCCTGCGGTTATGTTCGACGACGATGAGAATGCCCTCGCTGAGCCCCAGATGATCGGGCTTCTTCTTGAAGATCCGGTGCAGGCGAATGACGGGAATGATTTCCTTTCTGACTTTCACCAGCTCCTGTCCATCCATGGCTACGGTAATCTGTTCCGGCTTGGGCTGAAAGGTTTCCCGAATAGCCAGTATGGGTAAAGTGTAGCGGGCGGAGCCCACTCGGATGAGCATCCCTTCCATGATGGCAAGAGTCAACGGGATTCGGAGAATGATGACAGTGCCCTCGCCCGGCTTGCTGCGAATGTCCACGTGGCCCTTTAGCTTTTCGATGTTCTTCTTGACAACGTCCATCCCTACTCCGCGCCCGGAAATATCGGTCACGGCGGCGGCTGTTGAAAGGCCCGGCTCGAAAATCAACTGGAAGACCTGGCTGTCGCTCATGTCACTTCCGTCGCCCGTGATCTGACCTCGCTCGATCCCTTTGGCCAGAAGCTTTTCACGGGAAAGCCCGCGGCCGTCGTCTTCTATGAGGATCAGAACTTCACCGCCCTCATGCCTGGCTTCAATACAGATCACTCCCGTTTCGGCCTTGCCCGCGGTCAGCCGCGCCGCGGACTTTTCTATTCCATGGTCCACGGCGTTGCGCACGATATGAACAAGAGGATCGGCGATCAGCTCAATAACGGTCTTGTCAACCTCGGTTTCCTCGCCCGCCAGCTCGAGTCTGACGTTCTTTTCCTGCTTTTCGGAAAGATCGTGAACCAGACGGATCATCTTACGGAAAGTCGTGGAAAGAGGGATCATGCGCACAGCCATGGCCACGTCCTGGATATCGCTTATGATGCGCCTCAAGTGGTGGGCGGCGCGATCGAAATTCTCCAGTTCCAGATCTGCAAGATCGTTGTTCCTGGTAACCATGGCTTCAGCGATAACCAGCTCACCCACCAGGTTTACAAGCGCATCGAGCTTATCCAGATCAACGCGAATATCGCGGCGCACCATGGCGGGTGGGGCTCCCCGGGGGAGGGAGGAAGACGCTGAAGCGCGGGAAGACGCTGAAGCGCGGGAAGACGGAGGCGCAGGGGCGCTGGGAGAGGAAGAGGCAGGTACGCGGGAAGATGCGGATGGAGATGCAGATGCAGATGCAGATGCAGATGCAGATGCAGATGCAGATGCAGATGCGCGGGAGGTTGAAGATGCGGGAACGGGGAGAGAAGGAGATGTGGGTACTTGTTTAGGAGGGGGTGTGCTCAAGGGGAGAGACGAGGCCTCGCCTGTTTGCCCTAAGTCCCGGGTCTGTTCCCATTCCCTGCTTTTTGCGATCCCCGCGTAACTTTGCTCCCATGTCCCCGAGCCTCTCTCTTCCCTCGTCCCAGTCTCATCATGGAGAGCTGAGGTGATCAGATTTTGCAGCAGCTTGATTGTCGAATCACAATCATCGATCTCTCCATTGCCGCCCCGCGATACATCGGAGACACCTTCCCGCAGGATGTCGACAACGAGGATGAGGGCACCGGCGACACTCTCGAATCTAACGGTGCCGTCCTTGATGTATTCAAGGACTTCCTCCGTCTTGTGGCTCAGCCGTTGAAGATCTGCGAATTCCATAAAGCCGCAGTTGCCTTTGAAGCTGTGGATCGCGCGAAAGGATTCGGCAATCAGCTCGCCCGCGTTGGGAGAAGAGCTCTTCAAGCCGATGAAGCAGTCCTCAGCCCTTTCCAAAAGCTCGTCTGCTTCCTCGACGAACCGTTCAGCGATGGCCGGAGTGATCATCATCTGAAGCGATTTGGCCTTAGGCAGGCAGTCTTCCTCGAAGGCTTCCTCTCTTCGAGCTTCCTCCGCCCCTTGATCCGACTCTATATCGAGCCACGGATCAAATACGGCAACATCTTCCGGAGGAATGCCGGTCTCGATTCCGCTTTTGCCCACGGGGGCTGCATGCCCGTCGAGCAGGTGCGCGAGCCTGTCATGGACGGCCGTGATGTCCATGGAGTTGCTTTCATCCACGTTGTCGATCATGGCTCGCAACAGATCGACCCCGGACAAAAGAGCACTGGTATGAGTGGAATCGGGCGCAATTTCTCCGTCGCGTATCATGGAGAGTATGTTTTCCATAACGTGCGACAGGACTTTGATCGAGCTCAATCCGAGGAAGGCCGCCGCCCCTTTCATCGAATGGAGCGCGCGGAAGACCCTGCCGATAGCTTCAGAGCCAAGACTGTCCCTATGCTTCCCGATACTGAGGATGTCTTCATCCATGGTCTGGAGATGCTCTTCGGCTTCGGCCACGAAATCGTCCACAATGGAACGGTCGAGATCCATCGCACTACCTTCTTATCGGGTTTCGGTTCCTTGGTTTTGGGCTTCAAGCTTTCAGCCGTACCCAAAGAGGCTGTTTTTCGGTGATGCGGACATGATAATCCCTTTCGCCTCTTCAGAGAAAGGGATTATTCGGCAGTTTGAGAGCCGTCACAATTCCGCTCCGAGCTCCAAAACCAGAACTTTGCAACTGGACAGTTCCGATTCAAAGTGTCATGTTTTTGAAGGCTCATAATGTAAGACTGCGAAAAAATGGAGGTTATCATAGTGCTGGGGATGGCGCAACATGTTTTGACGAAGGCGGGGAAGATTAGTTTTTGCGGCATGGTGCGGCTGTTGCTTTGAAATGAAGGGACAAACAAGGACAAAAAGGACAAAAGGGACAAAAAGATGAGGAGCGTGGAAGAGCACCGAGACGAAGCACACAAAGAATCCGGAGGGTGTATCTTTCTCTTCTTCGTGTGCTTCGCGTCTTCTATGTCCTTTGTGCTCTTTCTCCGGGCTCCAGTTCTAATGCTGGATTTCGGAAGCCCGGTTCTGAAGATAGATATCCCTCATGGAAACATAGGGATCCAGAGCGGATTTCTTGAAGTCCTCATACTCCCCGATTCTCAAAGAGGTGCTGTTTACCATCGTACCGGCTTTTATGCCCGCGCTCGTGAATATGTCCGGCGAGATGTAGGTGATGGGACTGAGGAAGGTGTCCGCTCCGAGACCAATGGTATCGCGCAGGCTCGAGGGGCCGAGGAATGGCCAGACGACGTACACTATGGGCTTCATACCGTAAAAGCCCATGGTTTGCCCGAAATCTTCATCCTGAGAGTCGAGGTTGAAATCCTTGGCGGCCACATCGATCATACCGACTACTCCGATGGTCGAGTTGATACCGAAGCGCAGGAGCTCGATCCCTGCTCCTTTGAACTTGCCCTGCAGGGTGGTGTTCACAAGCCGGACCGGCATAAGAATGTTATGGTAAGCATTGCGCAGGTCGACGCGGAAACCCTGGGGCAGGACCTTGCCGTACACTTGGGCGACGGGCTTCAAGAACCAGAAGTAGAGCTTGTCGTTGAACTTGAAAAAGGTCCGGTTCATCGATTCCAAAGGATCCGAAACGACCTGACGCTCCGTTGAAAACGGCTCCGGCTCCTCCTCGTTCGATTCCTCCGCCGCCAGGGCCAGGCTGCGAAAATTCAAAGATCCCTTCGGGCTCCAGGCCATACTCCCCGACGACACAACAAACGCGAACAACAGAAAAGCACTGATGACTTTCGAGATCTCTTTCGCCGCCTTCATCCTATTCGACTCCTTCCGCTCGGATCGTTATACACATAATAGGGATACGCACATCTTGCATGCAAGAGGGATCAGAAAAATGATTCTAACACCCTGCCGAAAGTTAGCAAGCAAAAGCGGAGAATATCCACCGTGCTTATCTTTGGCTGCTGCCCGGAGAGGCGCGCCGGTAACGCTCATAAACCAGGCGTAAGGTAAGCATTCCGATCCTTTTTGTCTTCACAAGGGCAAGAAGCCCCGAAGTCTCCCCTGGCGAAATCGAGCTTGACAGGACTCCGGTTTACCCCTGATGATATGAAGGTATGCTCGGAAAGCTCGATTACCGGTAAGGTGTGTGGCTGGATTGGGGGGACGGAATGACTCGGAAAGCACGTGTTGTCAGTTTGGAGTCCGCGGAGCGACAGCCGGAGAAAAGTGAACGGCGAAGTATTCGGTTGAAGTCGGGCCGGAAGCTTGTCGTTCATTCCGGCGAGAAGGAAGATCTACTGGAAATTCTGGCACCCGCGGGAGAAATATCCATCAAGATACATCTGACTGAATCGGGACCGCTAATATCGGTGAAGGGAGCCCGTCTGGAGCTCAATTCCGCGGAAAGTATCACGCTCAACGCCAGGCGGGTTGAGATCAACGCCAAGGAAGAAGCCTTGTTGACGAGTGAAGGTACCTTGAAGATAGAGTCGGCGGAGAAGATGGGTATTCGTTGCGAAGACGATTTGCGAGTTGCCGGCAAGCTGATCTATTTGAACTAAGCTGATCTATTTGAACTGACAGAGGAGATCTCCCATGCCTCCCGCTGCCCGTGTAGGCGATATGGTGCGGCAGGATACGCCCCACTGCCATGCCCCTATTCATCCCGCTGCACCCGTTCCGACTCCGGTTCCGCATCCTGGGCTTCCGATGGTTATAAGTACGGGCATGTTCACGGTGTTGATCGGTAACCAGCCCGCGGCGATCGTCGGCAGCACGACGACACCCTGTCTTTTGCCCGGCTGTGTGCCCGGTGGCCCCGGGCTGGTGACGATGGGCTCGACGACGGTCATCATTGGCAGTATGCCTGCCGCACGTGTAAACGACATGACGACCCATGCCTCCTGCGTGGCGCCGATTCCCGCCCCGGTGGGAAAGGTGATGCCCCCGGGCTGCCCTACGGTCATCATTGGAGGTTAGAGCCTTCTGAAGTTTTCGCATTTTGAGAGATTGAGGCCTGTTTGTCCTCGCTGCCTGAGGAATTCCGGCATCGAGGCGCCCATCGAGATCAACTCCGTTCTCCGTGAGGAGAGAGGGGCGGTTATCGAAGGGGTTCTTGTTTGCTCCAATCCGCAGTGTATGTGTGAGTTTCCGGTAATCGACGGTATCCCCATCATTGTCCCGGATGTACGCTCCTACCTTTCGCAAAATCTGCTGTCTATCCTTACCCGCTACGATCTTGATCCTGATATCGAGACTATCCTGGGTGACTGCGCGGGGCCGGGATCGGACTTCGATGCTCAACGGCAGCATCTGAGCACGTACGGGTTCGACCACTACGGAGATCTCGACGCGGACGAAGCTGCCTCTTCGGGGGAAAGCCCCTGCTCCGTGCTGAGGTTGCTCGAGGAAGGACTTTCCGTGGTACCCCACCCCGTGGATGGGCCTGTAATCGATATTGGCTGCGCGGTGGGACGCACGAGCTTCGAGCTTGCCGGGATCCTTGACCGGATGGTGCTGGGCGTGGACTTGAATTTTCACATGCTGCGAGTGGGTACTCGCGTCCTTCAAGAAGGTATTGTGAGGTACCCGAAACGATCTGTTGGTCTCGTTTACGACCGTCGCGAATTTCCGGCGAGCTTTACAGGAGCGCCGAAGGTCGATTTCTGGGCTTGTGATGCCCTGGCGCTCCCGTTTCCCCCGGAAAGCTTTTCCCTGGCTGCCAGCCTGAACGTGCTCGATTGCCTCACGTCTCCCTACGATCACCTGGTGGCGATCCATCGGCTCCTGGTACCCGGAGGGAACGCCATTGTATCCAGTCCATACGATTGGTCTTCGTCTTCGACTCCCCTTGAGCGCTGGCTTGGCGGGCACTCTCAAAGGTCCGCCAGGCGTGGTCTCAGCGAGAGTATGCTCCGCTCGCTCTTGACCGAAGGCGGGCATCCACAGGCCATCGACGGCTTGCGGATACTTTCGGAATTCGAAGCCGTTCCATGGTCATTGCGCCTTCATGCCCGCGGCACGGTGAAGTATCAGGTACATATGGTCGCGGTGCGGAAGGACCTGGAAGTATAGGGCTCAGTTCGCCGCGGCGACCGGGATGATTGCCTATGCGAGTCGAGTTTGGGCGATGTTCCTTTGAAGGAATGGAAGGTTTCGAGGTGGTCGCCGATGGATCGGCGGCGGGGCTGTCCCTTTCGGATTGCCCATCCCATGGCGGTGCGTGCGGATCTTCTTTCTGCCTGACCCTGGTCAGGGTTCAAAGACTCTACCCCAGTGTAGCAGACATCTCGGAAAATCCGGAGGACCTCAGGATCGAGTCCTTTCCTTCGAGCATCGTTCTCACCACCATCCCCGCGGAACATGCCGGCAGCCCTTTGGACCTCGCGCGAACGGTCATAAGGGAAATGGGGAAGCACCTCCGGCAATTCGAGCTACATTTTTGCCACGAAGACATATCGAGCGGCTTGCCTTTCGCCATGGCTCAGTTTTCCTTCAATATCAACTTTCCCTTGGCACAGCTCATCATCGTCCGGCAGGTGGGAACGGAGCTGGCGCTCACCGTCATGACGGTCCCCCCTTCCGAAATCATCACCGGATGGAGCGTTTTGCGTCGCTTCGTGGAATCCGTGCTGCTTACTTGAGAGGGCGCCTTCGTTTGCCGCGAAGAATCAAAGCTCGGGGCATCTCTTCATCGGGTAGTCTTGTTAAAGTGCCGATTTCCAGGCAAGTTTTTCGACTTCCACGAAAAAACGAGGATGGTGCCGAAAAAGGCTTGAATTTTTCCCTTACGCAGGTACACTGCCCGTTGGTTCTTGCTGTTCGTTATAGAAGGTTTTTTCGGTTATCGTCGTCATAAAACAGGGCGTTGACCTCTTGGTTGTGATGCTCCTACGCTCGGAATTCTTTTAAGACTCTCCTGCGTACCGCGTGGAGAAATTCAGTTCTTGGTGGTGTAACCAATCGATACAGCACCTCACCCCTTAGATAAGTGTTTACGAATCCTCAATTTTTCGCCATTTGAATTTACGGCAATTATCAGGCTTCCGGAAGTCGCTGCTGTAGCGGGCTAAGATTAGTGAGGTTGCTCTTGTATGGTTATGACGGCTACTCACATAGGGCGGGACACCTTGAACGGTAGGGCGGGGTTGCGTCCCCG
>Ga0209749_1002297_pt1 | contig 13118 bp, 11 predicted proteins | sample EPASupsiteSAE347_FD_187267 | JGI IMG/M metagenome (GOLD analysis project Ga0209749, IMG submission 187267) | Bioremediated contaminated groundwater from EPA Superfund site, New Mexico - Sample SAE3-47 (SPAdes) (version 2) | ecosystem: Environmental > Aquatic > Deep subsurface > Groundwater >... | reverse complement strand
CAAACGGACAAACGATGAATAAGCGTTTGGCGAAATCACCGCCCGAAGAACCGGATGCGTTAGTTGCGCACGTCCGGGTCTGTGAGGGGCCTGGGCGCCGACGCCCAGGTCTACTCGACAGCGAAAAAATAAAATGGGGCGTGATCGGTTCGGGCGGAATTGCCCGCCGGAGGACCATACCGGAAGGCATTATGCAGGCGCGCAACGCGCAACTCGCCTGCGTGTATGACACGAACGAGCAGGCCAATCGCGCGGTGGCGGACCAATTCCACGCAACCGTGTCAGCATCGGTGGAAGAACTGTTGAAAACCGAGGTCGACGCGATATATATAGCCACGCCGGCCTGCCTGCACCATGACCAGGTCATTCAGGCGGCAAAGTCCGGCAAAAACGTCTTTTGCGAAAAACCCCTCGGCATGACGGCCGCCGAGGTAAAGGAAATGATTTCCGTCTGCCGGAAAGCCAAGGTCAGGCTTGGGGCCGCGTTTATGATGCGTTTTCTGGCGCAACATCAGGCGATCCTTAAAATGATAAAAGATGGAAAATTGGGCAAATTGGTCTACGGCCGAGCTCAATTGTCCTGCTGGTATCCGCCCATCGCCGGCGCCTGGCGGCAGATTCTGGCGCAGGGCGGCGGCGGCGCGTTGATCGACATGGGAGGCCATTGCATCGACCTCCTGGAAATGTTTTTCGGAGAAATCAGGCGCGTCAGTTGCTTTATAAACCGGTCGGTTCATGCTTATGAAACCGAGGACAGCGCCGTGGCAATGCTGGAATTTGAGAACGGCGCCCTGGGAACGGTCGACACATTTTTCTGCATCCCGGACAACTCCAGCAAAAACGCCCTGGAAATATACGGCTCAAAAGGAAGCATTTTGTGCAGGAACACGATCGGGCAGGGAACGGCCGGAGAAGCGACGGCCTTCCTGGAAGGCGAAGTTTCCGGCTACAACGCCCGGCAGGCGCGGCAACAGGCAAACGGCGAACCGATCAATCCGCCGTGTTTCAACACCTATCAGGCCGAGATCGAGGAGTTCAGCCAGGCCATTCTGGACAAGCGTCCCTGCCTTAATTCCGCTGACTTGGGCTTGCGCAGCCAGAAGGTGCTGAGCGCGTGTTATAAATCGGCGGCTACCGGCAGAAGCGTGAAGGTGTGAGGTAATCATTCGGCCAAGGGCAACGGATATTCGGCGGGGCGCGGCTTGCCGCGCAGTTTCTCGACGTTCACGCCCTGTTCGCGCAGTTTTTTTTCAACCGCGCTGTTGGCGCTGTCGATTTGGAAGCTTTCCTTCCAGGCCTCGACCGCGTCCTGCCGCCGCTGCAGCTTAAAGAGGATATCGCCGAGATGATCGAGAATCGTGGGGTCATCCGGCAGCAAGACAAGCGCCTCCTGAATGTTTTCCAACGCTTCTTCATATTTTCCCTGCCTGAACAAAATCCAGCCCAGCGTATCAAGGTATGCTCCGTTATCGGGTTCGATGTCCAGGGCTTGAGAGATGTATTCAAGGGCCTGAACCAGCTTGACGCCCCGGTCCGCCCACATATACGCCAGGTAATTAAAAGTCTCGCTGTTTTCACTGTCGAGCGCGATGGCTTTCAGCATAAGCTTTTCGGCTCCGGCATAATCGCCGGCGCGCTCGCAGGCCGCGCCGTAATTAAAATAAAATGAGGTGTCCAACGCCGAGGCGCCCCGGTCCGAAAGCTGTTTGGCCAGTTGTTCCGTCCTGGCAAAGGCGGCGATCGCATCCTTATATTGTCCGGCGCGGCTGTTGACCAGGGCGTAAAAGAACCAGGCGGCCGCGTCTTCCTGGTTGTCCATGACCGCAGCTTCCATGAGGCTGACGGCCTCACCCGGATTTTGCAGCCATAAGGCCAGCATTGCCAGCCGGACGCGCGCCTCGAGGGAATGCGGATCGATTTCAATCGCTTTTTCATACAGCATGGCGGCCTTGTCGATCATGCGGCATTCCTGCGCGGCCACGCCGTAATGAATGTAAAAGCGCGGGTCTTGAAAAACAGCGTCATTGGACGGAAGGGTCGCCGTCATTTGTTCGAAAAGCGCCAGAGCCTCCGTGTACTGGCTGTTGCGCAGATAAATCTGCGCCAGAATTTCCAGGAAAAGGCGCTCTCTGGGCAGACGCTTCAATCCGGCCTGCAGAGTTTCCTTCGCCTTTTGTGGATTTTCACGCAGTTGGATGATGGCCATTTTAATGTACGATTTGGGATTGGAGGGTTCCGCCTCCCGGGCCGCCTTGTAACTTTCAATGGCTTGTTCGGTGTCGCCCAGCGAATCATACAGTTCTCCAAGATAGTAGTACAAATCGGGGTTTTGCGCGTCTTTGCCTGCGATGGTCTTCAATGCCGCCAGCGCCTTCTCCCTTTGCCCAAGGGCGATATAACAGAGGGCCAGCTTTTGCTGAGCCTGAACATTATCAGGATCATGAACGACCATGTCCTTGAAGCAGGAAAGCGCCTTTTCGACCTTGCGGTCGATCAGATAGAGATCGCCGAGGCGCTGGCTATAGGTCTGGGACTGTTCGTCGGCTGGGTAGGCGTCCGCCATTTCATAGAAATAAATCGCGTCCGTAAGGTCCGGCGAAGGCGAGCTGATCGAACGGATTTTCTGGGCGTGCAGATCGCCGAGCATCCGCAGGATGGGCAGTTTTTCATCGACTTTATCGAGCGCCTGGCGCAGGACGATTTCGGCGTTTTTTTCGTCACGGCTCGAAAGGTACACCGAGGCGAGTTGAAGCTGGCACCGGTAATTCTTCGGGGCGAGGGCAATGGCCCGCTTTGCGGCCCTGCGCGCGTCATCCGGCTGGTTGAGAATTTGATAAATCTGGGAAAGCAGCAGGGGCGCTTCGACCGATTTCGGGTTGGAACGGCAGGCCTCTTCCATTATGGATATGGCCTGTTTTCTGTTGCCGTGCCGGATATGCTCCACGGCCACGCGCAGATAAATGGCGCTCAGGCCGGGCTCCAGTTCAATTGCGCGCAAATAGTTGGATACCGCGCCGGCGTCGTGCTGTCCTTCGCGCAAAACGCCCATGCCGTAATTGGCGAGAGCCTCGGCCATGAGCGCATTCTGCCGGGTGAGGGCCAGATCTTCGGCTTGATATTCGCTCCGGTCGGCGGAATACGGGAGTGTCCGGCAGCCTGCCAGCAGCATGACGGCCGCTGCCGTCGACATTAGACGTAATGGAGGCATATCTGCCTCACTTGTTTATGTTCTTGTGGCGATCGGCTTTCCGGCGTTTGCGTCTTTTATGCTTCGCCATTTTCTTTCTGCGCCACTTTTTCAGCGAGCCCATTGTTGTTTCTCCTCTTTATTAGCGGATAACGGATGGCGTTTGGTTTTCTATACGCTCTCCGCTAAACACTCCACGCTATCTTACGCGATTATCTTGTTCAGCGGAATCTCGATGATGCCCTCAGCGCCGGCCGCCTTGAGTTTCGGGATAATTTCCCGGACGATGTTTTCCTGCACCACGGATTCAACCGCCGCCCAATTTTCAGAACTTAAGTTATTGACGGTCGGCGCGTTGAGCGAAGGCAGGATCGAAATTATTTTGGCCAGTTTTTTGCGCTCGACGTTCATTTTCAGCAGCACGCGCGTTTCGGCCAGCAGCGCGCCGTTCAGAAGCATGGCGAGTTGGCCTATCTTTTCGCGTTTCCATTTGTTTTTCCAGGCCGCCTTGTTGGCGATCAGCCTGGTGGTCGACTCCAGCACCGTGTCGATAATTCGCAGGTTGTTTGCGCGCAAGGACGAGCCAGTCTCCGTCAGTTCCACGATCGCGTCGCAAAGTTCCGGGGTTTTCACTTCGGTTGCCCCCCACGAAAACTCGACTTTGGCATTTATTTTTTTTGCCTTGAGGAAACTTTTCGTAAGGCCGACCGCCTCGGTCGCGATGGTTTTGCCATCGAGATCCTTTATGGTTTTAATTTTCGATTCGTTCGGCACGGCGACCACCCAGCGGACTTTCCGAAGCCCCTGCTTGGCGTAAACCAAGTCGCATACTTCCACGACGTCCGACCCGTTTTCGACTATCCAGTCGTAACCGGTCATGCCGCAATCGAGCATGCCGTGTTCGACGTAACGGCTGATTTCCTGGGCTCGGATCAGGCGCGCTTCCATTGCCGGATCGTCGATTGACGGCACATACGAGCGCGACCCGACCGAGACGTTGAACCCGGCCTTTTTCAGCATGTAAAAGGTGGCTTCCTGCAGGCTGCCCTTGGGCAGGCCGATTATGATTTTATTCTTTTTCATTGGTTAACGGCATCACATAATAAGGCATTCTTCGCGGTTGTCCACATTTTTTTGCAGCTTGGCGCGTTCCCCCCGGAAAGTCAGTTCACGCCCAGGGCCGCCACGTGAGTCACGTTACACGTGCCAACGTGGTCACGTGATGATGGCCCCGATAAATCGGGGCCAAACGGCGTGAGCCGCGTAGCGGCAACGCCGCGCACGCGGGGTTAAGTTCTGGCGAAATCAAGGCGGGATTTATTTGACAGTATAACCGCCGTCAACCGGAATATTGGCGCCCGTGACATAAACGGAGGCATCCGAAGCCAAGAAAACAATAATGCCCTTCAAGTCCGTGTCATTGGCGAGCCGTCCCAGACAAGTATGGTCGCAATATTGGCGGATAAATGCTTCAGGCATTTTATCCGTCACGACTCCTCCCGGATGAATGCAGTTGCAGCGGACGCCTCGGCTGCCATAATAACTGGCGAGGAAACGCGTATAATTCACCATGCCGCCCTTGTGGAAAAAATAATCAGGGTAAAAACCGGTCATGTTTGTGCCGCGGTAATTGGCTGGATCAGGGCCTATCAATCCGTGTATTGAGCCGATGTTTATGATGGAACCTCCGTTTGTCATCGCGTCGCCGACAGCGCGCGTGATGATAAAAAGGCCGGTCGCATTTACCCGCATGCTTGCGGCAAAAGTTTCCGCCTTGTCCTGATATGCCCCTTTCATCGGGCGCAGCACGGAGTTGTTCACCAATACATCAATTTTGCCGGCCGTCCCAAGGATTTGGTCGCGCAGGAATAAAATGGATTGTTCTTCGCCCTGGTCATACTGAAGCGCGGTAACATCTTCGCCTCGTTCGCGATGATAAGCTTCCACTTTTTTCAGTTCTGAGAGATTACGCGAGGCCATAAACGTCTTGGCGCCGGCTTCTGCCAAAGCCTCGACAATCTGGCGGCCGTACAAACCTGCGCCGCCGGTCATGAGCGCCACTTTGCCCTTGAGCGAGAAACTTTTCAGAATGTCATTCATTGCCTGTTTCCGTATATTGAACCTGATTTACCGGAGGATTTAACGCCGGAAAATGATTCTACTATGGACCCGCAATTATTGGCAAGGGCGATAACGTCGGCGCCCAGATTGATGAATTGATATCCGAGGGCGATCAGGTCTTCCATGTTGGCCGGGCTTCCCACCGTGCCGGCAAATTTTCCATGTTTGCGCGCCGCAACTGCCACCCGCTGTCTGGCATCAGCAATGCGGGAATCATCCCAGTTGCCAGGGACTCCGATGGCGTGACTGAAGTCCCCTGGGCCGAAAAAAAGCATGTCAATTCCCTGTACAGAGGCAATCTCGTCCAATTCCTTCAGTGGTTCCGGGTCTTCAATCTGGACAATGACAAAGCGCTGCTCGTTTGCCTGCTTGAGATAATCGCAAAAATCAATGCCGCAATATTTTCCGTCCGCGTTGCCGCCGTCAACCGGCCTGCGGCCGATCGGGTGGAAACGGGTCATGTTTGCCACGCGTTTTGCATCCGTGGCGCTCATGATATGCGGGACCATGATTCCGGCCGCGTCAAGTTCCAGGGGGCGGATATAATCGCTGTAGCCCCCGCGCGCCACGCGCACCACGACATCCACGTCGTAAATTTTGGCGGCATTGATCTGGCGCTCAATCAGGGCATAATCGTTGGGGACATGCTCCATGCAGGTCCATAAGCAATCAAAGCCGGCCAATGCGGCGATCTCCGCCGCCCGCGACGAATCCAGGTTTAATTTAAAACACGACACAGCTTGGCCGGCGCGCAGTTTTGCCAGGACCCGGCTGGGGCGCATCTGTTGCTTTGTTTCTGTTTTTTTCATGATTTGTTTCTTAACAAAAGTTGACTTGTGCGGCAATCGTCAAAACATATACCTCCTTTACGGCGTTTTTTAACGGCTGCTTTATCAGCTTGAAGAATATCAGGCGCTCCGCTTTTAAAGCAATATGCAAGACATATAGTAATGTCCTTTTGCATATAAAAATTCCGCTTTTTTGGGGCGGGCATTGCTTGCTTCATGTGAAAATATTGTGTATTTTTTCCGCCATGCAAATGCACGACCGGCAAAACAAAGCATTCATCAAGGCGTTTACCCGTTTTTTGGCGGGATTTGGGAAGGAAAAAGGAAACCATCAAACATTCAGGTCGGAGGGAAACGGACGCGGGCGGCCGGACGCCGGCTTGAAGGAAATGCATTATCATGAGTCATGGGAACTAAAAATTCCGCTGAGGGGCAGAATGCTTTGCCGGATGGGAAAACAGAGCCTGGAGCTTAAAACCAATTCGGCCCTTTTAATCGCCCCGCAATCAATTCATTACGGAACAATTCCATCGGATCTTGCCGCCGGGGCGGAATACCTTAACTTTATTTTTGAAAACGGCGATATAAGGCTGATGCTGATGCAGGGACGCCATGTTGCGCATTATTTTCTGTCGTCCGATCAGAAATCTGAATTGACTCTTCTGCTGGGCCGGCCTGCCAATGAATTTTGCGAGCATATCGCGCTGGTTCTTGAACATGCCAAGGAGGATACCGGCCGAAATATGGCAACCCAATGGCTGGCGCTTTTTTTTTCAGCATTGGCAAATGTCATCAGCCTGCCGCCGGATTCTTCCCCGGCGCGCGAAATAGTTTCCCGTGCCATAGCCCTTCTGAATAACATGTCCGGCGATGCGGGGCTCACAGTCGGGCGCATGGCAAGGATATTGAACATTTCCCCGAAATACCTGTCTGCCGTCTTCCGTCGTTTGACCGGTGTAAGCCCGCGCCGGAAACTGATTCGCATCCGGCTTGAGCACGCTTTCCGCCGGCTGCAGACCGGCAGATTCAGCGTCAAGGAAGTGGCCGCCATGACCGGCTGGCAAAACCAGTTTTACTTCTCGAACAGTTTCCGCAGGCATTACGGAATGTCGCCAAGCGAGGTTGTTCCGCTGAGGCAGCACAAACAACAGGGTTCAACGGATTGATTTGAGGCGGTCAATCACCACTTTCAAGGCGGCGGGGTAGGCGATGTATTCCTGTTCCTGGATGCGCGCATGCAGAGATTCCGGAGTGTCGTTTTCCTTGATCTCTACGACTCTTTGCAGAATTATCTCGCCGGTATCCATGCCGGCGTCGACATAATGCACGGTGCAACCGGTTTTTCTTGCTCCGGCCCGCAGTGCCTGCTTCCAGGAATCCAGTCCGGGAAAAGCCGGCAACAGCGACGGGTGGATGTTTATGATTTTGCCGGGATAGGCCTGCAGAAAACGCGTTTTAATCATCATCATGAAGCCGGCCAGCACAACCAATTGCGCTCCGTAATGCTGCAGCCGCTCGATGACTTTTCTTTCGGCCGCCCCATCCAGCTTGGTCTTAAAAGGAGAGGGGTCGATATATTCGGCCGGAATTCCGAAAGATTTTGCCCGGGACAGGATAAAAGCGTCGGAAACGTTGGACAGCACGCAGACGACGCGCGCATCCAGCCGGCCGGCCCGGATTGTCTCGGCTATGGCCTGGAAATTCGTCCCTTTTCCCGAACCAAGCACGCCGATATTTATTTTATTTTTGGTTGCCTGCATGACGATATGATTAACAGCGTGATGCGGAATATGCAAGCCTTTTGCTTTATATTTGTTGCTATTTTTGGCGTAAAAAAACCAGAAAAAAAACAGTTGACTTTCAAAACATTACAGATTACTCTATTATCGTAAAAAAACGAAAGATATTTTTCAGGGACATATGGATAAGAACGGTAAAACATTAGCACTGGAAAGACACCATCGCATTGTTGAAATGGCAAGACGACAGGAAATGGTCAAAGTTGATGAATTGACTGATTTTTTCGATGTTTCAGAAGTGACAATTCGTCACGATTTGGGTGTCCTGACCAAAGAGGGGCTGCTCATTCGAAAACATGGCGGCGCAATTATTAACTCAAGGACCGATTTGGCGCTGGCCTTTGAACAACGATCTAAACTTAACATGGAGATTAAACGAGCGATAGGAATGAAAGCCGCGCAATTTGTGAACCCAGGCGATGCGATTCTGATAGACGCGGGCACAACAAATTTGGAACTTGCCAGGAATTTGCCTGAAATATCTCCTCTGACCGTGGTTACCAATGCCTTAAACGTTGCCACGCAGGCGGGAACATTGCGCGATGCGAACGTGATTCTGCTGGGTGGTTCGCTAAGCCGCAGGACCGTAAGCACAATTGGTGCTAATACTGTACAGGAATTGGAGAATATAGTGGTGTCAAAGCTCTTTTTGGGCATTCATGCAGTTGACACGGACGCCGGCCTTACCGAGGTTTCCATAGAGATCGCCCAGACAAAAAGGGCTATGATTAAAGCGGCAAAACAAGTTATTCTATTGGCTGATTCGAGCAAATGGGGTAAGTGCGCTCTCGTCAAAATTATGCCTTTGTCTGCCGTGCATGTCGTGATAAGCGATTCAAATCTTCCGAAAAAAACCAGGAAGGCAATTAAAGATCACGGCATTGAATTGTTTCTGGTCTGATTTGAGTGTCTGATAAAATAAAATGGAAGGAGCACCAGTATGCGATTTGTGCCAATGTCGGAACTACTCACGCGCGCTGTGGCGGGGGGATACGCCGTACCGGCTTTCTGCGCGTGGAATGCCGAGGCGATGATTAATGTGTTGTCGATGGCAAGCGATTTGCGAGCGCCTGTCATTATTATGAATGGTCCCGCGGAGTTTGGCTTGATCAGCCCCCCTGATTTTGGAGCCATGGCATATGCCCTCGCCGCGCAATTCGATGTTCCCGCCGCTTTACACCTCGATCACGGTGATAGTCTGGTTCAGGTGGAAACATGTTTATCTTCCGGCTACACCTCGGTGATGCTTGACTTTTCATCTCGGTCATATGCCGAAAATGCCGGCGCATTGCGACAGGTTGCGGCAATGGCGCGTCCGCGTGGAGTAACGGTTGAAGGAGAGATCGGACATGTCGGCAAGGTTGACGCGGTCAGCACGGAAGGCGCGGGAATTTCAACTCTAACCGAGCCGGAAGAGGCGGCCACCTATGTCGCGGAGACCGGTGTTAATGCACTTGCAATTTCAATCGGCAATGCGCATGGACAATATACCCGGTTGCCCAGCCTGGATTTTGACCGGCTGGCCGCCATAAGGAAGGCAGTCGATATACCGCTGGTGTTACATGGCGGCTCCGGCACGCCGGAATCAGATTTGAAGCGGGTTATTTCGCTAGGCATAGCCAAAGTGAACGTTGCCACTGAACTTATTGCCGCCGTAAGGGAGTCATTGCTGGAACAGTGGGGGAAGGGGGAGAACGAATGGACGCCTGTTGCCCAGACAATGGCCATGCGGGCCATGGCGCCGATCGTGGAAAAATGGATTCGCCGCACCGGCGCGGACGGTCAGGCATAACGAAGGAGAATGCGATGAAAGAGCGCAACGTGGAAACCGAATTTCTGGAAGCTTTGCTTGATATACCGATGATGGATACTCATACCCATCTGACGTGCGGCAAGCTGGGAGCGCGAGGACTGCATGACATTTTGCTCTACCACATGGTCATCAGCGATCTTTACGCCGCGGGGTGTCCCAGCGGCGCCCGTCTTACGGAGTTTCCCGGCTGGCCGACTCTTGAAGAAGCTCACGCCCGTCTCAGGGAAGCATTGCCTTATCTGAAGTACATTCAGAATACCAGCTGTTTCTGGGGGGTGCGCATGATTTTAAAGGATCTCTATCAATGGGATCAGGCGATTACGAACGAGAATTGGCAAAAGCTGGATGACCTGATTCGCAAGCGCGCCGATGATCGCCGCTGGCATCGCGAGATTATGCGCCGAGCGGGTGTTGTCAAGACAACCACGGAACTGTCCCGGCGCGAAGGCGGCGTGGATGACGACATTTTCCATTACTCCCTGGAATGGGCGTTTTTCACGCGGACTCAGCGCGGCGAATTCGATACGGCCCTTTACGAACTCGAGCGTTGTTGGGGGCTGGTGCCGGCGACTCCCATACCGCATGGCGCCGGCGGGCGCCCCGCTACCGCGAAGAGTATTCATACTCTGGACGACGTGCGGGCGGCCATGGCGCATTATGTGGCGCAACTGGTTGCCGCGCCGGTGCTTTCGATGGCCACGCATATTTCAACCGACATCGCCCTTCACCGGATTGGTGACGCCGAGATGGCGGCGGCGTTGGCGCGGCGCGCAAAAGCCGGAGTAGCGGAAAGGGATATCTACGCATCCTACATCCATGAGGCTTTTCTGAAGGCGCTGGAGCCTTATGGCGATCGGATTGTTTTTCAGTTCAGTTTTGCCGCGGAACCGCTTCCGCACGAAACCGCAAGTTTGGTACCGCAAAGGGCGATTGCGGATCTGGCGGAAATTGTGGCGCGCCATCCCAAAATAAAATTTCATTGTATGGTGGCAAGCCGACATGCCAACCAGTCGCTTTGCACGCTTTGCCGGGAATTGCCCAATCTTTCCGTGGCCGGTTACTGGTGGCACAATTTCTTTCCCGGCGCCATGTGTCAGGTCATGGAAGAACGGCTCGACATGTTGCCGGTCAATAAACAGGTCGGCTTTTTCTCGGATGCGTATTGCGTCGAGTGGACATATGCCAAATCAATGATGGTTCGCCGTCTGCTGGCCCAGGTGCTGGCCCGGAAAGTGAATCAGGGCCAGTACACGGTCGAATCTGCTCTGGCCATAGCCCGTGCGATTCTGTTTGAAACAGCACAGGAACTGTTGAAAATGACGCCGCCGGAAAGGAAAAAATGACGCGTGTTAATTGCATCGGGGTCTTGGTCGTGGACGCGTTGAGCGGGCCTCTGAAGAATTATCCGGTTCCCCGCAAGCAGACCCAGGTTGTTACCCGGGATGTCCGCTTTTTTGCCGGGGGCGGCGCCGCCAACACGTCCGGCGCGCTGGGCAAGATGGGAATTAATGTGGGCGTGTTTTCAAAGGTCGGCTGGGATTCCAACGGCGAATTTCTCCTGCGGGAACTGAAGCGTTCAGGCGTTGATACGGCCGGGATTTGCGTTTCCAGGAAAGACACAACCCCCTTCACGTTTGTGGGCGTTCATCCCGGTGGCGAACGGACGTTTATTCACACACCGGGCGCTAATAAAACTTTTTGCCGTGGTGATCTGCAACTAAGATCGATGTTCAAATGCAAATTCCTGCTTTACCAGGATTTGTGGGTGCTACCACGCCTGGATGGCGGGCCGGGCGCGCGTCTGCTCGCCGAGGCTCAACGCCGGGGGATTATAACCTTGCTTGATGAATGCTGGGGCTTGGGACCGAACCGTGAAAAATTTGAGAAGATGCTGCCCTACTGCGATTATGTATTGCCGAGCGCGGATGACATGCGCGCAATATATCCCGGCCTGACGGATGAGGAAATAGCCGGGCACATTCTGGGGAGTGGCGCAAAGGCCGTTATTCTGAAATTGGGCGCCAAAGGTTGTTTGGCGGCCCGGAATGGCATGCGAGAATATGTGCCTGCTTTCCGTGCAAAGGTCGTGGACACCACGGGAGCGGGCGACTGCTGGAACGCCGGTTTTATTACAGGGCTGACACGTGGCGAGGACATTTTTTTTTCGTCCCGTCTGGGAAACGCCTGCGCCTCGTTTTGCATCGGCGCAATAGGAGGTAGCGCAGGCGTTCCGGATTATGACACGGTTAGTAAAAGAGCAGAACGGAAACATAAGTCAGGATAAACTTATGCAATATTCAGATTACGCAAATAAGGCATGGTACGCGCTGCGCAGGACGCTTCCGACCTGGAGTTGGCAGGAAAATTTAAAGGAGTTGGTGGAATGTTGTCCGCAATACGGGATTGATGAGGTCATTGTCAAGGTTGATACGGAAGAATTTTCGCATCATATTCTTCCCTTGGCGTGGCTGAGGCAATATCTGCCCGTGTTAAAAAAAATCAAGGAAGAGCTGGACAAAATCGGCGTTGTTTTTTCCATTAACCCGTGGGTCACCCTGGTGCATGGCGATCGCGGACGAAATTGCAGACAAAAATTTCCTGAAATCAATTTTATGGTTGGCCATGACGGCGCGCAGTGTATTGACTGCGCCTGCCCGCTTTCCGGCGGGTGGCGGCAACATACCGCCGCCTTGTGGAAAATGTACGCGGAAACGCGTCCGGATACAATATGGGTTGAAGACGATATCAGAACCTTCAACCATCTGCCTGTAAAATTTGGCTGTTTTTGCGATGAGCATCTGGAGCGTTTCACTCAAATAATAGGCGAAAAGATTCGGCGCGAACAACTGGTAAAACTTATTCTTCAGCCAGGCAAGCCGCACGCCTATAGGGGCGCATGGCTTGATTTGCAGGCTGAAATCATGATTGAAACCGCCGGAATCCTGGAAAAAGCCGTACACTCGGTTTCTCCCGCGACCAAGCTGGGGTTAATGTCCAGCGGTCCTGATAATCATGCCGTGGAAGGGCGTCAATGGCATGCCTTTGCCAAGGCCCTTTCCGGTACTGCGGAATTTGTCAGCCGTCCACCGTTGGGTAATTACACCGAAGGGCATCTTAAAGGTTTGTACTACACGGCCAATTCTTTGCGCCTGACACGTTATGTTCTGCCGTCCCGAACGATCGAGCTTGCGGAAGTGGAAAATTGTCCGTTCACACAATACAACAAATCCACCACTGTCACTTTTCTTCAATCAGCCGTTTGTTTCAGTTTTGGCGCTCAGGGATTGACCATGAATCTGTTTGATCACTGCGGCACACCCATGCGGGACACTGTTGAAATCCTGAAAAACCTGAAGGCGGCCAAGCCGTATCTCATGGCAATTCAGAAAAAATGTTCCGCCGCGGGAAAA